>JGI24023J19991_10001845_pt1 | contig 15874 bp, 14 predicted proteins | sample Cruoilmetagenom1_FD_19991 | JGI IMG/M metagenome (IMG submission 19991) | reverse complement strand
AATGATGGTGACCTTTTTTCCCTGGATAAGAGAGAGATCGCAGTCTTTGTCGTAATAAACGTTAATTGCCATTGTTTTGCCTTAAATAAGTTTTAGGTTTTAGGTATTAGTTATTAGGTTTTATGTTTTACAGCGTCAACGATTTGACGCCGCGCGCAATGCCGCTGACGCCTGTCCTGACGACCTCGATGACGTGATCCTCGGGAATGACATTGACGAAGGCGTCGAGCTTGTCGCTGTCACCTGTCATCTCTATGACATAACTGTTGTCACTGACATCGATAATCTTGCCACGAAAGATCTCCGCAAGACGCTTGATCTCTTCGCGCATCTCTTTTTCCGCACGCACCTTGATGAGCATCATTTCACGTTCGATGTGATCACCTTCAGAGAGATCCATCAACTTGACGACATCGATCAGCTTGTTGAGCTGCTTGGTGATCTGCTCAAAGACACTTTCGCTGCATGTCGTCACCAGCGTCATGCGCGACAGTGAAGGATCATCAGTCGGAGCAACGCACAGCGACTCGATATTGAAACCGCGAGCACTGAACAGAGCGGAGACATTTGACAGCGCGCCGGCTTCATTCTCCATCAGTAGAGAAATTATATGGCGTTTCATGGTTGATCTCCCTGTCTTGATGCCGGAGACATCGCCATTTCATGATGCCCCTTGCCGGCCTCGATCATCGGATAGACATTTTCAGTCGGATCAATCAGGATATCCATAAACACCAGCTCATCCTTGCGATCAAAAGCCTCCTGCATGGCCGCTTCCAGATCTGACGGCTTGTCAACACGCATACCGACATGGCCGAAACTCTTTGTCAGCTCCACAAAGTCAGGCAGAGCATCCACATAGGAGTGCGAATAACGCCCTTCGTAAAACATCTCCTGCCATTGACGAACCATGCCCATATAACCATTGTTCATCAACATGATCTTCAGAGGAAGACCATGCTGCTTGCAGGTCGCCAGCTCCTGAATGCACATGAGGATGCTTGCCTCACCGGTCACACACGCAACCTGCTTGTCCGGATGCGCCATTTGCACTCCCATGGCGGCAGGCAGACCAAAACCCATGGTGCCGAGACCACCGGAATTGATCCAACGACGAGGCTTGTCAAAATTATAGAACTGCGCAGCAAACATCTGGTGCTGCCCCACATCCGATGTCAGGTAGAGGTCGCCGCCAGTCACCTTGTGCAGTGTCTCGATCGCAAACTGCGGCTTGATAACCTCATCGCTCTGCTCATAACGCAGGCAGCCCAGACCGCGCCAGGCCTCGATGCGTTCCCACCATGAAGTAAGGCCGTCATTGTCGATTGTCCTGCTGTCTTCGCGGATGATGCGCAGCATATCATTCAGCACATCTTTGACTGATCCGACTATGGGGATGTCGACACGCACATTTTTTGAAATCGAGGAGGGATCGATATCAATATGGATGATCTTCGCCTGCGGACAAAAATGGGCGATGTGTCCGGTTACACGGTCATCAAAACGCGCACCGATTGCTATCAGCACATCGGCCTCGTGCATCGCCATGTTGGCCTCGTAGTTGCCGTGCATACCCAGCATGCCCAGAAACTGACGATCGGAAGCCGGATAGGCCCCGAGACCCATCAGGGTGCTGGTGAGCGGAACCCCCAACTCTCTCGTAAGGTCGACCAAAGTGCCGCTGGCATTATCGATTACAACACCGCCACCGCTATAGATTATCGGGCGTTTGGCATTATAGATCAGTTCGACGGCCTTCTTGATCTGTCCCAGATGCCCCTTCTTGACCGGGCTGTATGAGCGCATCTTCAGATTCCGCGGGTATTCGTAAGGAACCTTGACCGAAGGGTCGGTGATATCTTTTGGAATATCCACCACCACAGGACCGGGGCGACCGGTTGTCGCTATATAAAACGCCTTGCGCAGTGTTTCCGCAAGGTCCTCGACGCGTTTCACAAGAAATGTGTGTTTTGAGCAGGGCCGACTGATGCCTGTGGTATCAACCTCCTGGAAAGCATCTGTGCCGATCAAGGCGGAAGGAACCTGCCCGGTCAGCACAACCATTGGAATCGAATCCAGATGCGCTGTAGCAATGCCGGTGATCGCATTCGTTGCCCCCGGCCCGGATGTCACCAGCACCACGCCGGGTTTGCCGGTCGAGCGCGCATAGCCATCCGCTGCATGGGTTGCTCCCTGCTCATGGCGTACAAGCACATGTTTGACATCATCCTGCTGGAAGAGCGCATCATAGATATGCAGCACCGATCCACCTGGATAGCCAAAAATAGTCTCAACACCTTCGTCCTTCAATGCCTGAACGACGATCTCAGCACCACTGAGTTCCACTTAGCCAAAACCTCCGGATAAAGAGTCCTGACAGCCATCATTTCACTGCGATAACCGCGGGTCAGGAATCCCATCAAAAATGGTCAGATATTCAATCGGCTGAAATTACTGTCAAATCGTCAAAAGGTCAAGGATTTTCACAACTCATTGACATTTTTTACATCGGGGTTTTTTTCCGGCTTCACTCATACCAACCTCCATTCTGGTATATTTCAACTCAACACCAGTCAGATATGAAATTATAAATGAAGATAGTGATCCTTCTGTTTCTGCCCCTCATCAGCCTGGATGCAGCAGCTGAGATATACAAATGGCTTGACCGCAACGGCAACATTGTCTACTCACAGTCGCCGCCCCCGGCTGATGCAAGCTCACTGAAAACACCTGAAATCACCAGTTCACCCGATATCGATGGAGCTGCCGGAAAAGCGGTCGAAGAGATTATCAAGAGTGAAAAAGAGGCCCGCAAAAGACGCGAAACCCGACAGCAACAGAAGAGGGATAATCAAACAGCGCAAGCGCAAAACAAACAGCTGCAGCGAAGCTGTCAAAAATTGCGTGATAACCTGAATACCATGAAGAGTAATAATCATATCTATACCGAGGAGTTAGACGGCAGTAATCGCTTCCTCAGTAAAAAAGAGCTTTCACAGAAGATTCTGGATGCAGAACAGCAGATCCAGAACCATTGCACGGAGTAATCATCGATGCCGGTTCTCACTATTACCACGAATTCTTCCGAAAGTTTCTCGAAGGACACCATCCTCAGGTTGTCCTCAGGTGTCGCAGAGACACTCGGCAAGCCCGAAAGCTATGTCATGGTACAACTGCAGCAGAATTCACAGATGCTATTTGCCGGCAGTGATGACCCCCTCGCCTATGCCGAGTTAAAAAGTATCGAACTGCCGCAGGAGCGCACCACAGATTTTTCTGCCTCTCTGTGTAACTTGATCTCATCTGAGCTCAATATCCCGCAAAACCGCATCTACATCGAATTTTCTGATCTTCAGCGGCATCTGTTTGGCTGGAACGGGAAGACTTTTTAGCCTGCACATTGGCTTGTTCTGCATTATTTGCTATCTTGCGCAGCCATGAACATTCTCTTCCTTCAGCAAAAACTCCAGCGCCTGCACAATAACCGCATCTTTGAGCTTGCCGTGGTTGCCATCATTATTTTCTCGGCGCTGGTGATAGGCGTAAAAACCTATGACATCTCACCAGAATTCCTGACTCTGATGCATTGGCTGGATTTTGGAGTCACGCTGTTTTTCCTGCTGGAGATCAGCATCCGGTTTGTTGCCGAAGAGCGTAAAAGAGATTTTTTCAAAAGCGGCTGGAATATTTTCGACACATTAATCGTTATCTTCAGCCTCATGCCTGTTCAGGACAGCGAGATAGCATTTGTCGGCCGTCTGATCAGGATTTTCCGGGTACTGCGGATGGTTTCCATCATTCCGGAACTGCGTGTCCTGCTCAATTCGCTGATAAAGGCCCTGCCACAGCTTGGCTATGTGCTGTTGCTGATGTTTATCATTTTTTATATCTATGCAGCGATCGGCTCCTCATTTTTCCATGCAATCAATGATGACCTCTGGGGCGATATACTGGTATCGCTGCTCACACTNTTCCGCGTCATGACTTTTGAAGACTGGACCGACGTCATGTACGAAACCATGGCGGTCTANCCATTCAGCTGGTTTTANTACCTCAGCTTTATCTTTATTACTGCTTTCGCTTTTTTGAACATGGTTATCGGCATCGTTGTCAATGTCATGAATGAAGAGCATGAACGGGCGCGAGAAGCGGAAAAACAGACACCGACAGTTACCCTCGAACAGCTGCAGCAGGAGATACGCGAGCTAAAAACGATGCTGCAAACAAATCATTAGAGACACTCCTATACGAGTGGCGAAACATGGCCTGAATTAGGGCGGCGCAACGTTGGCTACAATAGTCATTCCCGGCAGAAACAGAAAGAAAAACAGTGCCGACAAACGTGTATAGGACATTTTCACTGACCCGCTCCTGAGTCGTGCGACTCAACCTGGGTTGTTCATGAATCTGAATCAATAACATGTTGTCATTATCAGAATAAGCCACCCTCTCTCCCTGCCCTTTAAACAATGCTACAATTCCTCGTCTCAAAAAAAGGCATAGTAAAATGATTCCAGTCATCCTCTCCGGTGGTTCAGGCACACGCCTGTGGCCAGTTTCACGCAAGACCCACCCCAAGCAGTTTTGGCCGCTGGCATCGGAAGCCAGCATGCTGCAGGAGACCTGCAACCGGCTGGATGGTCATGACTGCGCTGAAGATCCCATCGTGGTGTGCAACACGGATCACCGCTTTTTCGTGGCGCATCAACTGGAAGAGCTCGGCCTGGACAACGCCTCCATCATTCTCGAACCCATGGGCAGAAACACCGCACCAGCCGCAGCGGTCGCGGCGCTGCATGCGATGGAGTCGAAATCTGCGGAAAAGAGTGATGACCCGATCCTTCTGATCCTGCCGGCCGATCACGTCATCAACGACATCGCAGCCTTTCACCAAATCCTCGAGCATGGGGAGCAGCTGGCGGAAAAAGGCCACCTGGTCACATTTGGCATCGTACCCACCGGACCTGAAACCGGATATGGATACATCAAGGGCGGCGCTGAATTGAACACTAACTCCAGCGCCATGCATATCGAGCGCTTCGTCGAAAAACCTGACAAAACCACGGCAGAACAATACCTCGCATCAGGGGATTATTTCTGGAACAGCGGCATGTTCATGTTCCGCGCATCCCGTCTCCTTGCAGAGCTGGAAACATTCGCACCGGCTATGCTCAAGGCTGCCAAAGCCGCCTATGAAAAAGCCATCAGCGACATTGACTTCATCCGTCTGGATGCAGAAGCCTTCGAACAGAGTCCCGGCGACTCTATCGATTATGCGGTGATGGAGCATACGCAGAGTGGCGTGGTCATCCCGCTGGATGCTGGATGGAACGACGTCGGATCCTGGTCGGCCCTGTGGGAGATCGGCGAAAAAGATGACGCAGGCAACGTCATCATGGGCGACGTACTCGCCCTGGAGTCTGAAAATTGCTATCTGCGTTCGGATGGCCGCCTGCTGGCAACCGTGGGCATCGACAACCTGGTGGTGGTAGACACACCCGACGTGGTGATGGTGGCTCCCCGCGACCAGGTGCAGAGAGTGAAGGAGCTGGTAGCCCAACTCAGCAGCGGCCAGCGCCACGAAATTGATGTACATGCGCGAGTGCACCGCCCCTGGGGCTGTTACCAGGGCATCGACATGGACAAACGCTACCAGGTCAAGCGCATCACGGTCAGTCCCGGCGCCAGCCTGTCGCTTCAGATGCACCACCACCGGGCCGAGCACTGGGTCGTCGTCAACGGCACCGCAAAAGTGACCTGCGGCGACAAGAGCTTCATCCTCTCGGAAAATGAGTCCACCTACATACCGGTCGGCACAAAACACCGCCTGGAGAATCCCGGACAGATTCCACTGGATATCATTGAAGTCCAGTCAGGAAGCTATCTCGGGGAGGATGATATTGTCCGCTTTGACGACCTCTACGGACGCGATGCCAAATAGAAGAATGTATATTCAAATCAACGTATTAAAGGAAGCCACCGGAGTTGGATTCGGCACCAGCGGTGCCCGTGGTCTTGTCGAAAAAATGACGGACAGAACCTGCTATCTCTATACCGTCGCATTTTTACAGTACCTGCAAAAAGCCGGGAAGCTCGCTCCAGGCAGCGAGGTTGCAATTGCCGGCGACCTGCGCTCCAGTACGCCCGGGATACTCTCCGCTGTTATCCGTGCGGTGGAATCGCAGGAGTGCCAGCCGCTCTATTGCGGCTCTATTGCCACGCCGGCTGTCGCCCTGCTGGGGCTTGAGAGGAGCATCCCCTCCATCATGGTCACAGGCAGTCACATCCCNGATGACCGCAACGGCATCAAGTTCAACACCGCCGAGGGCGAGATCCTGAAGCAGGATGAAATGGGTATTCTCGAGCAGCAAGTTGCCCTTGCGGAAGATCTGTTTAACGAGCATGGGCGCTTCCACAAACAACAATCACTACCTCGGGCCAATCCGGTTGGGCGTGATCACTACCTCGGACGCTATCTGCAATTTTTCCCCCGAAAGCTCTTTGCAGGTCTCCGCATTGGCGTCTATCAACACTCGAGCGTCGTCAGGGATCTGATGCCCGAGGTCCTGGAAAACCTCGGCGCAACTGTGATCCGGCTGGGTCATTCGGATCACTTTGTCCCGGTCGACACCGAAGCGATACGCCCCGAAGACATCACGCTGGCCCGTCAATGGGTTGCTGAGTATCAGCTCGACTCACTGGTCTCCACCGACGGTGACGGCGACCGCCCGCTGGTCAGTGACGAACATGGCGAGTGGCTGCGCGGTGATATCGCGGGGATTCTCACTGCACGATTCCTGCATGCCGCTTGCGTTGTCACACCGGTCAGCAGCAACAGCGCAGTTGAACGCAGCGGCTGGTTCAAACAGGTTATTCGCACCCGCATCGGCTCCCCTTATGTCATCGAGGGGATGCAGCAGGCAATGCGAAAACAGCCGTCGGGAGTGTGCGGCTATGAAGCCAATGGCGGCTTCCTGCAGGCGACACCTGTGGAGCGTTATACTCAGACGCTCTCTCCGCTGCCGACCCGCGATGCATTGATTGTCATCATCTCCATCCTCGCCATGAGCCGGGAACAGGGCGCACCCGTCTCGAGACTGGCTGCGCAGTTGCCCGCACGCTTCACCTACAGCGACCGCATCAAGGAGTTTCCACCTGAACTGAGCCGGAAAAAGATCGGCCAGCTGGCATCCGGTAACATTTCAGCGGATGCATCCGCCTTCACTCGACTCTTCGGCAGCTCCTTTGGAGAGATAGCGAATATTGATTACACCGACGGCGTGCGCTTCACACTCGATAGCAGCGACGTGATTCATCTGCGGCCATCCGGCAACGCCCCGGAGCTGCGCTGCTACACAGAGGCAGCCAGCACGGAACATGCGCAGCAACTCAACCAATCCTGCATAGCCGTCATGAGGAGCTGGAGTTGACAACTATCCTGACACAGGGAATGGTGCCGGCGTCCCACACAGCCTCCCATATTATTGAACTCACACCCAGTGTGATTTACCCAAAAACATAAAGAGTACTGCCTAATATCATGGCACAGGCTATGTGCCATCCAAATCAAGAAATTTGAGCACTCTCTCCTCGACATAGGGGTAGAAGGGGTTCCAGCGCAGCCGCATCATGGAGGCTACGGAGATCTGCAGCGCTCCGCGCTCTCCTCGCAGTGCGAGTTCACCAAGATGGAGTCCCTCGCTCTTCTCCGGAGGGCGACCACCGTAAAGCGGGTCGTCAACAGGGAATGGCAGGGCGACATGCGCCAGGGAGTAGATATCCTCCGGCCAGGAGAGGCCGAGACTGGAATCTGCCAACCACTTCTCTTCGGGGTGCTTGCTACGCACCACCACCTTACGGCTGGATGCATTCTCATTGGTCACAAGACTCAGGCTATAGGTCTTGCCCGGATCCGCCTGCAGTGCATGGATTACCTTCGCCGGGTTCCATTTCATCAGCGGCGTCAACTCTTTTAGACGGTTGACGTCGAACAGCACCAGTTCATGCCCGCCGGCGGGCAGCCGTTCGAATAAACCGCTGACCAGAGCCGGGGTTGAAACGGTCGCATCTATCACCGATGTGAATGCCAGTATCGGCGGAATCTCCTTCAGCTTCCCCTCCCTGCCAAGCACAGTCAGGTGTTTCTGGATCTCGCTGGTAATCCGATAGACGACATCGCCGGCGTTGACCGCAAAGGAGCCGTATTTGTAAGCCTCGTACTCCGGCAGGATATCATTCCAGGCAAGCTTCTCAAGTCCCAGCAGGTGGCCCACACGAGCCTGCCAAACTGCGAATGCCGCCGCCGGAGTCACGCCGATCTCCGGCGACAGCAGAACCACGCGTTCGATCTTCGGCAGCGTCTCATCCTCCAGTGTAGAGAGTGTATAGTGTATCGCCAGCGCACTGCCGTTGGAGTAGCCGACGACATACAGCGGCTGACCATTGCTGTGCTGCGCCAGGTGACGCATCGCCAGGCGAACAGCAGCGGCCATATCCTGCCAGGTAACTTCCACCAGCCCCGACGGTGCTGTTCCGTGACCCGGTACTCTTAAACCAAGCACGTATGCGCCTGCGGCATTGAGACGCTGGCCGAGATTGCGCAGGCTGTAAGGAGAATCAGACATTCCGTGCAGCAGCAGCACCGCAGCCCCGGGATTCTCATTGGGCAGCTCAAAACTGCGGTTCCAGTTCGGTGACCAACTTTCGGGATCCGTCAAACTTCCGCGGTTGTAACGGTTGATTGCGTGGCGCTGCTCAGGCGGGGTTTTTGCATACACCAGCTCATCGAGCTGCCTGAAGAGGCGATCCTCGAGCACCAGGTACTCCTCGAAGCTCTCCACTCTTGAATCCACCGTGAACTCCTCGTCAAGATCTGCCAGGTGCCAGACATCGAGATCCGCGCGGCTGTTCATATAGACGATAAAGCCGATGACCAGCACCGCCAGCGCACCGACAACGCTGTATGCCAGCCCCTTGAAGCCGCTCCAGACCAGGCTGCCCGGTCGAAATTTCATCAGCGGGCGCCTCCGAGACTGGCCAGGAAGCGCTTATAGTCCGGATTGTTGCGCAGCAGCTCGCGGCCGGCTTTGATCAGTCTGTCCACCTGCTCATCGCTCAACGAGAAGCTGGTCGGAATCGTGTTGAGGTAGTGCTGCTCCCCGGGCTGACTGACATCCTTGATGCCAAGCTGGACGAAATAGGGCTTGACGCGCTTCCCCCCTTTCGACAACTCACGCGCCCAGCGGGTCAGGCTTTTGTCCATCAGATCCATGGTATCGGTGTTGTAGCGATGCAGCTGTACATCGGAGACGGCGCCAATCGTCTCCTTCAGCGACGGCTGCTTCCTGCTCGAATCCATCTTCGGCACCGGAGTCGTTGAGGCATCGACGGAGATGAACAACACGCGGTTCGGGCGTGAAAGGCCGATCTTCTTTATATATGACTTCGCACCACCAAAAGTTTTAACTATCTCGTAGGGCGCACGCAGGCCCAGGTTGTCAGTGATGCCTCCGTCCACAAAGTGAGCATACTGACGTTTGTCCTCCTTGTAGTAGCTTTCAAGCCCTTCCACAATCTGGCTCAGCTCTGGATCATTGGCTGCGCGCTTCTTTGCCGCCAGAAGCCACTCGGGCTTTTGCCCCTTGCAGCTGCGGTAGTTTTCAAGCACGACCGGGTTGAACAGTACGGGGACCGCAGATGATGCGGCCACCGCGCGTGCCACCGGGTAGTTGGAGATGTCCGAGCACAACAGGTTGAAGTACTCCTGCACAAAGGAGAAACGCACCCCATAGCTCAGATCCGATGCATTAATGAGTATCAGAGGGCCTTCCTGGCGCTGCATGTCGGCAAACGTGGCATTATGAAACACCTCCTTCTCATAGTACTTGATTGCCATCTCGGTTCGCCCGCTGCGGCTGAACCAGTGCAGCGGATTAAACAGGCCACGGATCAGGCTGCCCTCGACGTTGCGCCTGAGGAACGCCTGTTCGTAATCCTTAAAAATACGGTCTCCATAGAGGCCATAATAGGCGGAGGTGAAGCTGCCGCCGGAGACGGAACTGATGGTGTCAACCTCGTCGAGGAGACTATTCCGGTGACCTTTCACCACAACAGTGGTATCTCGCAGCTCCTGCATCACCCCGTAGGCCAGCGCAGCAGCGCGTGTTCCGCCGCCCGAGAAGGCGAGCGTCAAAACGATGTCGCCGCTATCCCGCCTACCCTTGCCTGAATGTAGCGAGTAGGCCTGTGCCGATTCAGCTCCACTCAAATCATCATTATCGATCACCCCGTAGGAGGCGCAGCCCGAAAGCAGCAGCAAGCCGAGAGCAACACTCATCAATTTCAACATAGATCTCTCTTTTAGTATTCTCGTATTCAAAACCATAAGCCTTTTGCAAAACTCTAGAAACTGTCATTTCGACTGAAAGGAAAACTCTTAGCTTATTGATATATAAGATCTCTCACGTTCATTCGAGATGGCAAAGCTCACCATTGACGTGTTTTTCAAGAGGCTCCGAGTTTATGACTTTGTTAGCCCGTTCTTGAGTCTCTGACTGCATCTAATATATTTTGAGTAGTAGCCTTTGCTTTTATTCCTGGGACATCGAAAGGCGATGTTGCCTTTCTCTTTTTTGCTATTAATGAAAAAACAGCACCATCTTTTCTACGGATTTCTATCTCTTCATTTTGAGCCATTATTAATAGGTTGGAAAGATTTTGGCGAGCTTCAGAATAAGTAAATACTTTCATTATAATCTACTCCAATACTTCAATATTTAGCTTGATAGCAACTTGCTTCATACATTTATCAAGTGTAATTAATGGACAGGACATGGCTCTTGCACATTGTAAAAAATATGCGTCATAAGCATAAATATTGAATTCAGTTGCTAATTTTAGTGCTTGTTGNATATCAATGCTGATGAGCCTTATTGGAATTAGACTTACTGCTATCNGTGTAGATAAGGCTTCATCACGTGTGATTTGTTTTCGCTTAATCATTGCAGATAAGGCATTACCTATTTCATACGGTAATATTTCAGGGGCGATTGCATCCAGCCCTGATGTTAGTTGGATGATACGATCCTTTTCTGGCTCATCTAAAGTAACTGTCAGGAAGACATTTGTATCTGATACGATATTCATATGGACAATCGTACAATTGCGCTGCGGCTTTTTCAAGGGTCAACAGCATAACCTACAGTTTCCCGGTAAACTGAGATAGAGAGTTCTGCATCTCCCCGTCCAGCAACATTCAGATAGTGTCGATATACCTCAGATAAATCATACTACAACCACCATTGCACAAGTAAAGCGCGGCAACCTCATCATGAGATTGCCGTGCTGCGCTCGCAATGACATTCGGATATCAATACAAACGTGCCAGCCTATCCACCCTCCCCGGCAATCTGCTCAAGCGTCGATTCAGGCAGCATGAGATAGTCTGCCAGCTCGCCGAGAGTCAATACTTCTGAAGAGTTGCTCATTAGCGATACTTTGTATATCTACGTAGCGCATGAGTTTTAACCGCAGTACGGGTCGTACAGCGTTGAATATTCTCCAGTATCGAGGATTTGATATCCAACGCCATTACCTCCGTATACTCCGCTAACAGGTCAAGTTCATCTCTGATTTGAGCAGCCATTTCATCAACGATTTCCTCACACTTTTTCACACTGATGGATTTGCCAAAATCAATAAGACGTTTACGATCCGGAAAAGCTCTGGATTTTCCCAGACTCAGCGCCATTGTGTCGCCAGGGTGGTAAATCTGTGTATTCACTACGTCGTACACAGGACTCAAACGCATGTCATCCAGGTCANCATATAACATGGCATAGTTCTTTAAATGCGCATCACCATTACCGACCATGCAACTATGCACCAGCATTTTAAACAGGATTTCATGGTCGGTGTTTATCTCAGACGAATAATAGTCCAATACCCTGGCAACCGACTCATAGCTCGACCGGTATTTATCATCAGTCGACTTACCCTGTAATACCGCCATATCCTCCATCGCTCTACAGGTCCCATCCTGCTTCAAGTCGAAGCGACGCATTACAAATAGCTGATGATTATCCGAGAGCCAGAATTCCGGTGTCTCAATCTGGCAGGCCTTTGCAAGTTGCATGCAAATAAACTCATTAACGGCGAGCCACGGAAACTCTTCGTCACTACTTTTTACAATCAATGAAGGCAGTATTAACGCGCTTTTCCCGGCCTCCAAACTGACTTCCGGCACCATGATTTTTGGTTGAATGCCGCTAATATTGGATTGCAACAGGTACTTGTTCAGCAGTTCCTCAAAGAGTTCGTTGTCACCCTGCCAGGCCAATATTTCAGCCAGGTTTTCTGCGCCGACCTGCTCTTGCTCAACACCCTCCGCCTCATAGGAGATACACCCAATCCCGGCATTTCCCTGCAATGCCAGAAATAGCATTTCATCGACCTGTATGTGCTTACGCAGTTTTTCCGTAATGCGATGTCGAATATACCCCTCGGGGATATTCATTTCGAATATTGGAAATAAAGCCCCGGCCTGGTAGAAGCGCTTTTCCAGGGGCATAGCCGCAGCTACTGCAAACCGCCCGTCTGAATGGTAGCTGAATTCAAACCGGGCGTTCTTTTCCAGCAGGCCAGCCACCTCTCCAGAGACTGAAATATTGAGCCGGCGTATGCGCTGGTCTGTCTTAATCCTCATCAAACAACCCCGGCAACTCCGCTAATGTTGGGCGGCGTTTCATCTCCAACGCAAGGGAAAAACCAAGTGACATGGCGTAGTTCTGTACTTTCAATATACTCCCGCGGAAAGTTCCGTTTTCGATCTCTCCGATTTCTCGACGGGACAATCCAGCCGCCTTGCCGGCATCGGTTTGATTCAGTCGCCGACTCTTACGCTCCATCCTGACCCTCAAGCCTATTTGCTCAAGAAACGGATTCATACATCACCCCGCACAGTCATTTTGCCATTTATTAGTATCATTATAGGCTATTTTGCGATATTTGCCCTTTATTTATTACATTTTTACGAACTCCAGCCTTAGGAGTTCTCCACCCCAGCTACGGTGCGATAAAAGTAAGCGCCGATAGTGGTTGGAAGAATGGATAAAATATTGTAACCATTCAGATAGCTACATTTGTAGGAGTGGTCTTGTGACCACGATAGATATGCGCTAATCCGCTATATCGCAACGGGCAAAAATGACATCACCCGGTCGATGGTCCAGTAGGCTGCTATGCTGCCGATGCTGTATGGCAACAACCGCCATGCGCCTTGCGGCAGCGTCACTGGCAGTCGTTTGAGTACGGCAAACAGGGCGAGGACAGCGGCAATGAACATCAACTGCCCGGTTTCCACACCGACATTGAACATCAGCAGCGCCAGCGGAATCTCCTGCTGGGGAAGGCCGATTTCAGAGAGGGCGCCGGCAAAGCCAAGACCGTGGAACAGGCCGAATGCAAACGCGACCACCCACGGGTACTGCTCTGTCAGACTGATCCTGCCTTGCCTGCTATGAATAATCTCGACAGCCAGGAAGAGGATGCTCAAGGCGATGAGCGCTTCGGTAGGAGCCGACGGGACATGCACGACGCCCAGCGTCGCCAGCGCCAGCGTGATACTGTGCGCGACGGTAAAGGCTGTGACCGCCTTCAGCAGCGGCTTGAAACCGGAGACAATCAGCATCAGCGCCAGCACAAACAGCAGGTGGTCAACACCTTCGAGGATATGCACCGTGCCCATGCGCCAGTAGTCGCCGGCGACCTTGAGTTTTGACGCCTCCAGCGGGATAGTGAACTGCGGTGAGGCGGGCCGCAGGATCGCCGAATGCGAAGCGCCGTCCTGCAGCTGGACCAGCAGCAGCACATCGGTCTGCATCGCCGAGAGGCCATCGATGGCGATGGTCTGGCCGCTCAGCGACTCACCGTTGCTCTTGTAGGTGGCGTGTTCGATGCGTGCGCCGGGAGCATCCTGAATGGTGGGTGAACCCAACAACTCCAGACTCTTCGGCAGCTGTGGCGTGATGGCCAGCACCTTGTCACCACGCGTGGGAACCTTCCAGGTGACCGCGAACAGGCCAGTGCCCTGCTCCCTGATATCGAGCAGCGCAGGACGGATCTCGTCGGCGTAGGCCTGCATCGGCGGAAACAATCCCGCCAGCAGGACTGCAAACAGCGGCAGCCAGATAAGCCGCCTCATCGGGCCGGCTCCTGAAGTGCGGCAAGCGACTCCTTGTTCACCGTGCCTTCGCTACCCTGCGCATTGTCGTCGCCCGCCTTCGGCTGCTCTTCGATGACCACGCTGTACTGCCCACGCAGGTTCTCGTAAAACTGTTCGTTAAGCTCCTCGCTTTTATCGCTCTTCCACTCCTGCTCCACCCGCTCGCGCACCTCGGAGAATACCGGCGCCGGGGGCTCGGTAACCGCCTGCACATACAACAGGTGTACACCATAGCCGGAGAGTACCGGCCCGTGCCATTGCCCGGGCGCCAGTGCAGTCAGGGATTCGGCAAAGTCGCTGCCGAACTGTTTCTGAATTTCGGCCTGATCCTTTTGCGGATAGTAGTTTTGCAGCATGAAGCTGTCGCCGAGAGCGCCGGCATCGCCTATGTCATCTCCCAGAGCGATTAGCTCCGCCTTGATCCTCTGCGCATCATCCTGGGTCGCGTTGCCGCGCTTGTCCGAATCGACAAAGACCTGGGTGAAGGTGTAGAGGACGGGCTGCTGATAACGCTGTTTGTGCTCCACGAAGTAGGTGTGCAAATCATCTTCGCCGGGCGGGGTCAAAGCCACCAGATCCTTGGCGAGGAACTCCAGCTTTTGCGCCAGGCGGCGGCGGATGACCTGGTCGTGCTTGTTGAGGCCCATGGTCAGCGCTTCACGGTAGAGCACGGTTTCACGGATATACTGCTGCATCAGGCCATCGAGCTCTGCAGCCGTCGGCGGCCGGTTCCAGCGTTTTTTCCATGCGGTTTGCATCCATTCAATTTCACCTGCAGTCACAACGATGGTCTTGTCGTCTGCTTCAGGCGCCTGCACGGAGAAGACGCCGTATAGTAGATAGATGGCTGCGCCGATCAACAAAAAATGCACCAGCGGTTCACGGAATAATTTCACTTTTGATCACTCCACTTCTAATAATAAATAAATGAGTTATTTGCAAAACTCTTTAAAGTTGTCATCTCGACTAAAAAGGAAAATCCTAGCTTATTGATACATAAAATCCCTCAGGAACGCTCATGATGACAAGCTCATTATTTGCGTGTTTTTCAAAGAGCACTCCCACGGTATGTGTAAATTCCAAACGTGGGAGTGGTCATCTGACCACGATTGAAAAAAGATGCAGGGCTGTTTCGTGTTCATACCAAAACTTCACGCAGACAGAGCCTTATTAGAATTAGAATTAGACTTGTCGCTATTTGTGCGGACAAGGCTTCATCATGTGTGATTTGCTTTTGCTTGAACATTGCAGACAAGGCATTACCTATTTCATATGGCGATATTTCAGGGGCGATTGCATCCAGCCCAGTCGTTAGCTGGATAATACGATTCTTTTCAGGCTCATCATAAGTAACTGCCAGGAAGATATTTGTGCCTCATACGATATTCACAGGGGCAATTGTACTACGGCTTTTTCAAGGGTTAACAGAATAATCTACAGTTTTCCGGTAAGCCCGGAAGTTGCCCAAAAAAACATTCCGATATCNCGCAGCANAGTTGTTCGTTTTCAAGACGCAGCAGGGGGTTATTGGGATATTACGCTGACGGATTCTGAGATCATTTTTGAGTAATTTCAAAATTTCCGTCAATTTCACGATTGAATGGCTATAATCTCCAGCTTAAATCTTATGAAGTATTCTAATATATGTTGATC
>JGI24023J19991_10001844_pt1 | contig 15883 bp, 8 predicted proteins | sample Cruoilmetagenom1_FD_19991 | JGI IMG/M metagenome (IMG submission 19991) | reverse complement strand
GTCCCAATGGACTTCACCTGTTTTTAAGAACGCCATGGTGACACACCGTGGCCTCCTTAAAAGTGGCGTGACGATAACCCCTGAGCTGGCCCCCAGGACACCGTCACCTTCAACTTTGCGGTAGGGGGACAATTAACAAATGAATTTCAGATTTATTTTTAACACAAGATGTTGTGGTGAGCTTTTCCATTGCCAACCTGTGTTAAATTGAGAATAACCCATAAGAATGGTTCTTGTCAAAAACTGTGTAACCTTGACAATATCTGGCATATCAGACTGTTAAAAAGCCTGTGATATCTTTAAGGCGGGGATATTAGGTAAAACTGAGATATTGTTTTCGTATCTCACTCCCACAACCAGTTCAGCCACAGCATCTGCCCCAAATGTACCAAATAGCTGTATCCCGAATTAAACCTTTCCTGAACGATTCTCCAAGCTAGCGCATTACGCATAAAGAGATTGTTTAAATAGTAATGAATCAAAAAAGATTCTCACACATATTGACATGCGCTATTATATGTTTACATTTATTTCTAATGTTTGACTTTATGAATGCGGGAACAGCACGGCTGTTTGAGCATATCGAACCATAAGGAGGAAATGGAATGAGTAAAGTAATCGGAATTGATCTGGGGACCACCAATTCATGCGTGTCCATTATGGAGGGGGGAGACCCCGTGGTGCTCAACAATGCAGAAGGCGGGCGGACCATGCCATCCATCGTGGCTGTCACTGAAAAGGGGGAGCGGCTTGTGGGCCAGACGGCCAAGCGGCAGGCCGTCACCAACCCTGAAGATACCGTATTTGGCGTCAAACGGTTGATCGGGCGAAAATATGATTCAACGGAAGTCCAAAATGACGTCAAGATTCTGCCCTATAAGATTGAAAAGGCACGAAATGGGGATGTTCGCATTAAGATTCGGGGAAAGAATCACAGCCCCGCTGAAATATCGTCCTTTATTTTATCCAACCTTAAAAAATCGGCGGAGGAGTATCTGGGTGAAAAAGTGACCGATGCCGTCATTACCGTGCCGGCTTATTTTAACGACAGCCAGCGGCAGGCCACCAAGGATGCCGGTAAAGTTGCCGGGTTAAATGTACTCAGAATCATCAATGAACCCACCGCCGCATCTCTGGCCTATGGCCTGGACAAAAAGGGAGACGAGAAAGTGGCTGTCTTTGACCTGGGAGGCGGAACATTTGACCTGTCTATCCTTGAATTGGGGGACGGGGTCTTTGAAGTGAAGGCCACCAATGGCGACACCCATCTGGGAGGGGAGGACTTTGACCTTCGGATGGTGGATTATCTGGCGGATGAATTTAAAAAAGATCAGGGGATTGATCTTCGAAACGACAAGATGGCGTTGCAGCGGCTGAAAGAAGCGGCTGAGAAGGCCAAAATGGAACTTTCGGGATCCCTTGAGACCCATGTGAATCTGCCCTTTATCACAGCCGATGCCTCCGGACCCAAACACCTGAATATTGAAATTACAAGAGCCAAGCTGGAGGCCCTTGTGGGTAAATTGCTGGACCGTCTGGAAGGGCCCTGCAGGACCGCTCTAAAGGATGCGGGATTGAGCCGGGGAGATATTGACGAAGTAATCTTGGTGGGCGGAATGACCCGCATGCCGGCGGTCCAGGATCGTGCCAAGGCGGTGTTCGGAAAAGAGCCCAACCGGGGCGTAAACCCGGATGAGGTGGTTGCCTTGGGTGCCGCCATTCAGGGCGGGGTCTTGAAAGGGGATGTCAAAGACGTTCTGTTGCTGGACGTGACGCCGCTTTCTCTGGGAATTGAAACCTTAGGCGGTGTGATGACCCGGCTCATCGACAAGAACACCACCATTCCCACTAAAAAAAGCCAGGTGTTTTCCACTGCCGAGGACAATCAGTCTGCCGTTTCCATCCATGTGCTTCAGGGGGAGAGGGAGATGTCGGCCAACAACAAGACACTGGGCCGGTTTGAACTGGTGGGAATTTCGCCCGCGCCTCGGGGCATGCCTCAGGTGGAGGTGACCTTTGACATCGATGCCAACGGCATTGTTGAGGTTTCCGCCAAGGACCAGTCCACGGGAAAAGAGCAGTCCATTCGAATTACCGCTGCCTCGGGATTGTCCAAGGAGGAGATTGACAGCCTGGTGCGAGAGGCAGAGGTGCATGGCGATGAGGACAGGCGGCAGAAAGCCTTGGTGGAAGCCNGAAATGGGGCTGATNCCCTGATTTACCANACGGAAAAGTCTCTNNNGGANNTGGGNGANCAGGTNCCGCAGGATGTCAGAGGTGAGATCGAAGGGGCCGTGTCGCAACTNAAGGGCGCTCTCAATGGGGACAACACGGATGAGATCAACCGTTCGGCCGAGGCGTTAAACCAGGCGGCCCGGAAAATGTCGGCCAATCTATACCAGCAGCAGCAGGGGCAGCAGCAAGCGGCCTCGGGCTGCCAGGGGGACTGTGGCTCTCAGCAGGGACCACCCTGCGATGCGCCGGGCTGTCAGGATGATGACGTCATTGATGCGGAGTTTCAGAATGTTGCATAAATAACGCCATGGCAGGTCAGAATAAAAGGGCGGTGATCATGCAATCACCGCCCTTTTTTTTGCCCGGTTTGATTCCTATTCAATCACGTCGGTTTTAAAAAAGGCCTGAATCTGCGAATCCGAATATTCAAGTTCAGACAGAATTTCTTGCGTATTGGCACCCCTCGGTCCTTTGGCCTCATGGGCCTTTCCGGGGGTTCGGGAAAGTCTGGGGGCGGGGGCGGGCTGAGGAACGCCGTCGATGTCAATGATGATCTCCCGTTCTTTGTTATGGGGGTGTTCCGCCACCTCGTCCAGGTTCAAAACCGGCGCCACGCAGGCGTCTTTTCCCTCAAAGACGGCGGTCCACTGATCCCTGGTTCGGGTTTTAAAGACTTTCGAAAAACGCTCGATCATTTCCGGCCACTTCGCCATATCCAACTGGTGGGGCAGGGTTTCCGGGTCTATTTCCAGACCTTTGAGCAGCTCCGCATAAAACCGCTGTTCAATGGCTCCCACGGACATGAACTGTCCGTCTGCGGTTTCATAGATTTGGTAGAAGGGCGCGCCGCTATCCAGTGTATTGGTTCCGATATCAGGGCTCATGAGGTTGTTGGCCAGCAGGCCGTGGAATATGCCGGATAGACTTGCGGCCCCATCCACCATGGCCGAGTCGATCACCTGTCCTTTTCCCGACCGGGAACGTTCAAAAAGAGCCAGCAGAATGCCCATGGTACAAAGCATGCCGCCGCCCGCAAAGTCTCCCAGCAGATTGGCCGGAGGGAGAGGTCGTTCCCCCTTTCTTTTGAAAAGGGAAAGGGCGCCGGAGAGCGCAATATAGTTGATGTCGTGCCCCGCCATAGACGAAAAATCGCCCGTCTGGCCCCAACCGGTGAGTCGGGCATATATCAGTCTGGAGTTGAGTTTAAGAGCATCTTCAGGACCCAGATCAAAAGATTCCATCACACCGGGCCGGTAGGGCTCCACCAGAACGTCGGCTTTCTGAATCATACGTTCAACAATTCCAATACCGCCTTCTGATTTAAGGTTCACCCGCATGGATCGCTTGCCCCGGTCAAAAGGGCTTTTTTCCATGATGTAAGGGAGTTCAGGTGCCCCTTTGGTCAATCGGTCCACGATGATCACGTCTGCTCCGAAATCGCTCAGGAGCATACCGCAGTAAGGGACCGGGGCAATCCCCGCCATTTCAATTACCTTTATGCCGTCCAAGGGTCTCATATTTTTTCCTCAAAAAAAGGGTTCGCAAGTGGTGTTCGATGGGAGAAGAAATCATACGGCAAATAGAAGAATGCTGTCAAGGGAAGTGGTCCGGCGTGAGGCGGATTTAACCGCTTTCTCCGGTTTCTTACAGGTTCGGATATCCGGTAATGTCGCGGATTTCATTGTAGATGGGTTTTAGGCGTCCATACATTTTCAGATACACCCGCTCAAAAAGCTCTCCGTACAGGTCCCTGTTTCCGGGGATCGGTTCAAACACATCAGTGATCCGGGTCATTTCGCGGACGGCGGAGGGGAAATCGGTATGCAGCTTCAATCCAACGGCCGCATCAATGGCTGCTCCCAGAGCGGATGTTTCATAGGTGTGGGGCCGTTGGGCTGGCAGGTTGAATATGTCTGCGGTAATCTGCATGGCTGCGTCACTCTGGGAACCGCCGCCGGATACCCTGAGACATTTGATTTTCACCTTGTTCTTCTTTTGCAGTGCCAGCATGCCGTCTTTCAAAGCATACCCCAGACCCTCCAAGATGGAACGGTATATATGGCCGCGGGTGTGCACATCGCCAAATCCGATAATGGCCCCCTTGGCATCCGCATCCGTGTTCATGCCGGGGGACCAGTAGGGCTGAAGCATCAGCCCCATGGAACCGGGCGGAATATTCTCGATGAGTTCATCGAACAGGGCTTCAGTCGCCGTATTTCTCTTTTTAGCCATCTGCATTTCCCGCAATCCGAACTGTTCCTTGAACCAGTTTACCAGCCAGAACCCCCTGTAAACCATCACTTCCGTATTGTAGGCATCGGGTACGGCACTGGGGTAGGCGGGGGCGAAAGGCCGGATCTGAACATATTTCTCATTGGCCGTATTCACCGTGGCCGTGGTGCCGTAGCTGAGACACGCCACATCAGGGGTTAGGCAGGCGGCGCCCAGCACTTCGCAGGCCTTGTCCGTTCCGGCCGCAATCACGGGCAGCCCTTCCGGAATGCCTGTTTCCCGGGATGCTGCAGGCGTTACATACCCCAGAACAGACCCCGGTTTTACCAGCCTGGGCAGAATGGACGGATCCATCGGGAAGAACTTCCATCTCATGTCACGGGGGTTGGACCAGGTTTGACGCTTGAAATCAAATGGAAGATATCCCACCATGTTGCCGCAGGAATCCCGGTATTCACCGGTGAGGCGATGGGCAAGAAACCCGGAGAGAAACAGGAATTTATCTGTTTTTTCCCATATCTCCGGTTCATGGTCCTGTATCCAGTTGCCTTTGCACTCACGAACCGCTTTTTCCACCAGAACATGTTGGCCTACGGCTTTAAGCCCCCACCGAATCAGGGGTGAGATCCGGTGTGTATCTTCAGCTTTCCGTTGATCGAGCCACAAAATGGCGGGTCTCAGAGGGGTTCCGTTTTTATCCAGGTTGACCATGGTTGTGCGCTGACATGTCATGCTGACCCCTGCAATCCGTTCCACCTGAACTTCGTCTGAACTCAGGAGCTTTCGCGCCGTAACCGCCAGGTTCTTCCAGAAATAATCCGGTTCCTGCTCAGCCCACCCCGGCTGAGGGGAAAAATAGGGATCAATAGGGGTTTTGATCAATTTGCGAATATTGCCACTGAGGTCGATCACGGCAGCGCGAACGGACTGGGTCCCCACATCAAATACCAGGAGCCGGTCCCGGTTTTCCGAAGATATGCTCATGGGCGCCTCACCTGTGCCGCATCCAGGTCCAGGCCCAGTTGACCACCGGGGTTCATAATATGGTTGGGATCAAAATGCGTTTTCAAAGCCCTTAACACATCCATTTGTTTTTTTCCCAGATGCGCCTCCATCCAGGGCGCCATCATACGGCCTACACCGTGATGGTGGCTCAGGGAACCCCCGTATTTTTGAATATGATCTATGATACCGGTGTGGAATTGACGATACATATCAACGCTTTCAAACCGGCCTAAAAAGATGAAGTAGAGGTTTGTTCCGGCTGGGTAAAAATGAGATGCATGGGTCATGCAGATGGTCCGGGATCGTTTTTTTATGTAGTGCCTCACACCCCGGTGCAGGTCATGCAGTCGATCCCAGGCGACGGACGTCTCCAGAGTGTCAATGGTAATACCGTAATCATTAAGGTCTTCTCGCATATAGGACTCGGTATAGCGGGTTTTTTCCCACTTTCTGGCGCCGTACCCCCCCAGATAGATAGCACCGAAGGTTTTGGAGAGTTGTCGGATTTTACGCTTCACCAGCCGGGTATAATCCCCGTCGCCTTCAACCGTGCCCAGGCAAAGGCACCGTTGCATGGGTTTGAACCCGCGCTTTTTAAGAATCAGGTTTACCGGCGACGGCAACCCGTAAAGCCTGAGTCCCCGGTCGGTTTCCTCCGGGTCGGAAATTCGATATACGGCGGGTCGCCCGAATTCCCCCTGTGCCATTTCACGGGCCGAATCTACAGCGGTGTGCCAGGTGGGAAATATGAAACTGAAATACTTCNTGTTTTCAGGATGATATCTGAAAACATTCATGTTGATTTCCACCAAAACACCGAAAGTTCCTTCAGAACCCTTCATGATATCGTTCAATCTGGGTCCGGTGGCGGCAGCGGGGTAATCGAGGGTCTTGAAATTGCCCGAAGGGGTAACGTACTCCTGGCTGATGACCATATCCACCGCATCCCCATAGTAAGTGGATGCTTGTCCGGAACCAAAGGCCGCCACCCAGCCGCCCACTGTGGAGTACTCGAAAGATTGTGGAAAATGACCGCAGGTATATCGTCTTCTTGACATAAACCGTTCCGGGGCCCGGTTCAGGGCCGCTTCATAATCCGGGCCCATCATCCCCGGCTGAACCCTTGCCGTCTGGTTTGTCTCGTTTAATTCCAGCAACCGGTTCATATGGGTTGCGAGCGCCAGGGTGATCCCGCCTTTTGCCGGCCGAAGCCCGAGCGTAACCGATGAACCCCCTGAAAACACATAGACGGGGATATGCGCGGCATTGCAGTACTGAACAATTTCACGAACATCCTCCTTGCGGCGGGGATGGACCACCAGATCGGAGATTTCACGGACGTGCCCTCTCGCCAGTTCCATCATTTCTTCGCTGGTTTTTCCGCAGGCATACTTTACCCGTTCATATACATCCGTTGTGACGTTCGCCGGACCAACAATTTTTGTCAGCTTTTCAATATGTTCCGACGACAATATCAAGTTACGTTTCATGTCAACGGGGTTACGGCCCTCACGGGCCTTGTTCCTGAAGTCGTGATCCGTCATGCCCAAATCTTCTTTCAGCATGGTAACCCACTGATGGCTTGGGTGCTTAAATTTCCCCGGGTCGCCATACTTAAAGATGGATCGGTAGCTTTTTTTCGGGGGAGGTGTTTCACTCCAATCAGGTTGCATCCTTTTTCTCTTGAGCATTTATTAAACTCCTTGAGAATGGGCTATTCGGGTGGAATTTGCAAAAATTCCAACGTACCTTCAACCTCTTCGAAGACCTTTTCTTTGTCCCAGTTTAATTCCCGGGCCATGACCTCGGCCACACGAAGCAATATTTTTTTCCCGGGATTTCCCAGGGTGGCGATGCCGGTACGGCGCAATACAATATCTTTCAAAGTGCGCGCCATTTCATAACGCACCCCATAGACCGCCTGGGCCAGGAGTTCGCCATCGCTGTTGAGTCGTTGGGCTAAAATATTTTCCTCTCTCGCCAGGTTCAGCACTTTTTTATAATCGAGGCCGTAAAGCCGCCCCAGACAATCAATAGTTTTCCCATGAAAATCCGGATTTTTTCCTTTTATATGGTCTAGAAAAGCGTTCAAATCCGGAATTTCACAACCTTTAAGATATTGTTTGCCTGACACGGAAGGACTGATGGAAAGCTCGGTTTTTTCCCGTAAACGGTCGACCGCTTTTTCAGCAAGGCTTCGACTGGTGGTCCATTTACCCCCCTCCACCGTCAAAAGACCGTCGATCCCATCTACTGTATTGTCGTGGATTTCATATCTTCTTGAGGATTTGTAGGTCTCCTTCCCCCGGCTTTCCAGCAGGGGCCGAAGGCCGCCGTAGTTATGGAGTACATCATTACACGTTAAATTCAGGTCTTCAAAAGATCCATTCACCGCTTGAATCAGTTCCTGAATGCTCCCGCGGGTCACCCGGTAGTCATCGGGATGGCCCTCATAGGGCTTGTCCGTGGTGCCGATCAGGGTATGGCCACGCCAGGGGATTAAAAAACAATGCCGGCCGCCGGGGGTTACAGCGCCCACCATCGAGTCGGCTTTTGTGATTTGTTTGGTGATGATATGGATGCCTTCAGACCGCTGCAAGCGGCCCGCGTTTTCATCTTTCAGCAGCAGCTGCAACATGCTGTCGGCCCAGGGACCGGCACAGTTGATGGTGATCCGGGCCCGCACCTCAAATTCCTTTTTTTTTAAGTGATCCCGAACCCGAACACCGCAGGCCCTCTTATTATCCATGAGAAATGCCGTGACACGGGCGTAGTTGGCGGCTTTGGCTCCGTAATGAAAGGCGGATTTGATAAATGCCAGCGCCAGCCGTTCCGGACAGATACTGATACAGTCATAAAAGAGGGACGCCCCGGTCAGCCCTTTCTTCCTGATGATCGGCTGAAGGTGAAGGGCTTCTTCAGCGGATATGGCTTTGTGGCAAGGGATGTTTTTGGATTTGTCCCAGGTATTGCTTTTCCCCACGGCCAGGAGGTCATAGAGGGTCAACCCGATTCCGGTCAGCCACTTATTGCTCTTGAGGGATGATCGATAGTGCGGGAACAACATGGGGAACGGATATACAAAATTGGGGGCGATATTGGCCATGGTTCTCCGTTCTCTCAGGGATTCGCGGACAAGGCTGAATTCCACGTTGTTTAGATAACGCAGGCCCCCATGAATCAGTTTGGAGGAGGCGGCGGAAGTGGCTTCGGAGAAATCCCCCTTTTCAAACAGCGCCACGGACAACCCCCTTGAGGCCGCCTCATAAGCGATGGCGGCCCCTGTGATTCCGCCGCCGATGATGATGACGTCAAAGGTCTCTTTGCCCATAGATTCAGTATACCGTTTCATCATACCCACATGATTAACCCATATTGATCCGCGCCACAAGCCAAAATTTATGTTTCGAAGAGTGAATCCGGCCCGGAATATGAGCCGTCCGTACCGAAAATTCATTGACACAAGCGGTATCTTGATAAAGAATCCGGTTCCGTGATAAGGCTTTTGGACGCTGTGACCTTTGAATTTTGAATCCCTTATTTGCTGAAGAAACCGTAAACTGTTAATATGCATTATTCATCCATCGCACGGGTTCTGGGAACACTTCTGCTGGTAACCGGCGGTTCCATGCTGTTGCCCTTGATATGCTCCCTCTATTACAGGGAAGGGGACTTCAACGCTATTCTGGCTTCCGGCATTATTACCGCCGGATTGGGTCTGCCACTCTGGTGGTTTTTCAGAAAAGAATATGAACTGGGCATTAAGGACGGCATTGCACTGGCTGTTTTCGGGTGGGTGTTGGTCTCCGCACTCTCCGCGCTGCCCTTCATGATTCACGGATCCATCCCGTCTTTTACGGACGCCTTTTTTGAAATGATGTCCGGGTACACCACCACCGGCGCCACTATCCTCACGGATATTGAAACGCTTCCCCACGGCCTTTTGTTCTGGCGAAGCGAAACGCACTTGCTGGGGGGTATGGGATTTCTGACCCTGACCCTCATCTTTTTGCCCCACGGCGTGGGGGGGCTGCGCATCTTTCGCGCCGAATCCTCACCCGGTCAGATCATCACCAAAGAACGGTTTAAAGCCCGAAACCGGGACACCATGATCTGGCTATGGGGCATATATCTGGCCCTGAATGTTTTGGAAATCCTCCTGCTCTGCCTGGCGGGCATGGGCCTTTTTGATTCCATGTGTACCGCCTTCGGCACTGTCTCCACATCCGGCTATTCCGTTTGGAATGCGAGCATCGGGTATTACACCAGCCCGACCATTGATTGGATCGTCATCGCCTTCATGTTCCTGGGAGGGGTCACCTTTGTGTTGTTTTACCAGATATTGCACGGGGACTGGCGGGCGCTCAAAATCAACACGGAGTTTCGCTGGTATGTGGGGTTTCTGCTCTTTTTCTGCGGGATGGTCTCATGGATTCTCTGGAAGGAAAATACCTATCCCACCCTCATGGAATCCATACAGTTCGGAACCTTTCAGGTCACTTCCCTTTTGACCACTACGGGTTTTACCACCGCCGACTATGAACTGTGGCCCCAGTCGGCCCAGATGTTTCTTTTTGCGGTCTGTTTTATCGGGGCCTGCGCCGGCTCCACCACCAGCGGCATCAAGGTAGTACATTACGTGGTTATCTTCAAATACATGTATGTGGCCATTCGGAAAATATTTATTCAACCCATGTCGGTCATGAGCATCCGTTTGAACCAGCGGCCCGTGGAGAACAGCATCATCGATCTTTCGGTTTGCTACTTCATCGTCAATATCTTCATGGTGCTCATGGGCGGATGTGTCATGGTATTGTTGGATAACATGGACTATCTGACGGGCATCAGTTCCGTCATCGCCTCCCTCATGAACATCGGTCCGGGATTCGGCGCCATCGGCGCATCGGAAAATTATGCCCATATTTCCGATACGGGCAAATGGTTTCTCGCCTGGAACATGATGGTGGGTCGGCTGGAAATGTTTTCGGCCTTGGTTATCTTCTTCCCGTCTTTTTGGAAAAGATAAGCATGAACCCCTTTGGCTTGCCCGTTGATGCGGTTTTGGGTGATTTGAGGCGGGCGCTTGCCGAAAACGCTAATACGGTGCTTGAGGCACTGCCGGGCGCCGGAAAGACCACGTGCATTCCACTTGCGCTTATAAATGAGCCGTGGCTAAAGGGTCAAAAAATGATCATGCTGGCCCCCCGGCGGCTGGCGGCGCGGGCCGCGGCCATGCGCATGAGTCATTTGTTGAATGAAGCTGTGGGGCAGCGGGTCGGGTACCGGGTGCGAATGGACAGTCGGGTCAGCCCTAAAACCCGCATCGAAGTGGTTACCGAAGGGGTGCTCACCCGGATGATGCAAAGCGATCCATCCCTTCAAGGCATTGGGTTGGTCATCTTTGATGAATTTCACGAACGCAGTCTGGATGCGGACCTGGGGTTGGCCCTGTGCCTGGACATGCAGGGGGTACTCAACCCTGATTTAAGGCTTCTGGTCATGTCCGCCACCATTGAAACAGGTCCGGTGGCCGCCATGATGAACCATGCGCCGGTGATCTCGTGTCCCGGACGGCTATTCCCCGTGGAAACCCGATATATGGGCGATCATACGCCGGCCTGGTCCGAAGATGCCCTTTTCCGGGCGGTACTCTCCGCGGTGCGTGAAGAAATGGGCAGCATCTTGGTCTTTCTTCCCGGAGCGGGGGAAATCCGGAAGATTGAACGCCGTCTGAAGGGCGCCCGACTGGGGTCAAAATGGCGCATTGCACCGCTCTTCGGCAATTTGAGTCGAAAGGAACAGGACCAGGCCATTTTGCCGCCGCCTGAAGGCCTGCAAAAGATTGTGTTGGCCACATCCATTGCTGAAACCAGTTTGACCATTGAGGGCATTCGGGTCGTCGTGGACAGTGGTCTGCTGCGGAGTCCGCGTTTTGATCCTCGAAGCGGACTCACGCGACTGGTGACGGTTCCCGTATCCCGCGCGTCGGCCGATCAACGGCGAGGCCGGGCGGGACGCACCGCTCCCGGTCTCTGCCTGCGCCTGTGGTCTCAACAGATGCACCCAACCCTTACCGCGGCACATCGGCCGGAAATTCTGGAGGCGGATCCGGCAGGCCTGGCCCTGGAACTGGCCATCTGGGGTGTGGATGATCCCGGGGCACTTCACTGGCTTGATTCGCCGCCTGAGGGGTCATTTCAGCGCGCTTATGATTTGCTAAGAGAATTAAATGCGTTGGACCGTCATGATAAAGTAACGCCTCATGGTCGGTCAATGTCTGATCTCCCGGTTCATCCGAGGCTGGCGCATATGCTCATTGCAGCCAGGTCAATAGGGGAGGGGGCCGTCGCCTGTGATGTGGCGGCCCTGCTTGGAGAACGGGATGTGGTGCGGTTTGAACCGGGTCGGCAGGATGCGGACGTGGGGCTTCGGGTGGATCTTATTCGTGCTGCGCGGCAAAACCGGCCCCTTACCATTCCGGGGGCTACCGTGGATAAAGGGGCCGTGGTTCGCGCCATGCGCGTTTCGGAACACTTGCGCCGACGTCTCGGCATAAAGGCGGAAAACAGCGTCACGGATGATCTGGGGCGGTTGCTGGCGTGGGCCTATCCGGATCGGATTGCGCACCTTCGATCAGGCATTAAGGGCAAATTCCTGTTGAGCAGCGGCCGCGGGGCTTTCCTGGATGAAACCTCACCCCTTGGCGGCGAACCATTTCTGGTGGCGGCGGAGCTGGATGGAAAAGGGCGTGAAGCCAGGATTTATAAAGCCGCGTCTTACCGTTTGAACACCCTCTTGAAACAGTTTCAAGACCAACTGAAGTGGTCGGAATCCGTCAGTTGGGACGCGGAACGGGGTCGGGTGAAATCAGAACGCCACCTGAAACTGGGGGCCATCACCGTGCGCAATGAACGTCTGTCTGCACCGGATTCCGAAAAAGTGCTGAAGGTTTTCCTGGAAGGCATCAAACAAAAAGGGATCGGATGCCTGCCATGGAACAGGCGCCTCCGCAGATGGCAGGAGCGCGTCTGTTTTCTGAGGCGGTTATTGAAAGACGACGAAACCTGGGTCGATGTCTCCGACGAAGGGCTTGAATCAACCTTAAACCAATGGCTTGTCCCTTACCTGGTCAATATGGATCGACTGAGCAACTTGAATCGATTGGACCTGAAGGGGGCGCTTTTGAGTATGTTGACATACGAGCAGCAAAAAGCCCTTGATGTGCTGGCGCCCACTCACCTGGTGGTTCCCAGCGGTTCACGGATTCCCATCAACTATGGCGGTCTTGTACCGGTGCTGGCGGTCCGGTTGCAGGAGATGTTCGGCCTTTTGAAGACCCCAACCGTGGCCGGCGGACGTCAACCTTTGTTGATTCATCTTCTTTCGCCGGCCGGCCGTCCGGTTCAGATCACCGGGGATCTGGCGGGTTTCTGGGAGACCGGTTACATCCAAATAAAAAAAGAACTTAAAGGAAGATACCCTAAACACTATTGGCCTGATGACCCGCTTCAAGCCAAAGCCACCGCTCGGATCAGACCCAAAAAGATTTGATACGGGTTTGAAGGGATCGCTCGAACCTCATGAAAAATTACCATCTTCATTGTTATCGTCTTCTGTTTGGAGCTTCAGGGTCCCCCCACAAAGAGTGCGTGCTATTATCACGTACCTTTACGAATACCGCCCTTTTTCATCTTGTATCGTAGTACACGTTCACTGATTCCAAGAAGTTCAGCAGCTTTAGTCTGCACCCCGTCGGTTTTCTCCAGTGCGGCTGCGATCATTTCCCGTTCCACCGCCTCCAAACTTTCGGCAAGTGTGCCTTGGGTTGCTGCGCCGTGATGGATTATTTCCCGGGGAAGATCTGAGGGACGGATTATCCCCCCTCTTACCAAGATCGCGGTGCGCTGCACAATATGCTCCAACTCCCGCACATTCCCCGGAAAAGGGTACTTTATGAGGATGTCCAGAGCTTCGGAGGTAAAGCTCAGACCGGTCGGGGCATAGCGGTCTAAAAAGAAATTCACAAGTGGCGGGATGTCTTCACGACGACGACGCAGCGGCGGGATCTCAATCTCAAAAACTTTGATGCGGTAATATAAGTCCTCGCGAAACCGGCCTGTTTCAACCATTTGTTTGAGGTCCCGGTTGGTAGAGGTCACCAAACGGAGATCCACACGAATATCCTCTTCACCGCCCACGCGAGTGATTTTCCCATCTTGTAAAGCACGGAGCAGTTTGGGTTGCAGAACCAACGGCATTTCTCCGATTTCGTCCAACAGCAGGGTTCCGCCGCTTGCAAGCTCAAATCTGCCGCGACGGTTTTTTAACGCCCCCGTAAATGCGCCCTTTACGTGGCCGAAAAGTTCACTCTCGAAGAGATTTTCCGGTATTGCCGAACAGTTTACTTCTATGAACAGGGAAGCATCTCTCGGACTTAACAGGTGAATTAGGTGGGCCGCCAGCTCCTTGCCCGTCCCCGTTTCGCCGAAAACAAGAACCGGCCACGGACTCTCCGCCACCCGCCGGATAAAGGAGATGACATTTTTCATTTCCGGGCTTTCAGCGATCATCTTCAAAGGTAGCGGGCTGTCTTCCATGGCTTTTTCAACAACCGCCACATCTTCATCCACAACCATTTCCTGTTCTATCTGCCGGATTTTCTCCAGGAGCAAAGAGAGGTCCACCGGTTTTTCCAGGAAATCGCCCGCGCCCAATTTCAGCACGGTTACGGCTGTGTTCAGATCGCCATAGGCTGTGATCATGATCGCCTGCACCATGGGATTCATGGCCTTCATCTTTTTCAGGACTTCCTCCCCTGTTAGTCCGGGCATTTTCTGGTCCAGCAGAACCAATTGAACATGCTCTCCCTCAAATAGCGCCAATGCCCCAAAGCCGTCCGAAGCCGTTAATGTTTCATAACCCTGGTTTTCCAAAAACCCTTTGAGGAGTTCTCTCTGGAGGGCATCATCATCTGCAATCAGAATTTTCATGTGAACAGCAACCTTTCATTGATTGGGTTCTCACTTCGACATTATTCGTTTTTAATAAGGGAACTGGAAGAAAATAATATACGCATATCGTGTAGAACTTTTGTTCGTCTTCAAGGCGTAATAGCAGGTGCATAGTGAGCTATGTGCCTGTTATCACAACGTAGAAGTCGGGCAAAAGGGCAAACAGGATGCGTAGATTATTTTTTGGAAGTTCCCTAATTTCAAATATCTTTGGTCAGGGGAAGATAAATCGCTATTTCCAATATTCCGACATCCGGCGTGTGGACCTCCAAACGCCCTTTGTGAGCCTGGATAATTCGCTGTGATATGGTCAACCCGAGACCGGTCCCTTCAGACTTGGTTGTAAAGTAGGGCTCAAAAATTCGATCCGTTTCTTCGGCCGTCAAAGTGAAACCCGCATTTCCGGTTTTGAGATAAACCTCCCGTTCTTTTTTCCCCACTTGCAAGTGAAGGAACCCGCCATCAGGTTGAGCCTCAATGGCATTTTTTAGAAGGTTTTCTATTACCTGGCCCAGGAGTTCAGGGTCTGCCGATATGGTTTCTTTAAAATCAATGCTCTGAGTCACTTTTATGTGGAGTTCTTCGCAGCGAGGCAAGTAAAGGGCCAGGGTTCTTTTTACCAACATATCCAACCGTGTGGACTTTCGGTTGGGCATTTGTGGACGAGCGTAATTCAACAAACCACTAACACTGCGGTTTGCGCGGTGGATCGCGTCCATCATGAGGACCACAAGGCGCTGATGTTCGTCTCTCAGTTCATCCCCCTCTAATTGAAGCCTCTGAAGACCCATGCCGAGGGCGTTTAGCGGGTTTCGGATCTCGTGGGCAATCCCCGCTGCAGCCCGGCCTAAGGATGCGTCTTCCCGCTCTTTAGAGATCTGCCTCTCAAAGGATTTGACCTGTGCAAGATGGAACGTCTGTTGTCGATAAAGAATGAGGGAGAGAAAAGCCCCTAAGAGCGCGAAGGCAGCGCCGAAAACAAAAAAGTCCCGCCACAAGCGGTGAATTGCCGAGGCCAGATACCCCGTGTCCATTCCCACAACAAGCGCTTTGCCGCCGAAGGGAAGCCGTGTCTCCGCAACCTGAGAATCCCCAACTTGCATAATGGTCACGGCGGGACGGGTTTTCCGGTTTCCCTCTCCGGCTGAAGGATAATTGAGTTTTACATAACGAATCCTTGGAAGTTCTGATATGGTTTTAATGACATTTTCCAGGCCAAGTTGCTCTTCCAGGGATGCAATCTTCTTATCCTCTATCCCTAACACCACGCATCCGGGAGCGTCCGTCCGGGGGCATGAAAAGAGGTACAGGCTTTGCTTTGCCCGATGTTCCAGCGTCGCCTTTGCCGTGCAGTTAAGAGTTATGCCCCGGGACCACTTGGGAGGACCTTCTGCATGTCT
>JGI24023J19991_10001843_pt1 | contig 15899 bp, 17 predicted proteins | sample Cruoilmetagenom1_FD_19991 | JGI IMG/M metagenome (IMG submission 19991) | reverse complement strand
CAGCCCCTGAGCCCGCAGCATCGCCAAGCCCTTGGCATTGACCTCGCCGCCGATGGCCGCAAGGCGTTGCAGATCGATGCCCTCGGCCAAACGCAATCCCATCAGCAGGAATTCGGAGACATGCTGGTCCGGCTCCAGCGCCTGCAACTGCTCAAGGCCGTGACCCTCGGCCTCGACTTGGTCGCGCCAGGCCTCGGGCGGGCGCAGCGTGGCCAGATGCGTGCGTGCGCCTTCGATCGTCAGCCTGCCATGGGCGCCTGGCCCCACGCCCGCATAATCGCCCGAGCGCCAATAGAGCAAATTGTGTCGGCATTCCTCACCCTGCCGCGCGTGGTTGGATATCTCGTAGGCCGCAAGCCCCGCCCCATGGGTTATGGCCTGTGTCGCCTCAAACAGGGCTGCGGCGGTCTCGCTGTCGGGAACGAGCAATTTTCCAGCCGCATTGAGCGCGGCGAAGGGCGTCTCGGGTTCGATGGTGAGCTGATAGAGCGACAGGTGATCGACGCCCAGATCAAGCGCCGTCTCGAGCTCCTTTTGCCAATGGCTTAGCCTCTGGTAAGGCCGTGCATAGATCAAATCGATAGACACGCGCTCGAAATGTTCCCGCGCCACGCCGAGCGCGGCCCTCGCCTCCGCCGCGCTGTGCTGGCGCCCAAGCGCCTTCAGGGCCGGATCGTCGAGGGCCTGAACGCCGAGCGACACGCGGTTGACGCCAGCCGCGCGCAACTGCGCGAAGTTGGCCGCCTCCACGCTCGTCGGGTTGGCCTCAAGCGATATCTCCGCATCGCCTGACAGCCGCCAGTTTCGGCCGATGTGCTCCAGGATCGCCGCGACCGTATCCGGGCGCATCAACGATGGCGTGCCGCCTCCAAAGAACACGCTGCCCACCTCTTGCGGGCCGGAGGCTTGCGCCATGTGATCGAGCTCGGTTCGGTAGGCGGCCAGGAACCGGTCCTCGTCGATGCCGCCGTGGCGGACGTGCGAATTGAAGTCGCAATAAGGACATTTGGCCAGACAGAAGGGCCAATGGACATAGACGCCGAAGCGCCTTGCCCGGGCGTCACTGGCGGCCTTCGATGACTTCCGTGACGAACTGCTCGAAGGCTTTTGCGCGGTGCGATATGGCATGCTTTTGTCCGGGCTCCATTTCGCCGAAAGTCTCTTCGCACCCGTCCGCGACGAAGATGGGATCATAGCCGAACCCGCGCTCGCCCCGGGGCGGCCAAACGAGGTGGCCAAACACCTTGCCCTCAAACAGATGCACCCGCTCGTGCGGCCAGGCTATGGCGAGCACGCAGGTGAAATTGGCGCGGGCGGGCTCGTTCGAGATCGCGCCGGCCGAGGCCAGCTCGCGGGCAATGCGCGCCATGGCGCGGCGAAAGTTCTTCGGCTCTCCCGCCCATCGCGCCGAATGGATCCCGGGCGCGCCGCCGAGCGCCTCGACCTCGAGCCCCGAATCATCGGCAAGCGCCGGCATATTTGCAACTTCGGCGGCGGCTACCGCCTTGATCACGGCGTTTTCCGCAAACGTGGCGCCGGTCTCCTCCGGTTCGGCGAGACCCAAATCCGCGGCAGCGGCCGTTTCGATGCCGAACGGCCCGAGCAGCGCCTCGATTTCGCGCACCTTGCCCGCATTGTGGCTCGCCACCACGATCCGGTCGCCGGCGCGCAGCTTCCCCGCCATCAGGCCACAGACAGTTTTTGCAGGTTGCAGAGTTCTGCGATGCCCTTCTTGGCAAGATCCTTGAGGGCCTCGAATTGCGCCTCGCTGAAGGGATCGCCTTCCGCCGTGCCTTGGATCTCGACGATGCCGCCAGCACCGGTCAGGACGAAATTGACGTCCGCCTCGGCCTGCGAATCCTCCGCGTAATCGAGATCGAGCACCGGCTGACCGCTATAAAGGCCGCAACTGACCGCCGCCACCTGATCGCGTATCACGTCGCCGGTCACCATATCGCGCGCCGCCATCCAGGCGATGCAGTCCCGCAACGCCACCCAGGCGCCGGTGATAGCCGCCGTTCTGGTGCCGCCATCGGCTTGGACCACGTCGCAATCGATTGTGATCTGACGCTCGCCCAATGCCTTCAAGTCGACCACCGCGCGCATCGAGCGGCCGATCAGGCGCTGGATCTCCAGCGTGCGGCCCGATTGCCGGCCCGTCGCTGCTTCCCGGCGCATACGCTCGGACGTCGAGCGCGGCAACATGCCGTATTCGGCCGTGACCCAGCCCCTGCCCTGGCCCTTGAGCCAGCCCGGCACTTTGTCCAAAAGGCTCGCCGTACACAGCACATGCGTGTTGCCGAATTTTATGAGGCAGGAGCCCTCGGCGTGCAGCGAGACGCCCCGCTCGAGTGAAACGGGCCGCAGTTCTTCGGGCTCGCGCTTGGATGGGCGCATGCTGGCAAGTGTCCCTGATCCGGATAGGCATCAAATGAGCGCCAATCCTACCGGAGCCCGGCCGCCCGATCAACGGCGCACGCGCGAACGGCCGCCCCCAAAACGCGTGACAAGGGGGCGGCCGCTACCGGGACATAAGTCTGCTAAGGGCTTTTCGACGCTTAACAGGCGCCCCAGTTCTGCAGAGTGTTGGATCGAATGATTGATTCCGCGGTGGCCGACTGTTGGGACACCTTGCGGCACCAGCCATAATGGCCGTCATACCAGTTGTGCCAGCGGAAGCCCGTGCACTGCATGCCGCTGTTCACCATCTGCTGGTATTGAACCACGGCGCTGCCGGCATAATTGCGGCAAAACGGTTTGTCGGCCGCCATGGCATTGGCCGCAAACACGACCGTGCCGACCAGCGCCAGCACGCCGACTATGAAGAATTTCACTTGGCTGTACATAGTTTACTCCCTTGCTCCAAAGATCGGCTCCGAAGCCTTCGGAACCCGTTGTCTGATTTGTCGCGCTGGCGGCACAAAAGGTTCAAAAACGAAATTTATGCGCCGATTTCCGGGGATACCCGTTTCCACAAGGAATTCGGCCACCGATCTCTTAACGGGAATCGGCGGCGTCGTTTGACGCCCAACGGCCCACACCCTAAATAGAAGTCATGCGTGAAAAAGAGTTGCAAATCGCCGCTCAGGCCATGAGCCAGGGCACGACGGGTCTGAACGACCTGAACGTGCGCTCGCGCGATATTTTCCGCCATATCGTCGAGAGTTTCCTCGAAACCGGCGATCCGGTCGGCTCGCGCAGTTTGAGCCGGCAGCTTCCCGTCTCCCTGTCACCCGCCTCGGTGCGAAACGTCATGTCGGACCTCGAGGCGCTCGGCCTGATTTATGCGCCCCACACCTCTGCCGGCCGCCTGCCGACCGAATTGGGCTTGCGGCTGTTCGTCGACGGTCTTCTCGAAGTGGGCGGCCTCAGCCAAACCGAGCGCGAAAAGATCAAGTCGCAGATTTCCGGCAATGCCGAGGATTTGCTCATCGAGGACGTCTTGAGCGAAGCAAGCGGAATGCTATCGGGCCTGCTGGGCTGTGCCGGCGTGGTGCTGGCGGAAAAACAGATAGTCCGCCTTAAGCACATCCAGTTCGTCACCCTGGACCCCACCCGCGCCCTTGCCGTACTCGTCGGCGAGGACGGCAGTGTGGAGAACCGCGTCGTAACGCTTCCCGAAGGCTTGCCGCCGTCGGCTCTTGTGGAGGCGACGAATTATCTCAATGCGCGCATTGCGGGACAGACGCTGTCTGAGGCGCGCGCGCGCATCCAGATCGAGCTGGAGCGCCACGAGGCCGAATTGGACGCTCTCAGCGCCAAGGTGGTGGAAGCGGGCCTGGCGGTGTGGTCTGGCGAGAGCGGCGATCGCAAGAGCTTAATCGTGCGCGGCCGCTCGCACCTGCTGGACGAACTGACCGCGCTTGACGATATCGACCGGATCCGCCGCCTGTTCGACGATCTGGAGGCCAAGAAGGAGCTCATTCAGCTGCTCGAGCTTGCCGAACGCGGCGACGGCGTGAAAATTTTTATCGGGTCGGAAAACCAGCTCTTTTCGCTGTCGGGCTCGTCGCTGATCGTCGCCCCGTTCCAAGATGAGGAACACAAGACCGTAGGCGTGCTCGGCGTTATCGGTCCGACCCGCCTTAATTACGCGCGAATCATTCCCATGGTCGACTACACGGCCAAGCTCGTGGGCCGATTGCTGACTTGATTAATCTCGCGTGCGTCCGATATCGATGACGCAGCCCTTTCAATTGACTCCGATGTCTTGAGCTCCAATCCAATGAGTGAAAAAAAACCCGACCCCGCCGCCAAGCCCCAGGATCAGAAATCCAAGGCGGGCGGTAAGGAAAAAACCGCTGAATCGGCCCAAGAGGCCGCCGCGCAAAAAGCCGCCGATGCCGACCTTGCCGGCTGGGCCGCGGGCGAGACGGCTGATGCCAACGCGACGCTCGAAGACCTGCAAGCCGAGAACGCCGACCTCACGGACCGGCTGCTGCGCGCTGTGGCCGAGATGGAAAATTTGCGCCGCCGCACCGAACGGGAAAAATCGGAGACGGCCAAATACGCCGTTACGGCCTTCGCCCGCGATGTGTTGAGCGTCGGCGACAACATCAGCCGCGCGATCGAGGCCGTGCCGCAAAACGAGGTCGCCCGCGATCCGGCGCTCAAAGCACTCCTCGAGGGCGTTCAAATGACCGAACGCGAGCTTCAGAATATTTTGGAGCGCCACGGTATCAACAAGCTCGACCCCAAAGGCGAACGCTTCGACCCCAATCGCCACCAGGCGATATTCGAGGTCGAGAACAAGGACGTGCCCGTGGGCACGATTGTAGAGGTCGTTCAGGCCGGCTACGTCATCGAAGACCGCATTTTGCGGCCCGCCATGGTCGGCGTGTCCAAAGGTGGCGAAAAACTGCCCGCGCCAAGCGCTGGCGATACGCCCAAGGCGGCCAATGACGACAGTCCCAATTCGCCGGATTCGCCCCAAGACGGCGGACCCGGCGACGGCAAGGTTGGCATCAACGTCGACAAGAGCGCCTGAGGGATCGGCTGAGGGCGTTGCTGGAGAATTCGATTCTCAGGCGATCGAATTCGCGTTGCTGACGGGCGGGCTTTTCAGACAGACTGCGCCTACTTTTTCTTCGGCTTCCTAGCGGCCATTGTCGCCACCAGATCCTTGGTTTCGGGGCGAAGATTCTCGATCCCGCCATAGGGCACGTCCATACCCGGCTTGCGGTCGGGATAGCTCTGCTTCATGCCCAGATGCCGCTTGATCATGGCGACAAACTGCCCGCCGAATCCGACACCGTAGAATATTGCATCCCCCGGCCGGTCCTCGCGCGGATTCTTGTAGAGGTCGAATATCGCCGCACCGATCGGGTTCGATCCCGGCGGCGGGATGTGCATCTTGTATTGCTGTTTCACCACCGATTTCAGCGCCGGTCCTTCATAGACGAAGACGTAATCGCGCCGGCCTCGGGTTTCGCCCAGCAGCATCATCGGCGTCTGGTCGAGACCGTCGATCAGGCGGTCCCTGGGTATATGTTCATCCGCACCGGCCATCCGGGCGAAGGTGGTGAACAGGTCCGAGACGTGGATCATGTCCTGCGCGCGGGAGCCGGCCTTGATCGCGGCCGGCCAGCGGATGAAGGCATTGACGCGTACGCCGCCTTCCAGATGATCGGCCTTGCCGCCGCGATAGATCCTGTCGGATTGGCCGCTCTTGTCGGCATATTGCATGAACGGTCCGTTGTCGCCCATGATCACGACGATGGTGTTCTCGGCAATGCCGAGCGCGTCGATCTTGTCCAGGATCTCGCCGATCCAGCTATCGACCTTGGAGAGTGATTCGGGGATCGGGCCGCCATTAAGCGTTTTTGCCGGCGCAACGCCGGCGCGCGTGAACGAGAGCGGATACTGCGGCCAGTATTGCAGGAAGAAGGGTTTGTCGCCTTTAGCCAGCCGTTCGAGCTGTTTCAAGGTGCCGTTCTTGTAGCTCTCCTCCATGCGATCGTAGTGATCCTGGGTATAAATTTCGCCCGCCTTGAAATTGACCTCACGCAGCTTGCCGCCCTTCGTGCCGATTACGCCGTAAACCATCGCGTTGGGGTTGGTGCGGAAGGTTTTGTCGAGCTCGAACGTATCGGTCCGCAAGTTCCTTGATTGGCCGATCGTCAATCCTTCCATTTCGGCCGTCTCGTTCATGATCGCCATCTGCCCCTGCTGGTGCATGGGATGTTCGGCGTAGTCGAAGCCCTGGTTGGTGGCGTAGGACTCCTCGATGTCGCCAAGATGCCACTTGCCCATATGGACGGTTTCGTAACCCGCTTGGCTCAGCACCTCTGCGAGCGTGATTTCCCAAGCCGACAATCCGTCGCCGGCGATTGTGGCCTTGGCCTCGGTTGTGCCGGTACGCACCGCATACCGCCCGGTCATCATGGCGGCGCGGGTCGGCGTGCATGATGGCTCGGTATACATGCGCATCAGGGAAAGGCCTTCGGTCGCAAACTGCGAGATTCTCGGCGTGCTATAGCCGCGGATCACATCGAGATCGGGCATACCGATTTCGCCAAAGCCGAGATCATCGAGCAGGATGTAAACGATGTTTGGCGGCTTGCCGCCGTTCTTCTCGCGGATTTCAGCCAACTTGGCGTCAATCTCCTTGTCTTCACTGGCCCACCGTTCGCCATGCTGGGCGGCAAGGACGTTATGTTCGGCGTCGTGGATGATTTTGTCGGCTGCCCTGACGGGTGCGCCCGTGAAAACCGCTGCGAAAGTGCTTAGAAAAACAAGTCGGAGAAAAATTGAATACATCGATTGTCTCCTCATCTGCTCGTCTGGCTGGTTCAATCTTTGCAAAAACGGGGCGCGTTGTCATTTTTGAGGCGATGGCAAAGGCTCGCGTGTCCGGTCGGACTGTCCGCTTCCAGCCAGTAACGGACATCCAATGCCGTTGCCGATCTGGCGCTAGCCCGGCTCCGTCACCCGCCGCAGCGTCAGATTGAAGCGCCCGCCTTCGGACAACAGATCGCTGCTCTCTGGGAAGATGCGCGCGATGCCGTGATAGGCAAGCCGGGCCGCCCCGCCCAAGACGACGACGTCCCCCGAGACGAGATCGAAGCTGGTCACTTGGTCCCGCCGTCTTAGCCCGCCCAGTCGAAACCGGGCCGTATCGCCGAGCGAAATCGAGACCACCGGGGCCGATGCATCCGCCTCGTCCACGTCGCGATGGTCGCCCATTTTCGCGCCGGCGCCGTAATGGTTGATCAGACAGGCTTGCGGTTGGCCCTCATAGGCCGCCACCGCCCGCCAAATTTGCCTAATTCGATCGGGCATGGCGGGCCAAGGCTCGCCGGTTATGGGGTGACGCCGTTCGTAGCGGTAGCCGCCCGTCTTGTCCGAAACCCAGCCAAAGGCGCCGCAATTGGTCATGGAGACGGAAAAGGGCTTTCCCGTGCGCGGCATGGCGGGCTTGTAGAGTGGCGCGGCGGCGATAACGGCGCGAATTTCCTCAAGCAACGCGGCTTGCCCCCGGCGATCCAGCAATCGGGGAAAATAGCCGAAACCTCGCGGCAGAGACCGCCGATCCGGCAATATGGGCCCGGTGCGCGAAGTCACTGTTTTACCTTTATGCAAATCCTTGCTCAGAGCGCGCTTGCGGGGCCTCACCCTCGCCCTTATATAACGCCAAGACCCGTATTCACGGAATCGTTATGGGGATCGCTCCCTTGCTTTGCAGTTGAAAGCATGGGGCACGCCGGGTGCCTACCGGGCCTGGGCGGTCTGCCGAAGACAAGAGGTTTTATTTATCATGTCGAAAGTCATTGGAATCGACCTCGGCACCACGAACTCGTGTGTCGCGGTGATGGATGGGTCAAGTCCGAAAGTTGTTGAGAATTCAGAAGGCGCGCGCACAACGCCCTCGATGGTGGCCTTCACCGAGGACGGCGAACGCCTGATCGGCCAGCCGGCCAAACGCCAGGCCGTGACCAACCCGGAAAATACGCTCTACGCCATCAAGCGCCTGGTCGGGCGGCGTCACGACGACCCCATGGTGGCCAAGGACAAGAAGCTTGTCTCCTACAAGATCATAAAGGCCGACAATGGCGATGCCTGGGTCGAAGCCCAAGGCGAGAAATATTCGCCATCCCAGATTTCGGCCTTCATCCTGCAGAAGATGAAGGAAACGGCCGAAGCCAATTTGGGCGAGACGGTCGAAAAAGCGGTCATCACCGTTCCTGCTTATTTCAACGACGCCCAGCGTCAGGCGACCAAGGACGCCGGCAAGATCGCCGGCCTCGAAGTGCTCCGCATCATCAATGAGCCGACGGCCGCGGCCCTTGCCTATGGCCTCGACAAGAAAGACGGCGAGACCATCGCCGTCTATGACTTGGGCGGCGGCACCTTCGACGTCTCGATCCTCGAGATCGGCGACGGCGTCTTCGAGGTGAAATCCACCAACGGCGACACCTTCCTCGGCGGCGAGGATTTCGACATGCGGCTCGTCGATTATCTGGCCGACGAGTTCAAGAAGGAGCAAGGCATCGATTTGCGGGGCGACAAGCTCGCCCTCCAGCGCCTCAAGGAGGCGGCCGAGAAGGCCAAGATCGAACTCTCGTCTGCAACCCAAACCGAGGTCAACCTTCCCTTCGTCACCGCCGATCAGTCGGGGCCGAAGCATCTCACCATGAAGCTCACGCGCGCCAAGGTCGAAAGCCTTGTCGAGGATCTGATCAAGCGCACTGTCGGGCCCTGCGAGGCGGCGCTCAAGGACGCCGGTCTCAAGGCGGCCGAGATCGACGAGGTGGTGCTCGTCGGCGGCATGACGCGCATGCCCAAGGTGATCGAGACGGTCAAAAATTTCTTTGGCAAAGAGCCGCACAAGGGCGTCAACCCGGATGAGGTCGTCGCCGTGGGCGCCGCCATTCAGGCCGGCGTGCTCCAGGGCGACGTCAAAGACGTGCTGTTGCTGGACGTCACCCCGCTCTCTCTCGGTATCGAGACCCTGGGCGGCGTCTTCACCCGTCTGATCGACCGCAACACGACGATCCCGACCAAGAAGAGCCAGATCTTCTCAACCGCCGAAGACAGTCAGAGCGCGGTCACCATCCGCGTCTTCCAGGGCGAGCGCGAGATGGCGAGCGACAACAAGATGCTCGGCCAATTCGATCTCGTCGGTATCCCGCCGGCGCCGCGCGGCATTCCGCAGATCGAGGTCACCTTCGACATCGATGCCAACGGCATCGTCAACGTTGCCGCCAGCGACAAGGCAACCGGTAAGGAACAGTCGATCCGCATCCAGGCTTCTGGTGGATTGTCCGACAGTGACATCGATCAGATGGTCAAGGATGCCGAAGCCCACGCCGATGACGACGCCAAGCGGCGCGACCTGGTTGAGGCCAGGAATCAGGGCGAGGCTTTGATTCATGCCACCGACAAGACCTTGAGCGAATTGGGCGACAAGATNTCCGAGGCCGACAAGACCACGATCGAGACCGCCGTTGCGGANCTCAAGACGGCNCTGGAAGGCGAAGACGACGAAGCCATCAAGGAAAAAGTCGACGCGTTGGCCCAGGCCTCGATGAAATTGGGTGAAGCCATGTATCAGGCCAACCAAGAAGGCGGCGAACCGGGCGAGGAAGCCGAGCCCGGCGCGCAAGCGGGCGAATCCGGCGAAGACATCGTCGATGCCGATTTTGAAGAGGTCAAGGACGACGACAGCAAGAAATCTGCTTGAGTCCTCCAGAGACCCTGTAGCGAAGAATGCGTAAAGGCCCCGCCATGTGCTATGCACCTTTTGCAAGCCCGGGCGGGGCTTTTTCCAACCAAATCTGACATAGCGCGGGCATGGCGAAGCAAGATTACTACGACATTCTGGGCGTCTCCCGTGACGCTGGCGAAGACGACGTCAAAAAGGCGTTCCGCAAGCTCGCCAAGCAATATCACCCTGATCACAATCCAACCGACGAAGACGCCGAACACCGCTTCAAGGAAGTCAACGAGGCATACGAAGCCCTCAAGGACCCGCAAAAACGCGCCGCCTATGACCGCTTCGGTCACGCCGCGTTTGAAAACGGCGGCATGGGTGGCGGTGCCCACGGCTTTGGCGCGGATTTTTCCAGCTCCATGTCGGAAATATTCGATGACCTGTTTGGCGAGTTCATGGGCGGGCGGCGCGAGCGCTCGCGCTCCGGTCACGAGCGCGGCGTCGATATGCGCTACAATATGGAGATCAGCCTTTTCGAGGCTTACGAGGGCAAGACCGCCCAGATCCGCGTTCCAGGCAGCGTCACGTGCGAGCCGTGTTCGGGATCGGGCGCCAAGCCCGGGACCCGGCCCACCTCCTGCCGCACATGCGCCGGCTCCGGCCGGGTCCGCGCGAGCCAGGGCTTCTTCACGATCGAGCGCACCTGCCCGGGCTGTCAGGGCCACGGCGAGATAATCGAGGACGCCTGCCCGTCCTGTGGCGGTTCGGGCCGGGTGACGAAGGAGCGCACGCTCTCGGTCAACATCCCGGCCGGCGTCGAGGATGGCACGCGCATTCGCTTGGCCGGCGAGGGCGAAGCGGGTTTGCGGGCGGGGCCCCCCGGCGATCTCTACATATTTTTGTCGATCAAGCCGCACGAGTTCTTCCAGCGTGACGGCGCGGATCTGTTTTGCCGGGTGCCCATTGCAATGACGACAGCCGCCCTTGGCGGCCATATAGAAGTGCCGAACGTCGATAGCAGCCGGGCGCGGGTCAAGGTGCCCGACGGCACCGAGACTGGCCGGCAGTTCCGCTTGAAGGGCAAGGGCATGCCTGTCCTGCGCTCGAAGACGAAGGGCGACCTCTACATCCAGGTTGACGTGGAAACGCCCAAGAGTCTGACGGCCAAGCAGCGCGAGCTGCTGAAGGAGTTCGAGGCCTCGACCACCGATAACACCCACCCCCACTCTTCGGGCTTCTTTGCGCGCGTCAAAGAGTTCTTCGAAGGCATCGGTGAATAGGGCTCGACGTGAGAGACACCCCAAGGCAACAGCGGCGCATTCGCCCGAGTAAGAACAATCGATGAAAAAGAAGAGTAAGGCCGCCCAACGTCTGATCGTCGCCCTCGACGTGCCCAGCGCCGAGGAGGCGCGCGCGCTTATCACGAGCCTCGGCGACGCCGTCGGTTGCTACAAGATCGGGCTCGAACTGCTGTTTGCAGGCGGCGCCGATCTGGCTCGCGAACTGGTCGATGATGGCCAGGACGTCTTCATCGACGCCAAGCTGCTGGATATTCCAAAGACGGTGGAGCGCACAACCGCCAACATCGCACAGCTCGGCGCCAAGTTTCTGACCGTTCACGGGCACGATCGCCAGACGCTGGAGGCCGCCGCCACGGGCCGGGGCAAGAGCGATCTAAAGCTGCTCGCCGTCACCGTATTAACAAGCGTCGACGGCAGCGATCTGGCTCAGCAAGGCGTCGCTATCCCGGCCGCTGATCTGGTCGCCCAACGCGCCAAATTCGCCAAGCAGGCCGGTTTCGACGGCGTGGTGGCCTCTCCGGCCGAAATCGGCGCGATACGCCAGGCGGTCGGCCCCAAGCTTTCAATTGTCACGCCCGGCATCCGGCCCGCCGGAGCCGCCAAGGGCGATCAGAAGCGCGTCGCCTCGCCGGCGGCGGCCATCAAGAACGGCGCCGATTATCTGGTGATCGGCCGGCCCATCACCCAGGCAGAAGATCCGCGCGCCGCTGCCTTGGCCATTCTCGACGAAATCAAGAAAGCCCTCAAATAGCCGGCGGCTCTAGGCCGTTGATGGCGCACGCCGCATCGAGCGTGTTGGCCAGCAGGCAGGCAATGGTCATTGGACCGACACCGCCCGGCACCGGTGTGATCGCGCCAGCCACGCCCTGTGCCGAGGCAAAGTCCACATCGCCCACGAGCTTCGTCTTGCCCTCGGCCGTCTCGATCCGGTTGATGCCGACATCGATCACGGTGGCGCCGGGCTTGATCCAGTCGCCGGTCACGAGCCCCGCGCGCCCGACGGCCGCGAACAAAAGGTCGGCGCGGCGCGCCACGCCCGGCAGGTCGCTTGTCTTGGAGTGGGCCACCGTCACCGTGCAGTTTTCGCGCAACAGCAGTTGCAAGAGCGGTTTGCCGACGATGTTCGAACGCCCGATCACGACCGCTTCGAGCCCCGTCAGGTCGGCGCGTGCGTGCTTGGCCAGAATGATGCAACCCCGCGGCGTGCAGGGGCTGAGCGCATCCTCGCCCGAGGCAAGCCGCCCGACATTCACGGGATGAAATCCGTCGACATCCTTTGCTGGATCGATGGCGCTCAACACGCGCGCGGCGTCGATCTGTGCGGGCAGCGGCAGCTGCACCAGGATACCGTGAACGCTGGGCTCCGCGTTGAGGGAAGCGATCAACTCCAACAGCGCGGTCTCGGACGTCTCGGCCTCGAGCCGGTGATCGAAGGACGCCATGCCCGCCTCCACCGTCTGCTTGGCCTTGTTCCTGACATAGACTTGGCTGGCTGGATCCTCGCCGACCAACACCACCGCGAGCCCCGGCACCAGGCCGTGGGCGGCCTTGAGCTTGGCGATACGGGACGCCAAGTCGGCGCGCAACTGCGCCGCGATCGCCTTGCCGTCGATGATCTTGGTCTGGACCATGCCCGTTCCCCCTAGCGCTTACCCGCCAGCAGCCCATCGAGACGCGCGGCAAGGTCTTGCGGATCGCCCGCGATATGAACCGTTTTCAACCGGCTTGTCACGCCGCGCTCCACCGAGACACTGCTCTTGGGAGCCCCCAACCAATCGGCGAGCATCGCCGTGAGCGCCGCGTTGGCCTTGCCTTTATCGGGTGCTGCGCGGACTTTCGCGCTCAACACGGACTTGCCGTCGACCACGGCAATCCCGCCGATCTCCTGCCGCGATGCCTTGGGGCTCAGCCGCACCAAAAGCGTCACGCCGTGGGGCGCTTTATTGAATGGTAATCGCGCCGTCTGCGCCACCCATCGGCTGATAAGTCGGCATGAACAGCGGCGCGATGAAGCCAAACAGCACCACTTCGCGCAGAAAGATCAGTCCGAAAATGAGGACGATTGGCGAAATGTCGATGCCGCCCAAATCAGGCAAGAACCGCCTAATGGGACGCAATGCCGGCTCGGTCAGCCGGTAGATCGCGTCGGCGACCGTATAGACGAACTGGTTGTGGGTGTTCACCACCTTGAAGGCGACGAGCCAACTGAGAACGGCGCCGGCGATGATGATCCAGATGTAGACATTGATCAACATCGCGATGAAGCCGATGAGCGCGAGCATAAATGAGTCCCTCTCTATGGATCAGGCCATGATGTAACCGCCCGCGGGCGCGACCGCAAGCACTGAAGGCGCCGCGCGCGAGCGGGACAAAGGCCGCTTCGCCTCCACCGCGCCCGGTCTGCGCGAGCTCGCTTGACAGTGCCGGAAGCCGCCCCCTAAATGGCCGCGTCAGACTTGACCCGTGGGGCCGTAGCTCAGTTGGGAGAGCGCTACGTTCGCAACGTAGAGGTCAGGGGTTCGATTCCCCTCGGCTCCACCAATAAATTTACCAATAGCGCGTTATATCAAGTACTTGAGGAGAAACATTACCTGACTGTCCCCCACTACATCCCCCAATACAAACCGGATGCCCCCGGAATTTGTCGGATATTTCGGATGCTTGATCCGGTTATTAATGCCTTGGCCCGAAGCTTTTTGCAGCGATTAGTGGTGAGAAACCGACTGCGCTGGTCCTTAAGTTAGAACCGCGCGGCTATCTTACCCGCTGCGCTTCCAAAATAGATTTTCCATTACCGACGTAATGCGCGCCTTCTCCTGTTTTGGATACAGGTTCGGGTACTTCGCTGACAGTGATATTGATCACCGGGACTAATGCGGGGCCGTCCTCAGCGCTATAATTGACCGCAGATAGTTGCGGGTGCAGGTAAGGTGCCGCTGATGCGACGTTACGTCCGCTTCTGACCCAAAGCGGAAGTCCGGCCCGCGCAATCCCTCTCCATCGTTTCACCATAAAAAACGTTCAGACAGCATCAGTCGGAAATGCTCCGATCATCCCGATCGAGCGTACTATGCAAAAAGCGCAAGTAATGCAGGCAAACCGGTCCGATGGCGGTCTGATCGAACCAATGAAGCTGAGTTCCCGAAGGCTGAGGCAGGAGATCAAAAACCGATGATAACGGAAGAGGACTACAATCAGTATATTCGCGATTTCAACGGCGCCTGCGCCGGCAGCGGAATGGACTTTTCCTCATTCTTCGACAAGTGGTACGAACCCGACGCGACCTTCGAATACCTCCCCAATGCGGCGATAAACACCGGCAAAGCCAAGGCAGTCGCCTTTTGGAATGGTGTTTCGGAAATCATGGAAGAGACCATTCGCGACCACACCTTCTTTGTTACGTCTCCCACGACGATCGCCACCGAAGCTCCGATTGATTTTCTATGCAAGAAAGACCTCGACTGGGTCGGCGTTCAGCACAAGGCGGGAACCTCGTTCCGGCTCATGATGGCGGGTTTTTATGAAGTCAGCGAGAACGACAAGGTCAAATATACGCGGGTGTATTCGATCTATCACCCACACTACCAGGTGACTTAGATCGAAAGCCGCCTCCCGCGAACCTTCGAACGAATTGGAAAACCAGCGATGAAAACCCACAAAGCCTTAACCGCGTTAGTGATCCTCGGATACATGCTCCCAGGGATGAGCCCAGCTGCCGCAGACGATACCTCTAAAGCTGAGGGACCGGTTGGGGGTTCGGCGACTTTTACCAACCGTCCGAACGAAAGCAATATGAATGAAGTTACCGACCCAGAAGCCACGGCCGATGGTCCCGCCGATGGGCTCGATCTGGCGATTGGGGGGGAACCACAACAAAATCTCGAGCGCGACATGGAGACGGCGGACGAAAGTTGGCAAGAGAAAGACGATTACTAAGGCGCGCCACTTGCGGATCATCTATTCACTTCCACAACCCGGCATCATAATTGTACTGGTGGTGCGCGAACGGAAAGATGCCTACAAAGGCCTTGATGAAATCGACGCCAAACTCGCTCACGCGATAGAAGAACTGACTCAGACCCAATTGGGTCAAGCATTGCTCCATTTGGATGGCTAAGCCCCTGCCCGCTGCCAATCAAAACGGCTTTTCGCTAAAGCCCTGCTGGCCGCCCGGATAGCAGAACGACAAGTCGGGNAAGAAAACCGCGAAGCTGACATTCAGCGGTTGTTTCGGCCGCAGCCCGTAAAACGGGCAATCGGGATCCAGGAANTCGATCGATTTGANNTCGATATCCTCCTTCACGCCACCCACGAACGGATAGCGCCCCAGCTCGAAGGCGCCGTCGCGGCGCGTGAGATAGAGCAGCTGGCCCGGAACGGGCGGCGAGACGGCCGGACTGAACGTGGCGTGAGACCGGATCACCGGCTTGTCGTCGAGAAACGTCGTCGCGACGACCTCTCCTTCTGAAATCTCAAGCTCGGTGCGCCCGCCGCCCTTGGCCGGCAAGCCATGGGCCAGCGCATAGTCCATCATGGTCTTCGAGCTGTTGTAATAGTGCGTCCACCAGCGGCACGGCATGCCGTCATAAAGGTCATGGCCGGCGAGCTCCACGCCCATATATGTCAGCGTGTAGGGGCCCCAGCCACCCGGAAAACCGGCATTTGAGTGCAGTTCTTCGCGGGGCACCCAATATTGGTTGAGGAACACCATGCCTGGATTTGCAGGCTCGAATCCCTCGGGCGCCAAAGACTTGAGCGCCGCCTGATCTTCCGCCTCGAAGCAGATATAGAGCACCTCCGAACCGGTTATCAGCTGGGGCGAAAGAACCATCTCATTGCTCATCACACACTCCTTTGTCGCCGTGATCTTTGTCGCCGTGATCTTTGTCGCCGTGACCTTTGTCGCCGTCGCCCTTGTCGTCGTGGCGCCGCCTCGCGCGGCTTAT
>JGI24023J19991_10001842_pt1 | contig 15905 bp, 13 predicted proteins | sample Cruoilmetagenom1_FD_19991 | JGI IMG/M metagenome (IMG submission 19991) | reverse complement strand
AACTAGATCAGCAAACAAAAGCATTTCTTCTGGCCCCGGACAAGAACTCTATAGATAGTGAGCAGAAGATACTCAGGCTTTCACCTATATTTGACTGGTTTAAGCACGATTTTATAGCAAAATCAGGATCAGTAATTGATTTCGTAAACCCATATTTTAATAATCAGGCAACCGACGAATTCAAGATTGAATATACACATTACGATTGGTCATTAAACGATCAGTCTTCAATTAAAGAATAAACATATATTGTGATATTATAAACCTGCGAGATATAACAGTTTAATAGCCCTAAATAGCCGCCTAGGAGGAATTAAAGTGTTTGGATTGATTAGACAATATACAAAATGGCTTCACACCCAATGGCCAGCAGGTATTGTAGAAAAACTTCCTGAAGTTAAGGGTGACTATTCTACAAATATCTCTGGATTATACATAGTTGGTGATCTTACAGGTATTCCACTACTTAAATTCTCATCAGACTCAGGAGCCCGAGCAGTGGAATCAATTAGGATGGATAAGACTTTCTTAAGTCAGCGCGCTAAGGATAAGAACTCTGAGATACTTGATTTGGTTATCGTGGGAGCAGGAGTTTCTGGAATGGCGGCAGCTCTGGAAGCAAAAAAAGACGACTTACACTTTGAAATATTAGAAGCGACAGAACCTTTTTCAACAATTGTAAACTTTCCTAAGGGAAAGCCCATCTATACATACCCTACAGATATGGTTCCGCTTGGAGATCTCCAATTTACTCAAGAGATTAAAGAACCGCTAGTAGAGGAAATCAAAGCACAAACTCTTGGAAAAGGGATTGTGCCTAAAATGGCACGAGTTGAGAAGATCGAAAAGAAAGGCGACTACTTCGAGATCATCATTCCCAAGCAAGAGAATTTAAAGGCAAGAAGGGTCATAGTTGGAATCGGGCGCTCTGGAAACTTCAGAAAATTGGGGGTTCCTGGAGAAGATAAAGATAAGGTCTTTAACAGACTGCATGACCCCACTGATTTTGAAGGAAAAGATGTTTTAGTCGTGGGTGGAGGTGACAGCGCTCTTGAAACATCCATTGCAATAGCTAGTGCGGGCGGCTCGGTAACACATTCCTACCGCAAAGAAGACTTTTCAAGACCTAAACCTGATAATGTAGAAGCCATTAAGATGCTCATGGCTGACCCCATGGCGGATGTTTCTATTGAAACCCCTTCTTCTGAGCGTGTAACAACTTCCACTGGTGACTTTATGCCCGAGGATCACATGCCCGGAAAAATAAACCTGCTTATGAAAAGCCAGGTAAAAGAGATTGAAGACCACGAAGTAACCTTAATCGACAAAGATGGAAACGAGCTCACAATACCAAATGATGCCGTGTTCACGATGATTGGCCGTGAGGCTCCACTAGACTTTTTTAGAAGAAGTAAGGTCAGAGTAAGTGGTGAACTAGGAATAAGTGGTCTTACAGCATTAATAATTTCCCTGATCTTTTTCACTTTCGTTTATAACTGGAAAGCAGGCGGATCATTAACCAAGCTCTTTCAAGCCAATCAGTGGTTCCCCTATAACCTAATTCCTTTCTTTGAAAGTTTAGGCAGCTCGAATCTTGTAAAAACATTAGCTATAACATTAGAAGAACCAGGATTTTATTACTCTCTTCTTTACACTTCAATTGTAATAATCTTTGGTATTCTTAGAATCAGAAGGCGAAAAACCCCTTATATTACTTTACAGACCGTATCACTTACACTGGTTCAGTTAATACCGTTATTCATATTGCCATATTTTGTACTGCCCATTCTTGGCAGTCACGGATTTTTTGACTCTGGTATAGCAAGAACTATTGCCGACTCTCTCTTCCCTGAAGCCAATTATGGTCACGGGCGCGAGTACTGGAGAGCTTTTGGTTTTATATTAGCTTGGCCCCTCTTTATATGGAATGTGTTTAGTGAGCAGCCTCTATGGGGATGGCTCATAATAAGCGTCATTCAAACTTTTGTGATAATACCTCTGATGATCTACTACTGGGGCAAGGGGGCTTACTGTGGGTGGATATGCTCATGCGGGGCCATGGCAGAAACACTTGGAGACACATACCGGCACAAAATGCCGCACGGGGCCAAATGGAACCGAGTAAACATGATAGGGCAAGTGATCCTGGCAATAGCCTTTATTATTCTTATCACCAGAATTATCAGCTGGTCAGTGCCTGATACCGCCATAGGACAAACCCTAAACGGCATATATACCGGATTACTATATGATTGGAAACCTTTTGGCATACAGCTTAATTACAAATGGGTGGTAGATCTCGTTTTCGCCGGCATCATAGGATACGGCCTATACTTTTGGTATAGCGGCAGGGTATGGTGCAGGTTTATGTGTCCGCTTGCCGCACTTATGCACATTTACTCCAGGTTCAGCCGTTTTAGAATCATCCCTAACAAAAAGAAATGTATTTCCTGTAACGTTTGCACATCTATCTGCCACCAGGGTATTGATATAATGAATTTTGCCAATAAGGGGCTTCCTATGAACGATCCTGAATGCGTACGCTGTAGTGCATGTGTACAGTCCTGCCCAACGGGTGTTCTTCAATTTGGTCAGGTAGACAGAAAGACCGGCGAAGTAATAAGTATAGATAAACTTCAGGCTTCACCAGTTATTATGAGGGAATACATATCTAAATAAAGATTCGGCAACATTGAGATAACGCTTATTTCTATAAACTCATTACACGGGCATCAGACGTCCGCAACTTATATATGAAAAATAAGATCCTTGTAATAATCCCTGCATATAATGAAGAAGAGTCTATTGGAAAAGTAATTAATGACATTCCAAAAGACCTAGTAAAAGAGATTGTTGTAGTAAATAACAACTCCACTGACAACACTTCTTCGATAGCACAGACTAAAGGAGCTACCGTTCTCAACGAGACTAAAATGGGCTATGGGCGCGCTTGTCTAAAAGGAATTGAATATGCTACCAATAAAATTGATAATGACCGTCCTGACATCATAGTGTTTTTGGACGGGGACTACTCAGATTATCCTGAAGACATGAGAGAGCTTGTATTACCAGTTATTGAAAATGATCTAGATATGGTTATCGGATCAAGAAATTTAGGGAATGCCGAAGAAGGAGCCTTAATGCCTCAGCAGGTATTTGGAAATTGGCTAGCTACAACTTTAATTAGATTCTTATATGGAATGAGATTTACAGATCTTGGACCATTTAGAGCAATCAAGTTTGATAAACTTTTAGAGTTAAACATGGTTGATAAAACATACGGATGGACTGTTGAAATGCAGGTAAAGGCGGCAAAACAGAAGTTCAAATGTACCGAGATCCCAGTCAATTATCGAAAACGTATTGGAGTCTCTAAAATTACGGGGACCCTGAGTGGAAGTTTTAAAGCTGGTTACAAGATTTTATGGACTATATTTAAATATATTTAAAGCTAAGTTAGTAAACGTAGTTTACGATGCTTCCTATTCGCAGCCAAAAACCAGCAAGACTATTTAGAACAAACCCTCCATCTGTAAAAACTGCAACACTCACTGTACCACCTACTCTGAGCGAATATTTCTCCTCATCTAAATTTGCAATCTTTAGCCTCACGGGAAAACGCTGTGACAAATTAAACCAATTCTCGGGATTTTCGACATCAGGCAAGTCACCGGACGGTGCCCCCTGACCTGCGCTTACTCCCCAATCAGCATTTTCAACTACCGCTTTAAATATTGTCCCCGGGTACATTGAAATTGAAATTTCAGCGCTTTGGCCTTCTCGAATTCTACCGATGCTGTTCTCTCTAAAGTTTGCAACGACCCACCAGCTCTCATCATCAACGAATGTAAGCACTGCATCGCCAATATCAATATAAGAGCCGTTTACAAGTTGCAAATTGGTTATGTAACCGTCACTTGGTGCATAAACAGTTGTCTGAGCAAGATTATATTCAGCATAGTCAAGTTGAGATTGAATATCCCGTATTATCGCAAATTCACCGTCTATTGTGTACTCAAGGGCTTGCTCTGCACTCACAAGTTCAGCTTTAGATTGGCCTAGTAAGGCTTCATTAGATTTTAATTGGTCTCTGGCCGAGTCAAGTTCTAACTGAGCTATATAATTCTTCTCCGCCAGAGGGACCAAAGCGTTATATTGTCTTTGCGCAAAAACCAAATTAGCCTCTGCTTGTTTGACACCTTGCTCTGCAATGACGATCGCGCTCTTAAGTTGATCAACCTCTTGCTGTGTCTGGACCAGGTTTGCCTTTAATTGTTCAACAGTATATTCATATGGTCTTGGATCGAGGCTAAAGAGTTTTTGTCCCTCTTCAATAAATTGGTTGTTCTCAACATAAACACCGATTACTCTGCCCTCAACCTGAGGCGCTACTTGAACAACATAGGTTTGAATATATGCGTCGTCAGTATATGGCGTATATCTATCAAGCAGAGCGTAGTAGAAAATCAAGAGAACAATCAGCGAAATAATGAAAATTATCCAAAATTTCGCTGTGTACTGTATGTTGATAATCTTAGATTTCAGGCTGCTCATAGCTTATTGTGAGATCGCTAAACAATAGAAAGTCTAGTACCAACCCCAAGGTCCACCCATCCAACCCCACATGTTATCCTCCGCAACTTCATTACTTAGTGCGGCATCCTCTACTTCGTCAGCTATTTGTGATTCGGTCAATAGCTTCTCGTAGCGCTGATATGCTTCCTGATCTCCTGTATAAACACACCTGCATTCTGTAGGGTCAGCATACCAGTAGAGTGGTTTGTTATCCTTTACACTAAAGAGAACTTTATGTGGAGTGAGAGTATTTAGGTTTTCAAGTTCAGCCTGCGTGGTAGCAGGAACCATAATAAACCCTGCAGCACTTAAGAGCTGCTCTTGTTTTTGAGTTTTGTTAGATTGAATAGCAGCACAACCTATAACTGGAACCAAAAGAAACAAAACCAGGATTACTTTTAATCTATTCATATTAACACCCTCCGTTATTGTACAAAATTAGAATTTTCAATCCAAGATCATTCACTTAATATGATAACGTATCATTTAAATTAGCGGAATCAAATATCTATTCTATCCCCAATCTTTTTTTATACCATTTAATAGCCGGTCCCAAGGTAAGACCTTGAACTATAATGGAAAAGACTACTACTATATAAGTAAGAACCAATAACACATCTCTAGGAGAATCGTCAGGAAGAGATAGAGCAAGAGCGATTGATACTCCACCTCTAATTCCGGTCCAAGTCATAATGAATCCTTTGATTTTTGGTATTGGTCTAAACAATCTGAGGAATATCAATGGAAACTCAACACTTATATATCTGGCTATAATAATAACGGGTATAACCAAGCTGCAGCCGAGAAAATATGTCTGTTCAAAATTCAGAATCAAAACTTCGAGACCAATCAATACAAATAATACCGCATTTAAGACTTCATCTATTACTTCCCAGAATTCTCGAACATAATGTCCGTGTTCATGCTTTGTCCCTATGGCGTCGTGCCTGCTCTTAGCCAAAAATAATCCTGAAATAACACTGGTTAAAGGACCTGAGACATCCAGAAGCTCAGCCAGGGTATATCCACCCGAGACAAGCGCTAGTGTTAACAAGATTATAACAATATGATTATCAGAGCCTTTATAAATTATCTGAACGATCATGAAATGAACCACATAACCTAGAACAAGTCCGAGACCTAAACCCCCAAGCGCCTCTCTTAAAAAGAACTCTCCTATTCCCAGAGTGGTCATCGATGTAGTACCCGAAGCTAAACCCAATAAAAGGACAAAAAGGACAACAGCGGCTGCATCATTAAAGAGTGATTCACCGGTTATTATAGTTTCCATGGTATTACCGGCATCAACTCGTTTTAATATTTTTATCACGACAACAGCATCAATTGGAGAGATAATAGCTCCGAAGAGAATGGCATATAGAATAGGGAGATCAACACCAAACTGAGACACAATCCAGTACATTGAAAAGCCTATAAACAAGGATGAGATCACAATCCCAACAGTTGCCAAGTAGGTAATGGTCCAGGCAAATTCTTTCAATTTACCCACATCTATTCTCGAAGCTGCGGCAAATAAGAGAAAGCTCAACATGCCGTTCATAAATAGATGATTGAAATCAGCTGCTATTACCAAATCTGTAGCCCACTCCGTATGGCCAAAACCTATCGATCCAAGCACTAAAAAGACAACAGAGGAAATAAGAGATGCAAGCATTATCCCGATCGTACCGGGAAGCTTTATGTATATCTCGTTTAAATAACTAAAAATAGCTGTAAGAGTTATGACAATTGCGAATACTGTAAAAAGACTCATATATTCAATTAGGAATTAGCTTATTCCTTACCGCCTTATTAAAAGATAAAAAAGCATTATATAGAAGCCATATTGTAATGTACAGACAATATTAAGCCTCTTTAGTTTGCAATACAGGTTTCGTATTCAGTGAAGACTGATTAATTTCATCTATCGCCTTAGATATTTGGTTCACGGTATCAAGTAGGCTATCTATACTTGTTGCTACTAATACTGATTGCTCAACATCTTCAGGATTAAAAGAACGCCAGGCCCCAGAATCTCTAAACTTAATCCTATATTCTTCAATTCCCTCAATGATGGATGATATTTCCTCTGAATTGGCATTATCAGTACTAAATTGATTTGATACTTCATCAAATACAGCAGATATTCTTTCGTAAAATGGTTCCATGTTGGCTAAATATAAAGGAAAGACCTCGCTGTCTAAATTATCATATATAGTTCTCTTTAATGTCTCCATGTCTACATAAATTCTCTCAATTGACTCTATTATTTGAACAAATTGCTCAGCGTGAAGATCATCCTGACTAATGATATATTCCGCATCATGAAGAAGCGATGTGCTTGTCGGCAGAGTCGCAGCTAGGGGAACTACGAGCTTTTCTACCTTCTCCGTTTCCTTAATATCTATGATCAAGAGCTTAGATAAAATCTGCCCTGAAATTGCTACCGCTTTTGAGATCTTCTGTTTGAGCATATTAAAAGGGTTATTTGGCCAGAGCAAGATATGAACTATTGCAGCAATAAAAGCCGCGGATATTAAGGCCAAACATCTTGTAAATGCTGTATCAAGATCGACTTGAGGACCAGTGTTGAATAACATGCTATATGGAATAACAAGACCCGCCTGGAGCCCAGCAAAAGAAATGTCTTTACTACTGCTTGCAATATATGCCGCAATGAATGTCCCTAGACTATATAGAGCCAAGAATAGGAGGAAGTGCTGAATTTGAGAAACTAAAATTAAGCTAACAAGGCCAAACAATAATCCTGAGAATATACCTAAAGTTCCATACCGACTTTTCATATATTCCTGACCTAAATTAGGAATTACTCCAAAGAGTATGGCATAAAATGCCACTTGACCGCCACCGGGCAGACCTACAACAAACTCGCCAAAGATTAACAATAGGAAAATTATTACAGTTTTTATTCCAACTATAGAAGTCTCCTTATTAAAACTAAAAAAAGACCTTGCCTTCACTTTTTCTGTTTCATCAATATGAGTAACCCGGTTTTTCATCATTTTTTGATACTCATTTTTGTGAAAAATATTAATAGCTTCAGCAATTCTTTGAATCTTCTGAGAGATGTCATCAAGCACAGGCAGCATTGCTCCAAAGGCAAGCAAGTCTTCATAATATTCGTCTTCCAGACCCTCTGCTTCATGCATGTTCTTATATAGCTCATGGAGTGAAGAGATTGAATCCTGAAGTTCTTTTTCTTGAACATCCACGACATCATTAGTTCCAATAGATTGAGATAGAGTTGAAAAACTTTCAGAAATTAAGGTGAAAATTTGATTTGCCTTTTGCTTTACTTCTTCATTTTGCATAAATGAATGCTCTTTTAATACAAACTCTTCTAAGACCTCGGTTTTGATAAAAATTCCCCGACTAAAAGCAACAATTTTCATGTAAAGATCTATAGGAAAGTCGGGGCTGTGCTCTTCACTCTGCATTCTCTTTATATAGGTCGCTAGACTGCTGAAGGTAGATAATGAAGTTGATACATTGTGGTGGCTATTCGTATCAGCCAGTGCTTCCCGAGTATAACTACTAAACAGTTCAGAGAAGTCTTCATATACCGTTTTTAATGTGAGCTGAAATGAGCCTCTACTTTTGTGGGGCCAGACAAGCCCATCTATAACCCAGCAAACAACTACTGCTATGAAGAGTTGCAAGATATAGTTCTCTACAGTGCTTGTAGCATCAGAGACCGATATGTATACCGCGGCATAAACTGTCACTGTTGCGGCAATCCCGCTTACAAGGGTGGGTAAAAAGTATGTGTAGATAAAAGTCATACAGAAAAAGATCCAGACTCCGATCAAAAATAGATATAAGACTTTAGAATCAACGAATAGGTATGTAAGAGTAATTGTAACTGCACAGCTAATTATTACTCCAACTAGAGATTGAACCCCCACTTTGAAGGTTTCACCATGAGCTATTATTAATATTAAGAATACAAATAAAGTGGAAAGGTATCCTAGATCAAAATGAAAAATGTTATTTATTAAAATGCATATTATCCCGGCGAGGGTTAACTTTAGAGAGGTCCCTACTCTAAAAGCATCGAAGTGTTCTTTTAATGTAAGCTTATTCATGGGTCAATTGTTTAAGATCCTTTAATTCCGTAAAACTATAATAAAATTAGAGACATTGACAGATACTTCCATAAAATGAGATAATGCAATAATAACACACTTCAGGTTTGGGGGAACAAATGTTTTTTCCAGATACAATGCTTGGCGGCGCTTTACTTCTCTGGTTCATACTTACTGGCTTATCTCTCATAGTCTTAATACATGACCTATATACAAATACACCTACTCAGTGGGTAATGAAGCTAGCCTGGATATTGATTGTGTTATACACCGGACCAGTTGGTCTTGTTATATTCTTCTTATCCTGCAGACAGCCTATTGCAGGCACTCACGATCAGTTTATAGAAGCACACTGGAAGCAATCCGTAGGCTCTATGATGCACTGTGTGGCCGGNGANGCNACTGGNATTATNCTTGCAGCTATAGTCACATTTAATTTAGGGCTACCAAACGGGCTTGACCTTATTCTTGAATATGTAACTGCATTTATTATTGGTCTGTTAATATTCCAGGCTCTTTTTATGAAATCGATGATGGGTGGCAATTACTTTTTAGCAATCAGAAAAACTCTTTTCTCTGAGACAGTTTCGATGAACATGGTAATGGTGGGAATGATTCCTGTTATGGCTATCCTGAGGGGAACCATCGCTGATGGCGGCGACCCAAAGACTCCAATTTTCTGGGGAATATCATCTGTGGCTACAATGGCTGGAATATTAACGGCTTATCCCATGAACTCATGGCTTGTTGGTAGCGGGCTCAAGCACGGCATGATGTCCGCAGTAACTGACGCGACAAAACCAATGGACATGTCCAAACATAAAGCACCAGATGTATCGACTGCAAAAAAGCTTGGAGTTGTTGCACTTACGATAGCTTGTTTAGCTATCGCTGTCTGGATTACTACATTTTTTATTGAGCTTAAGCTGTGACAGGTCTTATCAGGTCCAGATAGCAAGTAATGCCATAAAACTTAAACCTGCAATAATAGAAAAAAATTTGAGGAGCTCGCTTTCTGCATTTTAACTTCTGCCGTAGGGCCAAAGGTTGGAGCCAAATCGCTGGCTGCTATTAAAGAGATTCTTCTTGAGGGAAGCGAAAAAGATATCCAAGAGAGGCTTAAAGGAGTCCACAAATATCCTGAGAAAGCTTATTATATAGTTCACACTAGAGATTATCTAAAGAATGAATATGGCCTTAAATTGAACGACCTTGTAAATTCATTTAATGACCCTCTGGAAAGACGAGAATTCTTCGCTTTAAACAAAAACATAAAGGGTCTCGGATTAACTCAGGCAAGTCACTTTCTAAGGAATATCGGCATTAAAGGATAGGCAATCTTAGATAGAAACGTTGTAAGATCACTTACGACCTAGGAGTTTTAGATAACCCAAAACCACCAACTACAAAAAAGAAATATCTGGAAGCTGAGGAAAAAATGATGGATTTTGCGAGCGGGCTAAGTATTGAGATTGAAGAACTAGACATGCTGCTCTGGGGCATGAAAACAGGGCACATTCCTAAGTGACAACAATCTATTGATCTTAAATTTCTAACTGTATAAACACCTCTGCATATTTCTCTTTTGTCACTCCATGCCTCTCGTCAAAAACCGCCCTGTACCTGTTAAGCCCAATTATTCCCTCTGTATAGTTTTTATATTCAAGCTGACTTCTGTGAGTTTCAATAGCCATAACCTTTAGATCAATATATTTAGTTATATCCTCAATCCTGTCGTAGTTAGAGAACGGGGTCCATACTTCATAACACCAAATTTTCTCTGGAGCGTACTCTTTTTGCTTAGAGAGCAACTGTAATTCTTCTAAAACTAATGTAGCAACTATCTGGTGAGTTGGATGTTTATCAATCTCAGGATGAGGAACATAAATCTCCTGGGGTTTAAATCGCAATATAGTCTCTTTCAAATCATTCTTAAAGTGCTGCTTATTTTTATCAGTCTTAACGTTTTCTATAGTTAAAGGAATCAAAGTTTGGATACCGAGAACTGAAACTGCCTCCCTCGCTTCTTGTCGTCTAACTTCAGCCATCTCCTCACCACTAAGCTCCATTGTAGTAGTGCTACCACTTCCGTCTGTGGCAATAAGAGATATTACATTTATGCCCTCATCGATCAATTTTGCTGCAGTGCCTCCCATCCCTATTTCCAGATCATCTGGGTGAGGAGAAACGACTAAAATAGTTTTACTCATATTGTATTTTTCCTTGACAAATTTAGTCTATTAATCAGTATTACTTTAACTGAAAAAGGAGTTTATGAAATGGAATTTGAACCTGTTATAGGTCTTGAAGTTCACGCTCAGCTAAAGACAAAATCTAAGATATTTGCCCCAGAATCAACGGAGTTTGGCGGAAGCCCTAATAGCCATGTAAGCCCAATTTGTTTAGGATTGCCGGGAGTACTACCTGTATTAAACAAAAAAGTACTACAATATGCCTTTAAGGCTGCAATTGCCCTAAACTGTGAATTACATCCGAGATCACGTTTTGCAAGAAAGAACTATTTCTATCCTGATCTGCCAAAAGGATATCAAATATCTCAGTACGAGGAACCATTCTCAACAGGTGGCTGGGTAGAAATCGGAACTAACGGATCTACCAAAAGAATTAATCTCACTAGGATTCATATGGAAGAAGATGCAGGGAAATTAGTTCATGAGAACCACGGGAATTCAAGTTTTGTTGATCTAAACCGAGCCGGTGTGCCACTTGTCGAAATCGTAAGCGAGCCTGAAATAACCAGCGCAGAAGAAGCTGTGGAGTATATGAAGAAGATCCGCTCTATTCTCAGATATATTGGTGTTTGTGATGGCAACATGGAAGAAGGGAGCTTAAGATGTGATGCGAATGTATCAGTAAGACCCAAAGGCAGTAATAAGCTCGGCACAAAGGCAGAGATAAAAAATGTGAACTCGTTCAGATATGTCCAGAAAGCAATAGAATACGAAATTAAGAGACAAATTATGTCACTTGAGAATGGTGAGGAAATAGTCCAGGAAACAAGACTCTTTGATTCAAATAAAGGTGTAACCTTTTCTATGAGATCTAAGGAAGAAGCTCATGACTACAGGTATTTCCCAGACCCTGACCTTCTGCCGGTTGTTATGGAAAAAGAACAAATTGAGGAGATTAGAAATTCACTTCCCGAACTTCCGGACAAGAAATTAGCTAGATTTAAAGAAGAATATAACCTTCCTGATTATGATGCCGGAGTGCTTACTTCTACTATAGAAATAGCTGATTACTTTGAAAGTTGCTTAAAAACATATAATAATCCAAAGATAGTTAGCAACTGGATTATGACAGAAGTACTTAGAGAGTTAAAAGACGGAGATGATATAGATTCATTCCCAATTAGACCGGACAAACTCGGGGAACTTTTAAATTTAATAGAGAATGGAACGATTAGCGGGAAGATAGCAAAAGAAGTATTTGAAGATATGCTGTCAAGTGGAAAAACTGCCGAAGAGATAGTAAAAGAAAAAGGAATGACTCAAATATCGGATCAATCTGAACTAGAAAACATTGTGTCTAAAATTCTTGCAGACAATCCTGATGCAATTGCGAAATACAAAGCCGGGGATCAAAAATTAATGGGCTTTTTTGTAGGTCAGGTTATGAAACAAACCCAGGGAAAAGCTAATCCAAAAGTTGTAAATGAAATTCTACGAAAAGGACTTTTAGATTAAATATCAATCAATATCAGGCAAGTTCATTCAATCTAGATGTGTAAATTGTAACGGGTACCTTACAGCACTTTGACAGAAGTAAAAATAGAATGTATTTTCTCTTCGCAATTTATGAAAAAAGCACTGCTTGTCATAGAAGATGGAACGGTTTTTGAAGGCTCAGGTTTTGGAGCAAACGGCGAAGTATTTGGTGAAGTAGTTTTTAACACCTCCATGTCTGGCTATCAGGAAATCCTAACAGACCCCTCTTACAACGGTCAGATAGTTACTATGACTTACCCTGAGATAGGTAATTACGGAGTAAATGAAGAGGATGTTGAATCTAGAAAACCATTCCTTAAAGGTTTTGTAGTGAAAGAATATTGGAGAACACCAAGTAATTGGCGCTCTCAAGGTGATTTAGAGTCTTATTTGGCTAATTACGGTATCGTCGGTATTGAAGGAATTGATACAAGAGCCCTAACAAAGCTAATTAGATCAAAAGGTGCTCAAAAAGCAGTTATTTCTACCGTAGATTTAGATCCTAAGAGCTTACTCAAGAAAGTCCACTCTTCTGAAGGTATTGTAGGAATAGACCTTGTCACTGAAGTAAGCTGCGAAGAGCCTTACAGCTGGAACGAGGGGACGCATAGTTGGCGCCCGCTTGATGAAGATGGTTCTCAGACCAGAGAAACATTTAAAGTCGTCGCCTATGACTTTGGACTAAAACAAAACATTCTACGAAAACTTAAAGATCACGGATGCGAAGTCACCGTTGTTCCATCCAGAACTCCTCCAAACGAAGTGCTTTCGCTTGACCCAGACGGAATATTTCTTTCAAACGGTCCCGGTGATCCAGCCGCAGTTTCTTATGCAGTTGAGAGTGTAAGAACGTTAATAGGGAAAAAGCCTATATTTGGGATATGCCTAGGTCACCAAATATTAAGCCTTGCTCTTGGAGCAGAGACTTATAAGTTAAAGTTTGGCCATAGGGGTGCTAATCAGCCGGTAAAAAATCTTGCATCTGGAAAAGTTGAAATCACATCTCAGAACCATGGGTTTGCGGTAGACGGGGAAACTTTAGGTAATGATATTGAGGTTACACATGTCAATTTAAATGACAATACTATAGAGGGGATAAAGCATAAGAAATATCCTGCCTTTTCAGTTCAATATCATCCTGAGGCATCACCTGGACCACATGATGCTTCATATCTTTTCCAAGATTTTGTGAATTTGATGAAAAGCAGTTATTAAGAAGAGTGATTATGCGGCTCTTTTTTCGAGAACATCCTGAGCAAGTTTTTCAGCTTTATCTATTCCTTCAACAGACTCTCCAGAGATAAGGTCGTAAGCTTCCTGCCCAATTTCTAAAGTTATATCAAAATTCTTTCTATTATTACTCTCATACTCTGCAAGAGGAGATATAACATTATCAAGAAATCTATAAAAGGCATCCATCGTTCTTCTTCGAACCCTTCCATAGCCCTTTACCACCTGAGCACTTTTAGCAAGCAGGCAAGCCAGTTTGTAATCATATGAAGCATATTTGTTAATCGATTCGATATACCTTTTTATTAATTTGTATTCTTTTTTATATCTAAAAGAGTGAGGTCTCAGAAATTTTATCTTTGTTAGCATCCAAAGTCTGAGATAGCCACTGAAAGAGTTTGTGACCGGAGTCTGACCCATTGTTAAAGGTTTCTTTCTCCGCCATATTTTTTTAAAGAGTCTAGTCTGGGTGAAACTCAAAACAGGAGAAACTAATACATTTGGCAAAAGCCCGTAGATCTCCTCGGCATCCGGTTTCAAGTAATCCACTACATGAAATACCTGATCATCCTTTAATCTCATTTCCTCTCTAATTCTCTTAAACCTATCTGACTTGATTTTAAGCTCAGCAACCCTGATCCCATCTTCAAAACTCATCAAGAGTGCGAGATTTTTCGCAAATAGCTCAGTGAGTATATAGTTTGTTCCTCTCGTATTTGAGTCTATTATCTTAATGGAATTTACTTCTCCTAAATATTTGTCAGCATAGTTCATATCTTGGTAATCAATTAGTCTATATACTGACTCAGCAAGGATTTCTCTAAGATTTTCAGGATATTCGGACTCAATATTTGAAATTCTAGCAATATACTCTTCCTTTTCTTTATCTTCTAATTTATCTGCTCTCTCACTAACAAAACTACTCCACTTAGCTAAGGACCCTGCATTTACATCATCACCAATTTGAGCGTACTCCCAGCCTACTTCAAAAGCTTTCAAACTAGCATTAACCGCAACTCCGACCATTTCAATTGATCGTATAAAGGACTGTTTATCGATTGGAACCGCCCCAGACGCGCTAAGTGCACCCAGTAAGATTGCATTTACAGCCAGCTCATCCATGTCGTTTTGTTTAGAAAGCTCTAACGCATTTAGTTCTATGAACTTGGAAGAAAAACCCTCAGCTAGCTTTCTTAGATTTTCATCGGAATAAATACCACTCCCAATAGGCATTTTTTCTAGTGTTGAATATACCCTGTGGGAACTGGCAATAATTGTAGTTTTATCTGAGCCGTAACCAAGCTCCAGAGCCCTGCCTAACTCTAAGAACTCCTTGAGCAAGAATAATATCGACTTCTCCAGGTACAGGAAATTGGGCAAAGATTATTGATTTGTCCTCTGATTCTGGCTTTGGGTGAGCCTCAAGGTAATAGACCGTTGATCCGCCGCGCTGTGAGAGCCCTGGGAGACTTATTCCCTGAGCGTCAAAATCTTCAAGGAAAAATGCCTGAACCACCCATTCAGTTAAAACCCCGCCCCCCTGACCACCTACAGCAGGGATTAATATCTTTATTAAATCACTTTTTTTCTGCATTTATTTTATCGTGTTACTAAAAAATATAGTACAACAAATTTTCGTACGGTAAAAGTTTCCTTGGTAAGCTCGCTCTAAGTTATATCATTTATATTTGGAGACTATAATCTTAGCTATCCAATCATTAAAGCTTGATCACACACTATTTATCAAGAAATTTTCAACCAAACGATATTGATTTAGCCCATCCACCCATTCTTGGAAATCATATGAAGCAAAGATCGGTTTATCTTAGCTCCTAAGCGATCAAACATTGAAGGGTTGTCTATAATCTCCACTTTATAAAAAGATGGACAGAGCACGGCCGCATGGGCTATTTCTCCGCATAAGCCGCAACCGACACAAGAGTGCTCGATATGGGCAACAGGATCTTCTCTGAGTATCGTAGGACTTTCCTTTAAAGTTAGAGAAGGACATCCATTGTAGCGCATGCAGGAATGATCCCCTGTGCAAACCTCAGGATCTACTCCCAGTTTTTGCTGCTTAACACGCTTTCCNACCTTTATTTTTTCCTTAATTTGGCCTCTTTCTCGTCTGGTCTTCTCTAACTGACATTCTCCTCTCGAAATAATTACTTTAAGCCCCTCATCCTCTTCATAGGCTTGTCTTAGTACATCTAAAGACTCAGTTAAATTATAGGGGTCCACCGCTTTTATCCATTTTACCCCAGTC
>JGI24023J19991_10001839_pt1 | contig 15917 bp, 17 predicted proteins | sample Cruoilmetagenom1_FD_19991 | JGI IMG/M metagenome (IMG submission 19991) | reverse complement strand
TCGCCCTCGCGGTCGAACACCGCCCAGGCAATGCCCTCGAAGTCGATCTCGAACCGCCAGTCCTTGAGGCTTTTTATGTCGGCTGGCTTTGGCTTAGTCATTCGGCGGCGACGCTCTCTCGTTTGGCATTCGAATTGCTCCTGAGGCCGGTGATATCTGCGGCGTCGAAATGATCGACAGCGATCACTTTTTCCACCAAATCCTTGACTTCTTTCAACGCCTTGGCCTCATCGCTGGTGAGCACACCCTTGCCTTCGGCCTCGGCGATCCAATCGGTCGTGTGGTAGCGCCTCACAACATCCTTGCGGATCGCTTTCTCGAGTTTGCGATCCGCCTCTGCGACGGATTTCCCGCCTCTGCGACGGATTTCCCCTTCAGCAGCGTATGCTCCAACAAGCCGGTGGGATCGGCGGGATCGTCACTGATGAAAATGTCACGCGTAAGGCGGTCGCGCTGGGCACCCGGCTCGATCGCCAGACGCACGATCTCCTTGCCCAGCCGATCGGATGCCGGACGCCGGCGCGCGCCAAGCGGAAACAGCAGCAGGCGCATAAACCACGCGGCCGGACGGACGGGGAAATTGTCGATCACGCCCCGCATCGCCTCGTCGAACCTGTAGAGGCAATTTGCCCCGCAAAATTCGACAAATTTCAAATCTTCCGCAGGCGAACCGTCGTCTTCAAATCGCTTCAGCACGCACGAAAGCAGATAGAGCTCACTCAGCGCGTCGGCCAGGCGGCCCGTGAGCTTCTGCTTCACCTTGAGCCCGCCACCCAGCATGGCGACGGTCAGATCTGCCACCAAAGCAAAACTGCGGCTCGAGCGCCAAAGCTGCTTGTAAAGACCGCTCGTCTTGCCCGCCCCCGCCGGTGCGCTGGCGAATGCGCCGAAGGTGAGGTTGTGAACGAACGCGCCAACCATATTGGCGATAGAGAATTTGAGGTGGGCGTTGAATGCCTCCTCGAATGCCGAAAAGCCGTTTGCTTCGTCGTCGTCCTGCAGCGCCTTGGTCTCCGTGTAGAGATAGGGGTGACTGCGCAGCGCACCCTGCGCGAAGGTGATGAGCGTGCGGGTCAGGATATTGGCGCCCTCCACGGTGATGGAAACGGGCACCATCTGATAGGCCGCCTGTATGTAATTGGCCGGGCCGTCACTAATGCCGCGCCCGCCATGTATGTCGAGAGCGTCATTGACGCAAGCCCGCAGCCGTTCGGTCGATTGATACTTGAGCAACGCCGATATGACGGCTGGCTTCTCGCCGCCGGCCACCATCGATGCCGTCACGGCGCGTCCTGATTCGAGCACATAGGCCTGCTCGACCAGCCTGGCCAGCGGCTCTTCGATGCCCTCCATATGGGCNATGGGAAGTCCAAACTGCTTGCGGATGCTGGCGTAAGCCGAGCTGACACGCAGCATCGCCTTTGCGCCCGCAGCGCCCGAGGCGGGCAGTGAAATCGCCCGGCCGGCCGAGAGGCACTCCATCAACATGCGCCATCCCTGACCAACGCGTTCTTCGCCGCCGATCACCCATTCCATCGGAATGAAAACGTCACGCCCCCAATTGGGCCCGTTGGGAAACGCGGAGCCGCACGGCAGATGCCGCCGGCCGATCTCAACGCCCTCATGGTCGGCTGGCACGAGCGCCAGCGTGATGCCGATGTCCTCGCCCTTGTCCAGCAGGCCATCGGGGTCGAACAGGCGGAAGGCCAGTCCAAGGATCGTGGCGTTTGGACCGAGCGAAATGTAGCGCTTATCCCAGTTGAGGTTGATGCCGAGGGTTTCCTTACCCCGGAACTGCTGCTTGCAAACCACACCGATGTCGCGCATCGAGGCGGCGTCCGAACCCGACGTGGGGCCGGTCAGCGCGAAACAGGGAATTTCTTCGCCGTTGGTCAAACGCGACAGATAGTATTCCTTCTGCCCGTCCGTGCCGTATTTTTCGATGAGCTCGCCGGGTCCCAGCGAGTTGGGCACCATGACGATGGTCGCCGTATCGGGCGAGCGGGATGAGACTTTGCCGATCACCAGCGACTGGGCCTGCGGCGAAAAGCCCAATCCACCATGTTCCTTCGAGATCAGCATGCCAAAAAAGCCGTGCTTGCCGAGAAATTTCCAGATTTCGTCAGGAATCTCGCGCTCCGACTGACGTATCTGCCAATCATCGATCATCTTGCACAGCTCTTCGGTCGGGCCATCCAGAAAGGCGCGCTCTTCCTCGCTGAGGTTGATCGGCGCCACTGCCTTCAGTTTTTGCCAGTCGGGATCGCCCGAAAAAAGCTCGGCGTCCCAGCTCACGGTACCGGCCTCAAGAGCCTCGCGCTCGGTATCGGAGACGTTAGGTATGATCTTTTTCAACGCGTGATAGGCCGGCCGCGTCACCAGTGCACGCCTGAGGTCGGGAACCGAAAGCGCGGCAAGACCAAGCGCCAAAGCAGCGCCAATCAGGATGCCTGGCGACGTCGGCGCAGCGATTGCCTCCACAAAGGGGAGCCCCGTCACCGCGACGAGAGCAAGCACCGCAACACCGCCCGCCCACGCCCATATGGGCGCTTTGCGTAACGCCAGCGCGACGACCGCTAAAATGACAAGGGCGCAGTAGATTAGAACCGACATCGGGCAAATCCTCCATAGACGCGGCGGTCGCGCTGCACGACTGCCATCATCGCATCAAAGCACGGCCTCGCGGCACATTCTTGGCAGCCATCCGACTTCGCTTTGCAGTTGCTTCGCGCACGCTTGCAACGCCCCAAATTTGTGATTGCGCGCAAATGGAACGGTCCATGAAAATATGGGAGCCGCCGGTAACATTTTCGAGCCCTCCAGGACCGAAGCCCTCACCGCTGACGCGCCGCGGCGCATCCATCGGGCATACTGACGCAACAGCACTGCTCATGGCGCATGATAGTGAGCGGTCACAATGTCAGAATCAATTGATTATCGCACCGAAGGTTCGCCTTAAGTTAAACAAGACCTCGTGTTTGTTTGTGCGCCCGACACCAAGCTGCTAGAGGAACAGCCAAACAACAGCCAATGCGCTTGGGGCGAAAGTCCAAGAGAAGACGTGGCGGATTGAACCTAAAATTTGCCTTTGTAAACACGTAGTGGAAACCCTATATATGGGCTCCGCTTCGCAACAGAGATGAAACCGATGACAGCAAGATTACACAGAACCGTTGTGGACCGCCGCGAAGTGATGATAGGCGCATCCTTTGCCGCGATTGCGGCGTTGTCGCACCCATTGCCCGCCTTCGCTCAAGAGGCGCAATCACCGACAATGCCCGAAGCCCTCAAGGCCGCCATCGGTGACGCCAAGCCCATCGAAGGCAAGGTCAAGATCGACCTTCCCGAGGTGGCTGAAAACGGCAATACCGTACCCTTCTCGATTTCTGTCGAGGGCGACGGCGCTGCCAACAAAGTCAAGGCCGTGCACGTATTTGCGACCAAGAACCCAAACCCGAACGTCGCCAGCTTCTTTTTCTCGCCGCGCAGCGGCAAGGCGCAGGTTTCCAGCCGCATGCGGCTTGGCACCACCCAAGAGGTTCTGGCCGTGGCCGAATTGACGGATGGCTCTTTCTACATGGGCAAGCAAATCGTCAAGGTGACGATTGGCGGCTGCGGCGGCTAAAGCGCTGGCGCCCGGAAATTCAAGACCAGGAAACAATTCGATATGGCTAGCAAACCGCGCATAAAAATCCCGAGCTCCGCCAAGGTTGGCGAAGTTATCGAGATCAAGACCCTGATCACCCACAAAATGGAAACGGGCTTTCGCAAAGACGCCAAGAGCGGCAAGTTCGTGCCGCGCGACATCATCACGAGCTTCGTGGCGAAGTTCAACGGCGAAGAGGTGTTCCGCACCACGCTGCACCCGGCCGTTTCAGCCAATCCCTACATCTCGTTCTTCATGACGGTGCCGGGCGCAGGCGAATTCGAATTTGTCTGGACCGACGAAAAGGGTGAAACCTGGTCGGTGAAAGAGCAGCTGGCCGTTTCCTGATCGGCCGCTTCGATCTGCCCCCACAATCCCGAAAATATGTGGCCTCTGGCGCGTCCTTGCCGGGGGGCGCCGGAGCCTGCTTGCCGCTCATGGCGCCGCCGCGCACAGGCTGTGCATGGCGCGCTTGTGCTCATTCTCCGGATTGGGTAAGCCTTCAGACTATATGGGGAAGCGTCGGCGCTGCGATGCAGTGACAATGGACCGGCGGAGACAAGTCCAAGGAAAGGATACGTGTCATGGCGGAAGAGCCTATTGCGGCGCAACTGGGTCCATATCCGGTCGAAGTCGAAGAGGGCAAGCAGTATGCCTGGTGCCGGTGCGGACGCAGCAAAAACCAACCCTTTTGCGACGGATCACACAAAGACACCGGATTGGAGCCTGTGGTTTTCACGGCGGAAAAGACGGAAACCATTTATCTGTGCGGATGCAAGGACACCGGCGACCCGCCCTTCTGCGATGGGTCGCACAACCTTCTCTGACATCTCAATGACATCCACCCCCGGCTCTTGCCCGCACTGGCGGCCCAAACGCGGGATCGGCATTTGCAAACCGTCATTCCTTCGTAGTCGCATCTAGGGTGCATTCCCGGCAGCACGGGGAAACCGGTCGAGCGAAGGCAGACCCATGGAATACTTTCTGCAGCAGCTCATAAACGGAGTCACGCTGGGCTCGATATATGGTCTGATCGCCATAGGCTACACAATGGTCTACGGCATCATCGGAATGATCAATTTCGCCCATGGCGACATATTCATGGTGGGCGCCTTTATCTCGCTCATCGTCTTCCTGGCTATTATCGGCCTCGGCATAACCTGGATACCGCTGACGCTTCTCCTTGTGTTGGTGATCGCCATGGCGCTGACCTCGATCTGGGGATGGACGGTTGAGCGGCTCGCCTACCGGCCACTGCGCGAATCCTTCCGTCTGGCGCCGTTGATCACCGCAATCGGCATGTCGATTGTGCTGCAGAATTTTGTCCAGATCGCCCAAGGCGCGCGCGTCAAACCCCTGCAACCGATCATCACCGGCGGCTATGCGCTGATGGAGCGGGACGGCTTCGTCGTTATTCTCTCCAACATCCAGATTTTGATCGTGACGACGACGGTCGTGCTGATGGCTTTGTTCTCACTGATCATTTCCAAGACATCTCTGGGCCGAGCGCAGCGGGCTTGCGAGCAGGACCGTTTGATGGCGTCGCTGCTGGGGGTCAATGTCGACCGTACAATTTCGCTCACCTTCGTAATGGGCGCGGCGCTGGCGGCCGTCGCCGGCCTGATGTACCTGCTCTATTACGGCGTGATCGATTTCTACATTGGTTTCATTGCCGGCATCAAAGCCTTCACGGCGGCCGTCCTGGGTGGCATCGGCTCCCTGCCCGGCGCCATGCTGGGCGGTCTAATTATCGGCCTCATCGAAACATTTTGGTCGGCCTACTTCTCTGTCGAATACAAGGACGTTGCAGCATTTTCGATCCTCGCCATAGTGTTGATATTCCTGCCCTCCGGCCTGTTGGGGCGGCCCGAAGTCGAGAAGGTCTGACGGCTTGGCGAAGGCGAAGGCAAAACCCACACGCGCGCAGCAGACATCGCCCGCCGCCTCGTCCAAATTCGATCTGGTTGGCGGTTTGCGCGACGCCGCCATAGCCGCATTGATCGCATTTCTCTTGGCCATACCGTTGCTGAGCGAAAGAACGGTTCAAGAAGCCGGCGGCCTGGTGCTCGAAAATCGCTGGTGGTTGGCCTTCACGGCCGCGGTCCTGGTCTTCGCGGGACGGCTGGCGCTCAATCTGTTTGAACAAAGCAGGCGCAATGCCGGCGACGGCCTGCGCGCGGCAATCAGCCGGAACACGGCTTGGCTTGGCGACACCAGCCGCTTTCTGGCGCCAGGCCTGCTCGTCTTCGCCGTCATTCTTCCCATCTTTCCCTTTTCCGACCGCTACATCATGGACCTCTCCGTATTGGTCCTGACATATGTGATGCTGGGATGGGGCCTCAATATCGTGGTCGGCCTGGCGGGCTTGCTGGATCTGGGATACGTCGCCTTCTACGCCGTCGGCGCCTACGCCTACGCCATCATCGCCGTTCACTACGACCTGTCGTTTTGGGTCTGCATGCCGATCGCCGGCGTGATGGCCGCCATGTGGGGCATCATTCTGGGTTTTCCGGTTTTGCGGCTGCGCGGCGACTATCTGGCCATCGTGACCCTGGCATTCGGCGAAATCATCCGAATCGTGCTGCTTAACTGGACCGATCTCACCAACGGCCCAAACGGCATTTCGGGAATCCCGCGCCCGACCCTTTTCGGCCTCGAATTCAAACCTTTTGGCGAGAATACGTTCGCCAATTTCTTCGGCCTGGATTATTCGCCGCTGCAACGCATCGTCTTCCTATATTACGTGATATTGGCGCTCGCCCTGCTGACCTGCGCCGTCACGATCCGCCTGCGGCGGCTGCCCATCGGACGGGCCTGGGAAGCCTTGCGCGAAGACGAAATTGCCTGCCGTTCGCTCGGCATCAACACGACCAACACGAAGCTCACCGCCTTCGCCATCGGCGCCATGTTCGGTGGCATCGCCGGATCCTTTTTCGCCACGCGTCAAGGGTTCATCTCGCCGGAATCCTTCACATTCATCGAATCGGCGATCATCCTAGCGATCGTCGTGCTGGGCGGCTTGGGCAGCCAGGTGGGCGTCGCAATCGCCGCCGTCGTGCTGATCGGCGGATTCGAACTCTTCCGCGAGCTCGAAAACTACCGCATGCTGATCTTCGGGCTCGCCATGGTGCTCATCATGGTCTGGCGTCCGCGCGGCCTGATCGCCACGCGCATGCCTTCGGTTTTTCTGAAAGACGCCAAGACCATCGGCGCCGATTTGGTCGGTGAGGGGCACCGATGAGCGCGACCTGGATGGCAGACCCGATCTTAGACGTTGAGCACCTCACCATGCGCTTTGGCGGGCTTACGGCGGTCAACGATTTGAGCTTTGTGGCAGGCCGCAACGAGATCACCGCATTGATTGGTCCCAATGGGGCGGGCAAGACCACCGTGTTCAACTGCATCACGGGCTTCTACAAACCCTCCGAAGGCCGGCTGACCCTGCGCCATGGGCAGGGCGACACGGCGGCCAGCATCGACCGCTTGGCGCGCCTCACGATGAGCGGCGGGCGCCATCTCGGGCGAGGCGATGACGCGGTCTTTTTGCTGGAGCGCATGCCCGAAAACGAAGTTACGGCGAAAGCGCGGGTGGCGCGCACCTTTCAGAACATCCGGCTGTTCGCCGGTATGACGGTGCTGGAAAACCTGCTGACTGCCCAGCACAACTCGCTGATGCGGTCGTCGGGCTTCACGCTGGGCGGAATTATTGGACTGCCCTCCTACCGCCGCGCCGAAGCCGAGGCGGTCGAATTCGCGCGCCACTGGTTGGAACGGATCAATCTTGTCGACCGGGCCGATGACGCTGCCGGCGAACTCCCCTATGGCGATCAGCGACGTCTCGAGATCGTGCGCGCCATGTGCACCCGCCCCGTGCTGCTTTGCCTTGATGAACCCGCCGCCGGTCTCAATCCCCGTGAATCGGCCGAGCTCAACGCCCTGTTGCGCGCGATCTGCGACGACGGCATCTCAATCCTTCTGATCGAGCACGACATGGCCGTCGTCATGGGCATTTCCGATCACATCGTCGTTCTCGACTATGGCGAGAAAATCTCCGACGGGACGCCGCAGGAGGTGCGCGAGGATCCAGCCGTGATCGCCGCCTATCTCGGCATAGCGGGCGATGAAGACGCGGCCGCACAAGGAGCCGCGCGGTGAGCGGAGCGTTGCTGCAAATCCGGGGGCTTGAGGCCGCCTACGGCAAGGTCGTGGCGTTGCGCGGCGTCGATCTCGACGTATTCGAAGAAGAGATCGTGACACTGATCGGAGCCAACGGCGCGGGCAAATCGACGCTGATGATGTCCATTTGCGGCAACCCGCGCGCCAGGAACGGCAGCATCACTTTTGCCGGACAGGACATCACGCAACTGCCCACCCACGAAATCATGCACCTCTCCATTGCGCAGTCACCCGAGGGCCGGCGGATTTTTTCGCGAATGACGGTCCTCGAAAACCTGCAAATGGGCGCTGTGCTCTGCCGTGAGGATACGTTCGAGAAAGATATTGCGCAGATCTACGAGCTCTTCCCGATCCTCGCCAAACGCGCCGATCAGCGCGGCGGCACGCTATCGGGCGGCGAGCAGCAGATGTTGGCCATCGCGCGCGCCCTGATGGGCCGGCCCAGGCTGTTGCTGCTCGACGAACCCTCGCTGGGTCTTGCTCCCCTCATCGTTCGGCAGATATTCGACGTCATCAAGGAGCTGAACGCCAGCCGGCGGCTGACCGTGTTCCTGGTCGAGCAAAATGCTTATCATGCGCTGAGGCTGGCCCATCGCGGCTATGTCATGGTCAACGGCGAGATCACGATGTCGGGCACGGGCGAGGAATTGTTGGCGCGCGACGAGGTCCGCGCTGCATACCTCGAGGGCGGCGCTAGCTGAGCTGCGGAGAACCGATAAGCGGGTTTATGGGATTTATTTGGGAAACATCGTTCGTTGCGTTTGCCACGCTGACCTGCCTGTTGGGCGGCGGCGCGGCCTATATGGCGGGGCGCGGTCTGGCGCTCACCTGGCAGCCGTTCGGGCAGGTTGTGCTCTATATGTTGCTGATGGGAGCAGGCGTGCGCTTTCTTCAATTCGCTCTGTTCGAGGGCACACTCTTGAGCCTCTATTTTTATGCCGTCGATACGAGCGTGTTGATGGCCTTCGCGGCGCTGGGCTTTCGCCTTACCCGCGCGCGTCAAATGGCCACGCGCTATGCTTGGCTTTATCGCAACACCAGCCCCCTCACCTGGTCGCAACGCTGAAAAAGCGCCATATTTGCAGCGGGTTTGGGGTATTTTATTCATACGATGTTCAGCTGCCGCAAGGCCATATGAGGATCGAAAACCATGCACGCGAACGAAGGACCAAAAGCAATGACCCGTCTGCTCGCCACCGCGCTCGCGCTCGTATTCTCACTCTGTCTCCCGGCCGCCGCCCGGGCCGAGACCGACATCGCCGTGATTGGACCGCTGACGGGGCAATACGCCTCCTTCGGCGCCCAGTTCAAGGCTGGCGCCGAGTTGGCCCAAGCCGACATCAACGCCGCCGGCGGCGTGTTGGGCCAGAAGCTCAATATTTCGCTCAATGACGACGCGTGCGACCCCAAACAAGCCGTAGCAGTTGCCAACAAGGTGATCGGCGAAGGCGTCAGCTTCGTCGCCGGCCATTTCTGCTCCGGCTCCTCCATCCCCGCCTCCAAAGTCTATGAGGAGGAAGGCATCGTTCAAATTTCACCCGCCTCGACCAACCCGACGCTGACCGACGACGGCGGCCCCAACGTATTTCGCGTTTGCGGCCGCGACGATCAGCAAGGCGGCGTCGCCGGCGCTTACATCGCCAAGAACTTCGCCAACAAGAACGTCGCCATCATTCAAGACAAAACGGCCTACGGCAAAGGACTGGCGGACGAGACCAAACGGGCGATGAATGCCGCCGGCAAGAAAGAGGTCCTGTATGAGGCCTTTACGGCGGGCGAAAAGGACTACACCGCGCTCGTCACCAAGCTGAAACAAGCCCGAATCGATGTGCTTTATTTGGGCGGTTACCACACCGAGGCAGGTTTGATTTTACGTCAAATGCGCATGCAAGGCATGGACACCATCCTGATTGGCGGCGATGCCCTGGTGACGCAAGAATTCGCCTCGATCATCGGCAAGGACGGAGCAGGCACGCTGATGACCTTCTCGCCCGATCCGCGCAAGAACCCGGCCGCGGCCGATATCGTGGCGCGCTTCCGTGCCGAGGGCATCGAACCCGAAGGCTACGTTCTCTACACCTATGCCGCCATCCAGGCTTGGAAACAGGCGGCCGAGGCAGCGGGTTCGACCGATCCAGCCAAGGTCATTGAGGCGCTGGGAAACAACGAATTCAACACCGTCATCGGCAAGTTCAAGTTCAACAAGAAGGGCGATCCAAATTTGCCGCCCTATGCTTTTTATCGATGGACTTACGACGAAGGCACGAAAACGCTCACCTACGCCCAAATCAATTGAGTCCTCGCTCACTTCCCAGGGATCACAGGTCATGGCGCAAGCGGGTCCGCGCAACCTGATCAGCGACGTTTCCGGGTTGCGCGTCGGCAACGCCCATGACGCGGACTTGCGCTCGGGCGTCACCGTCTTGTTGCTGGACGCGCCCACTCCGGCCGCTGCCGATGTCAGGGGCGGCGGCCCCGGCACCCGTGAAACGCGGGCGCTCGATGAAGGCGGCGTGGTTCCCGGCATTCACGCTCTCGTTCTATCTGGCGGCTCCGCCTTCGGGCTGGATGCGGCAAGCGGCGTCCAAAGCTATCTGCGCGAACAGGGCGCGGGCTTTGCGGTTGGGCCCGTGCGCGTGCCCATCGTGCCTCAGGCGGTGCTGTTTGATCTCCTCAACGGCGNCGACAAGGATTGGGGACGGCGTCCGCCCTATCAGGATATCGCCTTCCANGCCTGCGAGAACGCCACCAGCGACTTCGCCCTTGGCAGCGCCGGCGCGGGCTTCGGCGCCTCGACTGAGCGCTACAAGGGGGGTCTGGGGAGCGCCTCGGCTCTTTATGGCGATATCACGCTGGGCGCCTTGGCGGCCGTCAACGCCGTCGGCAATGTAACCATCGCAGACACACACCATTTCTGGGCTGCACCCTTCGAATTGGATCATGAATTTGGCGGGCGCGGCTTGCCGAAGACCTGGCCCGCGGACGCCCTGGAACCGCGTCTCAAGGGAGCACTTGGCGAGAACACCACGCTCTGTGTCGTCGCCACTGATGCCGAGCTTGATCGCACAAACCTCAAACGCTTGGCGATCATGGCTCAAGCGGGATTGGCGCGCGCCGTCTATCCAGTCAACACGCCGCTCGACGGNGATGTCGTCTTTGCCCTCTCCTGCGGCGGCAAATCGCTTGGTGACCCGGTCTACGATTTGGCGCGGCTCGGCGCACTGGCCGCCGACACGCTTGCCCGCGCCATCGCACGCGCCGTCTTCGAGGCAACCGCTTATGAAACCCCACCCTCGCCACCTGCTTATCGCGACCTGTTTCCACAGCGTTGAGAGGGCCGAACTGTCATGACAATGCAAAAATCTCTGCCGCTTGCTTTGGTGTTTTTCGGCCTTGTCTTGGCAATCGGATCGGCCTTCGCCGGCGACTATGCCGAGCGCCGCATCATCGGCTTCTCCGACCAGGGCCGCCATTTCGCCTTCGAACAGTTCGGCCGGCAGGACGGGTCGGGCTTCGCTTATGCCGAAATTATCATCATCGACATCGAAGCCGATGATTGGGTCGCCGGAACGCCGGTCCGCGTTCTGCTGCGCGATGAATCCGCCGGCATCGCCGATGCCCGCGCCAAGGCCGCCGAACAAGCCGCCGGCACCCTCAAACAACTCGGCATCCGGCATCCAGGCGAACTGCTCGCCAGCAATCCACCGGCCGAGATCGGGCGCGATCCGCTGAATGTCAGCGTCAATGCGCGCTTTCCTCTCCCCGGCGAAACCCAGGAGCTCAGCTTTTCGCTGCAACAGTTTCCCTTGTCCGCCGCGTCGTGTGCAGGTTTCAGCGATCAGCCCATCAAGGGCTTTCGTCTGCAAATGACAAAAGATGCCGCCAAGCCGCTGATCTTGCACGAAGATACTTCGATTCCCAAAAGNCGACATTGTCCGCTTGGCTACGCCATCAGCGACGTCGCGCGCTTCGCCGCGCCGAACCGATCGATCACCTATGCGCTGNTGGTCAGCGTCCTGCGCGTCGGCTTCGAGGGACCCGACAGGCGGTTCATCGCCGTCACCGCCAAAAGCCCCTGAGCGGGCTGCCCGCGGCGGGCTTTTTCGCCGTGATCGGCGATTGCGATCCCCCTCGCCGCGTGCTTATGTGCCGCTCGATCAGCGGGCGCGATAAACGGGGCCAAGATGAAGAACGACGGTGTGTTATCAATGATCGTAGGGCTCGTTTTGGCCCTGCTTTTTGCAGCCGTGATGGGCGTTTCGAGCGCGGCGGTGCTGGTGGCCGATTACATGCATCCCGGCCGCATGATGTCCGAACAAGCCCGCCATACTCTGGCGATCTGCGCCATAGCGGGATTCCTCGCAAGCCTCGCGGCCTGGTGGTTGCAGGGTTTGGCCGCGGAACGCGGATTTTTCATTCGCTTCGTCAACGCGCTCTTCACTTACACGCTGTCGTTTGGCGCCATCGGCGGTCTTTTGGTGGTGGTCAACAACTTCATTTCCTATCCCAACGCGAGCGACTTCAGCCTTGGCGGCCTCTATTCGGCTTCGGTCGGCGGGTTCTATACTTTCGCGCTGTTCGTCGCCGTACCACTGAGGATCGCGCTTGCCAGTTTGCTTCTTGCTTCTGGCCTCATTATCGCGCTTGTCGGCCCACAACGCCGGTTGGCCGAATCCAAGACCGCGTCGAAGCGTTGAGTACGCCAACGCGTATTGTTAGATCAGATGCCGCCACGCCCATTGAGGGCCAACCCATGAGCACGACATGATACCCCGCTATACCAGGGCGCAATTGGCTGAGATTTGGTCGCCCGAAAGCAAGTTCCGCATCTGGCTCGAAATCGAATCNCACGCCTGCGACGCGCTGGCCGAGCTCGGCGTTATTCCCGCCGAAGCCGCCAAGGCGGTGCGCGAGCGCGGCGGATTCGACGTCGCCCGCATCGACGAGATCGAAGCCGAGGTCAAACACGACGTCATCGCCTTTCTGACCTCGCTCGCCGAACATGTGGGCGACGAGGCCCGTTACGTCCATCAAGGCCTCACCTCCTCCGACGTGCTGGACACGTGTTTCAACGTCCAGCTGGTGCGCGCCGCCGACCTCCTGCTTGACGATCTCGATCAACTGCTGGCTGCCTTGAAGACGCGCGCCCTAGAGCACAAAACCACCCCCTGCATCGGCCGCAGTCACGGCATTCACGCCGAGCCCACCACGTTCGGCCTGAAGCTGGCGCAGGCCTATGCCGAGTTCGAACGCGCCCGCACGCGGCTTCAGGCCGCGCGCGCCGAAGTCGCCATCTGCGCCATTTCCGGGCCCGTGGGCACGTTCGCCACCATCGACCCCCGCGTCGAAGCCCACGTTGCAAACGCCATGGGACTGCGCCCCGAACCTATTTCGACCCAGGTCGTGCCGCGCGACCGGCACGCCATGTATTTCGCCACATTGGGCGTCATCGCGTCCTCCGTCGAGCGGCTTGCGACAGAAATTCGCCATTTGCAACGGACAGAAGTCCTTGAAGCAGAAGAGTATTTCTCGAAAGGCCAAAAAGGCTCGTCCGCCATGCCGCACAAACGCAATCCGGTGCTCTCAGAAAATCTCACCGGCCTGGCGCGCATGGTGCGGGCCTATGTGACGCCGGCGTTTGAAAACGTCGCCTTGTGGCACGAGCGCGACATCTCGCACTCCTCGGCCGAACGCATGATCGGACCCGACGCCACCGCCACGCTCGATTTCGCCATTTCCCGCCTCACCGGCGTCGTCGAAAAACTCGTGGTCTATCCAGACAAAATGCGCGCCAATCTCGACCTGCTGGGCGGCTTGGTGCACTCCCAACGCGTGCTGTTGGCGCTTACCCAGGCGGGTTTTTCGCGTGAGGAAGCTTACGAGACCGTGCAGCGCAACGCCATGCAGGTCTGGGCGGGCGACGGCGCTTTTATCGATCTCCTGAAAGCCGACGAAAAGGTCGCAAAGGCTCTTTCCGGCGACGAACTCGAGGCCTGTTTCGACCTCGACCACCACCTGGCCCACGTGGACACAATCTTCGAGCGGGTGTTCAAAGACGCCTAGGCTCTAACGCCCGGTCCAAAAGCGGACCATCAGTCCCGCCTAAGTTGGGCGATCACATCGCCCGCCGCGGCCCCCAACAAGCCGCCGTCGGTGCCCACCGTCAGCATATCCCATCCTGCGGCCGAAAGCGGTCTGGCAAAGTCGATATCATTTGCGAAAACAGCGGTCATAACAGAAGCTTCCTTAGCTTTCTTCAGAATAAGATCGAGCGCATCGANAACTTCGGCTGCAAAAATATCCGGTGCGCCCGTCAGTGTGATCGCAAGGTCGTTGGGGCCTGCAAGCACCATATCGAGGCCGTCAACGGCAAGAATGTCATTGATGTTTTCGAGCGCCTCGCCCGTTTCAATTTGGGCGCAAGCAACCGTCCAGCCATTGGCCCCTTCGAAATAATTGCCCTCAATCAACGGCTTGGCGCGGTAGGGACCCCAGCTGCGCTTGCCCCGGGGCGGATATTTGACCGCATCGATCAACCGTTCGGCGTCTGCGCCCGAATTTATCATTGGGCAAATCACGCCCTGTGCGCCGCCATCGAGCGCNGCGCCGATCAAGCCTGGATTGTTGTCGGCGACGCGTACCAGCCCCGGCAGGCCCGCGACCTGTGCCGCCGTGAGGCACGCCACCATCGACTCGTGGCCGATCGCGCCGTGCTGCATGTCGAGCGTGATCGTATCCCAGCCCGCCTGCCCGTAGACCTCGACCGCATGCGCCGAGCCCAGCATTGCCCAACCATTGAAAAGAAGGCGCCCGTCTTGGGCCGCGCTGCGGATTGTGTCTTGGACCATTGCGGCGAACCGGGCCTTGCAACTTTATTCTTTGCTTTCGCTCTCGATTTGGTCGATCGCCTTGGCCATCAGGTCGTCCATGACGCGGCGAATCTGATGATCGGACTGCTCTACGCCCCTTGCATCGAGATCATCCTTGATCTTGCGGAAGACATCCTCTTCGCCGGGCTCTTCCAAGTCGGCTATCACGACATCCTTGGCGTAAGCCTCGGCCTCGGTCTCGCCCAGACCAATAATGTCCGCGGCCCAGAGTCCCAGCAGCTTGTTGCGCCGCGCGGTGGCCTTGAACCGCAGCTCCTCATCGAGCGCAAATTTCTTCTCGTAGGCGCGCCCTCGTTCGTCGAATGTGACCATAAAACACTCCCTGGAAGCGGCCCCCGAGGCGTCAATTCATATGACATCGGGACGCACTGCACACAAGATCGCCTGCAGGCATAGCCCGCGAATTGGCCCAAATCAAGCTGGTCGAACGCCTGTATCCACTGTCCTCAGCAAGTGATTGTTTCGGACCAAGCCTTCGGCTAGGGTCGATGTGAATCCGCTTACCGATTCCAGCGTGGAAACCGCCGTTTAAGTCGGGCTGGAAGCATCCCATATAAGACCTGTCATCCAGCAGGACGAGAACTGGTGCGGTGACGCGTTTCAGCGTTCGCTTCACGAAAGGATCAGCCCATGAGTCGGCGCCGCCGCGTATATGAGGGCAAGGCCAAAATCCTCTATGAGGGACCCGAGCCTGGCACCCTCGTCCAGCACTTTAAGGATGACGCCACCGCCTTCAACAACGCCAAGCACGACCGCATCGAAGGCAAGGGCGTTCTCAACAACCGGATCAGCGAGTTCATTTTCGTCAAACTCGCCGACATCGGCGTGCCGACCCACTTCATCAAGCGGCTCAATATGCGCGAGCAATTGATCCGCGAAGTCGAAATCGTCCCCGTCGAAGTCATCGTGCGAAACATTGCCGCCGGATCCATTTCCGAACGCCTTGGCATTGACGAGGGCACGCAACTGCCCCGCTCGATCATCGAATTCACCTACAAATCCGACGAACTGAACGACCCGTTGGTCTCCGAAGAGCACATCACGGCCTTTGGTTGGGCCAATCCTCAGGAGATCGACGAGATGATGGCGCTGGCGCTGCGCGTCAATGATTTCCTCACGGGCCTCTTCATGGGCATCGGCATACGCCTTGTCGACTTCAAATGCGAATTCGGCCGCATCATCGAGAACGATATGATGCGCATCGT
>JGI24023J19991_10001838_pt1 | contig 15924 bp, 17 predicted proteins | sample Cruoilmetagenom1_FD_19991 | JGI IMG/M metagenome (IMG submission 19991) | reverse complement strand
ACCACAGGAATAGCAAGCTATTTCGAGGCTTTTGAGAGTGAGGTATCAGCCAAAGATGGGCTGAAGCTGAGATGCGAAAATGTGAAGTTATTTTTGCGCGATCCCTAAGTACGCCTCATTCCTCTGGATTCGCAAGCCTTGATCTCGGGATTTTTACGAACCCGTCTGAAACGCGACTTTTTACGACTTCATCAAGATTTACTTCAATAAGTTCCGGTAGTCCACGCAATACGGGGTTTTAGTTTCCCCAAACGGACAATAGCGCTCAACCAAAACCCCATATTGCGCTCTATTGAAAACGAGTTGCCGGATTTTTTGAGATGTTACTTAATAGCTCATAGTGGAGAGACGGCCATGATTTTTAATGAAACCAAGTTAAAAGGCGCGTTTATCATCGAATTGGAAAAGCATCAGGATGACCGAGGCTTTTTTGCACGGATATTTTGCCGGAAGGAGCTTGAGGAAAACGGGCTGATTCCCGATGTCGCCCAGGCGAACATGTCCTTAAGCAGAACCCGGGGTACCCTGCGGGGGATGCATTACCAAAAATCACCCTTTGAAGAAAGCAAGCTGGTTCGATGCACAAAAGGAGCGCTTTACGATGTCATCATCGACTTGAGATCAGACTCGCCGACCTACAAAGAGTGGATTGGCATCGAGCTCACTGCCGATAATTATAAAATGTTGTTTGTACCCCAAAATTTTGCACACGGTTTTATAACCCTGTCAGAAGATACCGAAGTGACTTATCTCGTTTCACAATTCTATTCACCGGGTTCCGAACTTGGCCTTCGATGGAATGACCCGCAAATCGGCATCCAATGGCCGATGGAAGTTATAAGCATTTCAGAAAAAGACGGGAATTGGCCTGATTTTATTTAAGAATCACCTCTACATGGGAGAAGCGCGCTATTGTATTGATGCCCCAACCGTACCGTCAAATGGAGATTAGCATATGATCATTTTGGATAGCGAATTGAAGAAAAGAGAAGCACAGAACAACCCCGTTCGCGTTGCCATGATCGGTGCGGGGTTTATGGGGCGGGGGATCGCCCTTCAAATGGCAAATTTCATTCAGGGAATGAAACTGGTGGCCATTGCCAATCGCCATCTCGAAGGTGCCCGGAGAGCCTATCAGGAAGCGGGTGTGGATAACTTCAAGGCCGTGGAAACGGTTCAACAGCTCGAAAGCCTGATTGCAGCGAATACGCCGGCGATCACCGAAAATGCAATGGCCGTATGCCGGGCAGAAGGCATCGATGCCGTCATCGAGGTGACCGGCACCATCGAATACAGTGCACGCCTGGTACTCGAAGCCATCAACCACGCCAAACACGTGGTGCTCATGAATGCCGAACTCGACGGTACCATCGGCCCGATCCTGAAAGTTTATGCGGATAAGGCCGGCGTGGTGATCACCAATGCTGACGGAGACCAGCCGGGCGTCATCATGAATCTCTATCGATTTGTTAAAACCATCGGCGTCAAGCCGGTGTTGTGCGGGAATATCAAGGGACTTCAGGACCCATACCGCAATCCCACGACGCAGGCTGCGTTTGCTAAACAGTGGGGACAACAACCGCATATGGTGACCAGTTTTGCGGATGGCACGAAAATTTCTTTCGAGCAGGCCATTGTCGCCAATGCAACCGGCATGAGAGTCGCCAAGCGGGGCATGTTCGGCCCGACGGTGGAAGCCGGCACCCCCCTAAAAGAGGTGGCTGCGCTTTATCCGCTGGAAGCGGTACTGGACGGTCCGGGAATCGTGGACTATGTGGTCGGTGCCGAGCCCGGCCCGGGCGTTTTTGTTTTAGGCACCCATGACCATCCCCGGCAGCAACACTATCTCAATCTGTACAAGCTGGGAACCGGGCCCTTGTACTGTTTCTATACGCCGTACCACCTGTGCCACTTCGAGGTGCCGCTGACCGCCGCCAGGGCCGTCCTCTTCAACGATGCGGCCATTACGCCTACCTTTGGGCCTTGCGTGGATGTCGTGGCCGCCGCAAAAATCGATTTAAAGGCCGGACAGCTGCTTGACGGCATGGGCTATTACATGACCTATGGCCTTGGCGAAAATTCGGCTATCGTGAAATCAGAGCAACTGCTGCCTATCGGACTTGCCGAAGGATGCCGCTTGCTTCGGGATATCCCGAAAGATCAGGTGCTGACGTATCAGGATATCGAACTCCCCGAAGGCAGACTTTGTGATAAGCTTCGAGCCGAGCAGGATCGGCATTTTTACCAGGCTGCCGTTAGGTAGTGTCCATCCAAATGGGAATATCAGAAAAAGAGGCTACGGAGTTGGTAGGGTTGATCCCTGCGGGGGGAAGGTCATCCCGGGTTTCTCCGTTACCCTGCAGCAAGGAAATCTTTCCAGTGGGTTTTGGATCATTGGGAAAAAACGGGAATCTCCGTCCCAAGGTAGCCGCCCAATACCTGCTGGAAAGCATGCATATTGCCGGTACGAAAAAAGTATTTGTTATTCTACGGCGGGGTAAATGGGATATCCCGGCTTATTTCGGCAATGGGTCGTTGGTAAATATGCCCATCGGTTATCTCATGGTCGATCTTCCGTATGGTGTGCCTTATACATTAGATAGCGCGTTGTCCTTTATTGAAGATAAACAGGTCGTTTTTGGTTTTCCGGATATAATCTTCGAACCCAAAGATGCATTTGCTCAACTGGTGAAACGGCAACTGGCTTCCCGGGCAGATCTTGTGTTAGGCCTTTTCCCCGCGACCAATTCGAAAAAAACGGACATGGTGGATTTGGATGATAGCGGTAAGGTTCGTGCTATTCAAATAAAGCCAACTCAAACGGAATTGAAATATACCTGGATCGTTGCTGTTTGGAATGATTCCTTTACACGGTTTATGCATTATTTTGTCACTCAAGATCAGGAGAAACGATTGGATGCCGGCATGGACCAGCATATATCATCCATCAACGAAATCTTTGTGGGTGATGTTATTCAATCAGCGCTATCTTCCGATCTGAAAATTGACAATGTCATTTTTAGCAAGGGCAGCTACATTGACATCGGCACACCTGAAGACATGCTCCGTGCCGCTAAAGTTCATATGCCTTTATGACAATCGAATCAGAAACCTATCAGTATGCATCTGGCCGTTCCGAAAATATATATACAGGCACAAATTATATTTTTTCAATTGGTATTGTTGTGGGAAAAGACCCTTTTCATCTCAGTGAAACCAAGGAGATCGGCAATCCGGTTTTAACTGCCGGAGATGTGGATGCTGTCGATGCATAATTTGTGGCAGACCCATTTATGATCCGTGAAAAAACAGCTGGTGTATGTTCTTTGACGGAGAAGCGAACATCGCACGACCGGCAGGAAAGGTTCTGTTTTACCAAAACAAGCTGTTCAGAATTACTCAAGATGAGTGGCCAACATATGCCAATCGGGTCAGAGTGTTCCAAATCGATGAGCTGACAGCCACTTTAGTAAAAAATTAGTTTCATTTCCAAATTATAGATAACCCCATATGAACTGATACGCTTTTATCTAAATATTACTATAGATGGTATCAAGTCATGTGAGGGGGACTATAGTTGACGCGAAAAAAGTCAATAGTGTCAGACAACGGGAAGATTCGGATGGCGGTACAACTGCAAAAGCAGCACTTAAATGTTTTTGGAAAGGTTTAATTCCAATTGAAAGAAAATGCTAAAAAAGTCGTAATCATCGTCCCAACCTATAATGAACGCGATAATATTAAAGCGCTGATCGAAAAACTGCAAACACAGTTCGAAACGATGCCGCACCGCATGCATATTCTTGTCGTCGATGATCATTCACCGGATGGAACGGCGGCGATTGTCAGGCAATGCCAGACGCGATATCCCAACCTGCATCTTATGGGGGGTAAAAAGGATGGACTCGGGGCAGCCTACATCAGGGGGATGCGTCATGCTTTAGAAAATATTCAGGCGGATGTGGTATTCGAGATGGATGCGGACTTTTCTCATAAGCCTGAGGACGTTCCCCGACTGATGTCAGAAATAGATGCCGGCGCAGATTTTGTTATCGGTAGTCGATATGTCAAAGGTGGAAGCATTCCCGGAAATTGGGGCCTGCTTCGACGCCTCAATTCATTTTTCGGCAATATGGCAGCCCGATACATCGCCGGCATATATCAAATACAAGACTGTACAGCCGGTTTTCGGGCCATACGGACATCGCTGCTATGCCGTATCGACTTTAAGCGTTTGCGTGTTCAAGGATACGCTTTTCAGGTCGCGCTGCTCCATGCGGCCGTTTCAGCTGGTGCGAGGATAAAGGAAATTCCCGTCAGCTTCATTGATCGAAAATACGGTGATTCCAAACTTGGGCTCTCTGACATCATTGAATTTATTTTTAATGTATGGTGGCTGAGGCTGCAGAGTTCAAAGACTTTTATAAGATTCGGATTGGTTGGCGCAATGGGCGTTTTTGTCAATCTTGGATTCTTTACACTTTTTTTAACGATGGGAATGAATAAATTCATCGCTTCCCCGTTTGCAATCGAACTATCGATCATTTCAAATTTCCTTTTCAATAATTTTTGGACGTTTCGCCAACGGAAGACGAAAGACCGTATCCGCATTAAAGGGTTGAAGTTTAATCTGGTTTCGGTCCTCACATTAGGCGTTAGTTACAGTACATTTGTTGGGCTTTCTTTCGCTTTTCCCAATATCGCACCCCAGCTTCACCAACTGTTCGGTATCATACCCGGCATGCTGATCAACTACCTGTTAAACTCATACTGGACATTCAAGCATGTAGAAGACAGGGATAGTGATGCTGATAAATTAAAAATAAACAAGCATTGTGACTGGAAATGCTCGAAGCGGGAAGACGATCCGCAACACCTATCCATCGGTGACATTTGAACCGCGAAAGCGCGTGCACTGAAAATCGATAACATCCTTCAACCATAGCCGAACGCGTGTCGGTTGCGATGAGTACCAATATGCAGAAAGAATTAACCCGTCCATTTAAACTTCCATTCAGCCTGATCAGTAAAAAGATAATTATTGTCTCATCCCTGTTCTGGATCGGCGCTTTGATTTTGTTTGCGGCCTTTCATCTGTGGGGGGAAGTTTTTATTGATGACATTTTTCACGAACGCTCATACTCGTTCCTAAATCAACTGATTGATCAAAGAGATGTCCAGCCGTTGGCCATTTATCATCAAAAAGCGAATCATCTTGCGGCCAACATTATCAAGCTGCTATTGCTGCTTTCAGTCGTTCCGTCCTTCTGGGGAATCATACCCCCCCTGCGACGCCGTATCGATGCAAGTGAAACAGATCTTACCAATCTGATGGCATTCGGTTCTTTCCTGCTGCTTGCGTTCTTTGTGAGAATGCCGTTCTTTTTTCAATCCCTCATCGCCTGGGATGAAAGCACGTTCATATTGATGGGCCAAAGCCTCCTCGACGGCAACCTTCCATACGTTGAACTCTGGGACAATAAGCCGCCCCTGGCGTTCGTCCCTTTCGCAGCCTTCATCTGGCTATTTGGCGACAGCATCGTTGGCGTTCGCATCGCAGGTGCCATCTGTCTGGCCGTTTCAGCGCTTTTGACACACTTGATTGCCGGACATCTATGGGGCCGGCTGGCGGGCTTTTTGTCCGGCGTGCTTACCATCTTCTTCGTTTCGCTGACACCATTTGGGCAGGCGACGATATCCGAAATTATCGCCCTCGTTCCGCTGATGGGAGCGCTGAAAATTGCAGTGCGCTATGGAATGGCGCCAAAGGCGCTTTTTTTTGTCGGCTTTTTGATATCCGTCGCCGCGCTGGTTCGCCTGAATCTGGCCTATTTAGCCGTGGTGATGGGCTTGTTTATCCTTTTCAAACAACTATTCGCAGAAAAGCGACCGCCTGTTGCAAAGTTAGCCATATATGTGGTGGGAGGACTTGTCCCAATCGCGCTGGTTTGCATTCCGTATCTGTTGAGCGGTCATTTGGAAACGCTGATCAAATCATCTGTCCTGGCGCCGCTGCAATATTCAGTTTCGCAAAACTCCGCCTTCGATTCTTTACTATTCCACCTAAAAACAGGATTTGGCGTTGACAATGCCCTGCTTTGGGTGGGTTTTCTTGCTGGTATTGGCCTGTGCATAGTGAACTGGAAGAATTACAGCAATTCCCAAAAGCAGGGCATTTTAGTTATTGCCGTATTCTTTTTGGGTACGGCACTTTCGATCATCAATAACGGGTCCGCCTTTTATAATCATCTCATTCAAATCGTCGGTTTGTTATCGCTTCCTGCGGGATTATTTTATGCGTCGCTTTTTTCCCATCGGCATAAGAAAGCCATCGTCATCGCCTTAACAATAGTGATGACAATCTCAGCTCTCCCTGTTTTGCTGGCTTACAAGGCCACCGGATGGCGGTTGCTGATCGGTAGTTCGCTTTTGTCAGACACGGGATACCAATTGGCGGCTTACCTAAAAGAAGAAAACAGCGAGGGCAGACCGGTTTACTTGATGAATAATCATATTGCATACTGGCTTACCGGCACAAAACCCATAACAAAGATTGTCACGCATCCGGACAACATTGGAAGGCCATATTTGATAAAGGTGCTTGAAGGCCCCGATGCATCTACTGAGACAGAAATCAAAAAAATAATCAGGAAGAAGCCAATGTTCATCGTCAAAAAGGAGCGCCCTGGGTACTTGAAGCATGATAAAAATGCTCAACGTACACTCGATAGTGCACTCCATGATAACTACGAACTGGTCGAAAAAATAAGCAAACTGTATGTCTTCAGAAGAAAACCAGATACCGAAAAATGAATACGCCTTCACCCCAATATCGTGTCGCTGAACAGATCGAAATTTAAAGAAGGACCGGAATATGAGTAGTGACGTAACCACCGTAATAGAGGCTAAAACGGGTTGGCAGATTATTGATCTGAAAGAACTGGTTGAATATCGTGATCTTTTTTTATTTCTGGTCTGGCGGGATATAAAAGTTCTGTATGCCCAAACCATACTTGGGTTTTTATGGGCAATCCTTCAGCCTTTGACGCAAATATTAATTTTCACAATAATTTTTGGGAGAGTTGCAAAAATACCCACGGATGGAATTCCCTACTTTCTGTTCACTACCGTCGCCATCATTCCGTGGACATTTATGTCTCAAGCCATGACGCAATCCAGCGAAAGCCTGGTGTCTGGCCAGAATATTCTCGGCAAAATCTATTTTCCGAGATTGATCTTCCCCTTGACCGCGGTTTTTTCCAAACTCGTTGATTTCAGCATTTCACTTCTGATTGTCTTCGCGGCAATTCTCTACTACAAAGTCATCCCGACATGGAGCCTTTTGTTCCTGCCGATTTTCATACTGCTCATGATCAGCGTTTCCGCCGGGGTGGGAATGCTGATGTCATCAATGGCCATCCGGTACCGTGATGTAAGATATGCCATGGGTTTTGTCTTGCGAATGCTCATGTACTCTGCACCCATCGTTTATTCAGCATCGACAATTCCTGAAAAATGGCGCCTGATCTACTCCTTGAACCCGATTGTGGGAACGGTAGAGGGCTTCAGAGCATGCCTGCTCGGCCTGCCAATACCGTGGGAATATATTTATCCGGGTATTATCACAGCAACCGCCCTTCTTTTTTTCGGTGCATTCTATTTCAGACGAATGGAAAGAGTGATTGTTGATGTAATATAGGATAAACTGGAAGTAACCGTTCACGGGTTCAAAGGTTCTGAACCCTGAACGGTTACTGTTTAGCAATCGAATATCGAACAGCCAAATACGAAATACGAATTCTTTCTTTGAAACGCTCTTCAGGGTTGAATTCTTTACTTTCGTTCGTCGTTCGATTATTTTCGATCAGATCCTGAACCCTTTTCTCCATCAAAATTAGAGAAGAATCTAACCCGGAAAAAAAAATTGCAAGCACCAAATACCAAATAAGGCACTGATTAAATAGTGCACGTAGGGATGCCAATGTTTGATGAAAACGTAGCCATTCATGTAGAAAATATAAGCAAGGTTTACCGGCTTGGAAAAGAAAATGAAGTTCACGACAACCTTGCCCGATCCTTTTTTGAGTTTCTAAAAAACCCCTTGAATAATTATAAAAAATATCGGTCGCTCTATAATTTCAGCGATGCTGAGCTATCTGTCAATGGCAGCGGTAATGGTGACTCATCCAACATTTTATGGGCGGTAAAAGATCTCTCTTTCCAGGTTGGAAAAGGGGAAGTCATCGGTATCATCGGAAGCAACGGCGCGGGAAAGTCGACCTTGTTGAAAATCCTTTGCCGGATTACCGATCCCACAATGGGACGGGCCACAGTCCGAGGCAAGGTTTCCAGCCTTCTGGAGGTGGGTACCGGCTTTCATCCGGAACTCACCGGCAGAGAGAATGTGTATCTCAATGGAACCATTTTGGGAATGAAGAGAAACGAAGTCCGGGAAAAATTTGACGACATTGTTGCTTTTTCAGGTGTCGAAAAATTCATCGATACGCCGGTCAAACGGTTTTCAAGCGGCATGCAGGTTAGGTTGGCGTTTTCCGTGGCGGCTCATCTGGATCCTGAGGTGTTGATTATTGATGAGGTGCTGGCGGTTGGAGATGCCGATTTTCAAAAAAAGTGTCTGAACAAAATGGAAACTGTTGGAAGTCTTGGCAGGACCGTCCTCTTTGTCAGCCACAATATGGGCGCAGTCACCGAGTTATGCAGTCGTGTGCTGTGGATAGATGAGGGGCGCTTGATAGATGATGGCCCTGCAATAGATATCGTCTCGAAGTATCTGTCACAGAACGCGTGTGGTGAAGGCGCTTGGGACAGAAAGGCATCCGATGAGATCCCTCCCGGTAAACAGGCCTGGTTGAGACGGGCATGTATACACTCCGGTGGTGGTAATAACGTATCCGGAATCATCGACTATAATGAACAAGCCACGATTGAGATCGAATACGAGATTAAAAGTCCCGCTAACTTGTTCCGAAGCTATATCATGCTCCGGGACTCCGCCGGGAATTTGATATGGTCGGCGCTTGACTCCGACGGAACGGGAACATTTGGCCAAGTCAGAGCGCCGGGTATCTACTCTTCGACCTGTATATTTCCAGAGCGCATGTTCAGACCCGGCCATTATTTCGTGTCCATCGGTATCGTTGGGAAGCCTCGTGAAACCTTCGAAGAAGAGCTTCTGGACGCGATACGGTTTCAAATTTCCGAGACGGGTTATGCTTTCAACAATGATCAAAGGAAGGGCATTATGACCCCATTTTTCCCCTGGAAGATCCAGCGTCTTTAAGAAATAAACGCGTTATTTCAAAGATTAAATTTTGATTCTGACGCCGAAATTAGGCAGAAGGGGATGTTTACAAAGGGCTCAAACTCTGTAGCCAAGGAGTCGAATCTGTGTTCAAACGTTTTATAAAAAAACTGATCGGAACGCGAGTACTTAATTTTTACGCATTTTTTTCCCAAACATATAGAAATCAGATCGATTTAACCCATGCACAACAAATAATGGAACGCCTTCCATTTGCTTCAACGCCTCTGGCGATGCTTCATAATCTATAGATACCGAGTTGAAGTAACTCATGGTAATACGGTGTCAGAAAAGCTTTCAGTACTGCTTTTTAGCCTCAAGGCATCCTTCATTGCTCCAAAGAAGATTCTTTTTTACCCGGATGAGCCGCAAAGTTTCCATGCGATCTACAAGCTGTTGTTGTTCCTGGGTTATACCATCACATCAAATCCGAAAGATGATTACAACTTAGCCGTTTTATGGTGGCTCGCTTTTGACGGCAATCCATTCGCACCCGAAAATTCCTTTCCAACCCTGTTAAAAATAAAGCGACATGGGGATACCGTTTTGAATTTCCAGGGTAGAGACATCAGCAAGACCCTCGTCAATTCAACATTTAAAAGTATTTTTGGATATTCATTATCTGTCGATCCACGTACGTATAATGGTAAGTGTGTGATGAAATTGAATTGGAACGCGTTGCACGAAGGACAAATTCTCCAGTGCCCTTCGAAACCGCTCGATGGTGATGTCGTATACCAACGATTAGTCCGGAATGAGGTGGAGGATGGGCTTATCGAGGACATGCGTGTACCTATTTTCAGCGATAAAATACCCTTTGTTTATCTCAAATACAGAACCGTCGATAATCGTCTGGTGGATCGGGTGCATACCGCCATAAAGGCTATAATCGCTGAGGTTGATGACATGTTGTCAGATGAGGAACAGGAAAACATCTGTCGATTTGCCAGAAAGATGGGGCTAGACTATTGTGAGGTAGATGTCTTGAGAGATAGGGATGATGGGCGAATTTACATCGTCGATGCCAACAACACACCCTCCGGGCCACCCAGCCCAATCAGCAATAATGATGCAAAGGTCGCTGTTGCACGCTTAGCTGGCGCCTTTGAAGCGGCCTTTAAAGCATGAAGACGTTGCTAAGTGGTATCGCTTCCCGTATCCTAAATGGAAGCATTGGCCAAACCATGGCACGAATGTGCCCCGATCCCATAACGCATGTTGAAACCCGGGATCCTGTCGTTGCTCTGACTTTTGACGATGGCCCCCACGCTGTGTATACGCACAGGCTTCTGCGCATACTGGAAAACAACGGTGCCAAAGCCACTTTTTTCATGGTGGGTGAATCGGTCAGAAGGAATCCGGAGGTTGTACGAAAGGCAGCGGGGGCGGGGCATGCGATCGGTAACCATTCCGATACCCATTTGAATCTATCTCAAATTACATCACCGGTTTGGCGATTGAAGCAATTGTGGAGATGTAAGAAAGCGTTGGGACCATATGGGAAAGACTTATTCAGGCCACCATTCGGCGCCCACAATGATACAGTGAAACTTGACGCCGTGTTCATGGGGTATAAGATCATTTTATGGAACGTTTCGGCACAGGACTGGGTTTCGCAGCAGCCTGAAGAGATCTCAAAAAAAATAATCGATCGCCTCACGCCGGGAAGCATAGTTCTCCTTCATGACGCCATATATAAAAGCCATCCGGCTGTGACCGTTACTGACCGGGGACCGATGCTCGATGGATTGGAAAAGGCGTTCGATGTATTGAGAGGCCGGCTTCATTTTGTAACCGTACCTGAACTGCTCCGGGCCGGACAACCGCGGTGCGATTGGCCGAGGCCCTGAGATAAAGCGCGAATGTCAGAAAGGCTTGAAAAGTGGCTGTTTAAATTGTCGGTAGCCTTTATTCTGGCACTGACGATTTTTATCTATGGTGTGGCGGTCGGCAGGTTCAAGATCATGCCGTTTGAGACTATTAGTGAAATGTATGGTGCTGCCAAGTCTCTCGTGAAATACGGCAGGATCGTTCCTGAAAACCAGCTGATCAAATCATCCAAGTACCAGCTGGTTCAATCTCCTGATGGCTCTTCAGGTGAACTTTTCACCATCCAAAACCCCGAACTGATGATGAGCGGCTATTACATCTTTCAGGTCTGGGATGACCACAACCAATGGCATTCCGCCTTACTTTATAACCATCTCGGAGAGCATCTCCATACCTGGAAATTGGATTATTATGCGTTCGATCCAGACGGTCCCCTGAACGGATCCGATGGGCCTCACGGTTTTGCAGTGCTTTCAGACGGCTCAGTGATTGTCAATTACGACAAAGGGGATGTAATGGCGAGAGTTGACAGGTGTGGAAAACCGATCTGGATCAAGCAGGGTGTCTTCCATCACTCGCTGCAGGAGGCTGAAGACGGAAGTTTCTGGACCTGGCGTGGTGAAGGAAGTTCCTACAGTCAATACCAGTACATTCTGAATTTCAACGCCGAGACCGGTGCGACGATAAAGGAAATCGGTCTGGTTGAAGATTTGATAAAGAGTAATGATGATGCCACGGCGATTTTTCTGATCAGACCCGACTACCCGTTCAAACATTTTGAAACGCTTCCCAGTGATAAGGAGGATTTATTTCATCCGAACGATATCGATGTCCTTCACTCGGATATTGCACCGATGTTCCCCGATTTTAAAGCCGGCGATCTGATGATTAGCCTGAAAAATTTAGATCTTGTGGCGGTTCTTGATCCGGACAGCCGGGTCGTGAAGTGGTGGGACCATGGTCCCTGGAGGTGGCAGCATGATCCCGATTTTACATCCAATGGAAAAATTTCCGTCTACAATAATAACGTCGGTCTGGAGCGCTCGGAGATTTTAAAAATGGATCCAAAGACGAGGGAAATTTTTAATGATCTGTATCACGGCGAAGTGCGCTTCTACAGTGAATCAATGGGTAAACACCAGTATTTACCAAACGGAAACGTATTGATTGTCGTTCCCGAAGAAGGTCGTGTCCTTGTGGTTACCCCAACGGGGCAAATGGTAATGGAGTATAACAACATTTCAGCAAAAGGGGCCTCAATTAACGGGATCATCAATAACGGGTTGTGGGTGCCGGCGGACTATTTCGATACGTTTCCCGAATGCTCGCAATGAACTCAGGGCCCTTAAAAGAAGGTAATTCTTGATGCGTTCTGTTTTTCTTTTTCTGGTCATTTTTGCGCTTCTTAGTAAAAACGCATTTGCCTATGTTGGCCCAGGACTTGGTCTAGGTGTTATAGGCGCTTTCGTAGGCCTTGTTGTTGCAGTGTTTCTCGCGATCATCGGTGTTATCTGGTATCCCCTCAAGCGCCTGCTTCGAAAGTTGAAAGGTACGAAAGTGGACATGAAGGACAACATGGAAGATATGAACGGTAGCGAGTGATGGTTTATCTGCTCCTTTTCCTCTTCTGTGTTGTTTTCATCGAGTTTTTTATTCTGTTGCACGTGTCAGGGAATATTCGATCAGTCATGGCGTTTTCTCGAACGGGTATCGGCGCATTGAAGGCCTATAAGATGGATGATGATGAAAAGGGAATCTTCTTTCGTCACCAGTCTTGGGAATTGTTCAAAGCCACCTTTGTTCTTTCGATCAAATTCCTTTCCGTTTTTCTGATCCTTTCTGCAATCTACGTTACGCTCAACTATTTTTTTCCTGAGATGGGAGACGCATTGCTCAAAGAAATTAATTCGGTTACAGTACTGGTTATCCTTACGGTCGTAACAATGTTTTATGTACGGATGCGCATGTCCTTCACCAAAAACTATAATTTCATCGAACGTCTGCTTCACCATCTCGCTTTCTCGACACCTTTTGTCCAAAAAAAGCTTGTTGAGATTGAGAATGATCTCTTCAAGAACCGGATCAAAGGTGTGACTTCAAAATTCGAAGTGTTTATCGCCGGTCTGCCCCGATCCGGAACGACATTGATCCTGGAAATGCTCTACGGAACTGATGAGTTCAGAACATTTACCTACCGCCATATGCCATTTATCCTTTCGCCCTTGCTCTGGAATCGGTTATCGTCGTCATTCCACAAAACCGGAACGACAATGGAAAGAGCGCACGGTGACGGCATGGATGTCTCCTTCGACAGTCCCGAAGCGTTTGAAGAGATCATCTGGCTCTTCTACATGAAAGAGAAGATCGTTTCCGGCGATTTACTGTCACCACTATCCATCGGAGACCAGACGCCGGAGTTTGAAAAAGCCTTTAAAAATACGATTGAGAAGCTGCTGGTAGATGGCGGTGCGGAACAGCCCCTGAGGTACCTTTCAAAAAATAACGCCAATATTTCGCGGATTGAGTTGATTCATCGACTGTTTCCATCATCTGTGATTATCATCCCTTTTCGCCGGCCTTTTGCCCATGTCAGCTCTCTTATTAAGCAACATCGGAAATTTACCGTGCTCCACCAGGAAGACGGTTTTTCAAAGCGCTATATGGAATGGTTGGGTCATTATGACTTTGGGGAAAACTTCAAACCCATCAACTTTGATAATTGGCTAGACGATGAGGAAGATGGGGATCACAATGATGAAAATTTCTGGCTGAAGTATTGGACAGCGGCATATTCTCACGTTCTCGACAATAGAACCGAAAATGTTTATCTCATTGATTTCGATAAGCTGTTAACAGACGGGAAAAACTGTTTGAAAGTAGTAGCCGACTGCGTGGGGTTGGAGAATAAAGAAAGGCTTGTCAAGGCAGCGAACAGGCTGTGTTCACCAACCTCCCGGCCCCTTAAATCAAATCACTTTCTGCCGGAAACCCTGGAATCTGCCCTGCAAGTTCATGCCCGATTGATGAAACTGGCCATCTGATGGCCAGCAAACAACTTTACAAAGCTGTAATTTAATAACAAAAACAATAGCATAAACCATCACGCGTTCTATGCATGATAGTGTCTCAGAAATTTTTTAAATGAAAAAAAAGATCAGATATAGCTTTCGTAGCTCACCCGCCTACTCTGTCGGGCGAGGGATCAAGCGCTGCATTCAGGAAATCAGGAACGGGGTAATAGATAGAAACCATCCGGAAAGGAAAGTGGTGTCGCTCTACCCCGAAACACCATCGAAAGGAAAAGTCCTTTTTTCGTATATCATCGATGGTTTTCTTTTAGGCCCGGATGCATATATCCCAAAGACGCATACCAACATCTGGCAGTCAATCAAGATGGCAGAAACCTTCCTGGAACTCGGATATGCAGTCGAGGTGATTCACTATCTCAATCATACCTTTGTTCCAGAAGGAAACTATGCATTCTTTGTGGATGTACGGCACAATATGCAACGGCTCACCCCGCTGCTAAACAAAGATTGTGTAAAAATAATGCATATTGATTCGGCACATATCGTGTTTCACAACGCAGCTGAAGCGAAACGGATTTTGGAACTGCAGCAGCGGCGCGGCATAACCATGCGACCCCGACGATTCGAGATGCCAAATTTATGTATCGAACACGCCGATTATGCAACAACTTGTGGAAACGATTTTACGATCGGCACGTTTCAGTATGCAAAAAAGAAAATCTTCAAGCTGCCCAGCCCGTGTGGTATACGGCTTGACTTGCCACAAAGGGACTATGAAAGCATTCGAAGAAATTTCTTATGGTTCAGTAGCAGTGGCTCCGTTCTTAAGGGACTTGATTTGGCATTAGATGTTTTCAAAGATATGCCCGACTATCATTTAACCGTATGCGGGCCCGTGGAAAGAGATAAGGCTTTCGTGCGCGAATACCGTAAAGAACTGTTTGAGACAAGTAATATCCATACCGTCGGATGGGTTGATCTGGACAGTCAGCAATTTAAAGATCTAACATCTTCTTGCGTCGCCATGTTGCATTTGAGCTGTTCGGAAGGCGGTGCCCCTTCTGTCAAAATGTGCATGCATTCTGGTCTTATACCGGTTGTAAGTTGCGAGACGGGTGTAGATGTAGATGATTTCGGTTTTACATTGAAAGAATGTACCTTGCCAAATATCAAGGAAATTGTAACATACGTTTCTACACTTTCCAATGCGGCTTTAAAAGAAAAAGGGCGCAAATCCTGGGAACACGCAAGGCGTTGCCACACAAGGGAAAACTTTTCTAAGGAATTTCGCAAAGTAGTTCTGAAAATAATAGAAGCGGTGCCGGTAAGAGATGTATAAGGGAGAGTTAACAAAAGGCTGTTGAAAAACGTCATGAAAGCTGGCAAGACAAGGCAAAATTCGGTGAGAAAGCGCAGCTTATGTGTGATAAATAAGCATTTTGAGACGAATGATACTCACAACGGACGATAAATCTTCTAAAGTTGTGCAGCTATGCAAAAAGACGTTCGACTTTCCATCGCCGTCCGTAACGTCTCAAAACAGGGCCATCCTGGGTTATTATGGGTTTCTTTCGGTTTGATTCGTGCGGTGCGATTAGCTCCGCGCCATATTGCTGCCGAAGACGCTCATCCAATGGATCCCTATTACAGGCTTTGTCGCCAGCCAGTTGAGATCCCCTGCTGTCATGTTTTCGATTGGGAGAGGGAAAAAAAGGCTCTAACCGTATCCACTTGCTCGTATGT
>JGI24023J19991_10001835_pt1 | contig 15927 bp, 15 predicted proteins | sample Cruoilmetagenom1_FD_19991 | JGI IMG/M metagenome (IMG submission 19991) | reverse complement strand
ATATCTGTATGGTTATAATATTAAAATCCCGCGAAAATTTAATTTTTGTGGATTGATAAACCGAACACCGTAGAGACGCGATTTATCGCGTCTAAAACACCTATCACGTCTAAAACAAACGGCGGAATAACAAAAAATAACAACCCAATGTTTTATGACAATATTTCGCGGGTTTTACGATGGTATAAAGGACGATGTTCATATGAAATACGGCGTATTAATATTAATATGGTGGATAATATAGACGCGATAAATCGCGTTGGTGGTGACGCGGTTGGTGGTAAAGACGCGATAAATCGCGTCTCTACAGATGAAACGGATGAAACGGAAAAAACAAAAAATGGTTTTGTCTGGCAACCGCGTTTTCACGATCGTATTATCCGCGACGAAAACGAATTAAACCGTATACGCGAATATATTATGAAAAATCCTGAAATGTGGGGGCGGTATCGGAATAATGGCGATGATTTGTGGTTGTGTTAATGACGTTGTAGAGACGCCCAAATTGGGCGTCTGCACGGATGATGTGGTATAAAATTAAAAAAATCCCGCGAAATTTTAATTTTGCCTAGCAATCGTGTTTTCACAACCGTATTATCCGCAACGAAAATAAATTTATAAGCAAAAAAAAATATTTACCAATTTAATTTACCAAAATTATTATTTACAATAAATTTTATTTAAGCACCACATTTTTTCGTAATTTTGACAAATTATGAATTCAAAAAATCATCATACTTTGCTTTGGCAATAAATTAATGTATAAGTTTAAATAAAAAAACATAAACGAATGAAAAAATATGTATTACTGTTTTTAGCATTTAGCTTTTTAGCTAGTTGTGGAGAAACTAAAAAAGTAGCCACTAATAAAACAATAGACACCCATCAAACTGCCAAAAAGTATTTGGCTAGAACTATTGCTTTTTACAATCTGGAAAATTTATTTGATACAATTGACAACCCAAATAAAAGAGACGAAGATTTCACACCGGAAGGAAGAGATCATTGGACGGCAAAAAAATACAACCATAAATTACGCAATATGGCAAAAGTTTTGGCAGACATAGGAAAAGCCGAGACCAAAACTTCACCTGCCATTGTTGGTGTTGCAGAAGTTGAAAACAGACTAGTTTTAGAAGATTTAATCAAAACAGGAGATTTGGCTGGAAAAAACTATGGTATCATTCATACAGAATCACCTGACAGAAGGGGTATTGATGTTGCATTACTTTATAAAAAGAATATTTTTAGACCAACAAGCTATCAAAAACATCCTCTACTAATTTATGATTTAGATACACATAAAAGAATTTATACAAGAGATCAATTGGTGGTTACAGGATTATTGGATGGCGAAAAAATACATATCGTTGTGGGTCACTGGCCCTCAAGACGTGGTGGTGAAACCAGAAGTTTACCCAAGAGAATTAAAGCTGCTGAACTCAGCAAAAAAATAATGGATTCAATCAAAGTTAACGAACCTGACGCCAAGATTGTTTTGATGGGTGACTTTAATGATGACCCTAGCAGTCCTAGTGTTAAAAAAGTTTTTCAAACCAAAGCTAAAAAAAATATTGTGCCTAAAGGCGGTTACTACAATGCTATGGAACATTTCTTTAATAGGGGTATCGGCACATTGGCATATAGAGACAGCTGGAACCTATTTGATCAAATTATTTTGACCCAGAGTTGGTTACCGGATAGTAAGCCTGAAAAATTCCATTTTTGGAAATCAGGAATCTACAGCAAAGAATATATGAAAAACCGTACAGGACGTTACAAAGGTTATCCTAAACGAAGTCTTGTTGGCAGCCAATTTTTAGGTGGTTACAGCGACCATTTCCCTACTTATATAATTGTTTTAAGAGAAATGTAATTTAAGACCGTTGCAAAACGATAAAGAAAAACAAATAAAGACAATTCTTTGTCCATTTTTTTTCTAAACAAAATTATTACACACAACAACGGGGGCGCTTTGCGCCCCCGTTGTTATTATTGATGCATAGCAAATGTTATTAACCCGCATTATTCACCACAATCGTTGTTAAACCAAATTAAACATCTGTAAATAAACACATTATTCTAATATTTCATAAATATTTTGTAGCCCAAATTTGGGNGTCGTTTAAATTTTGAACACGCATCTACTTCGTTGCTAACTTTTTGTAATACACTTGTATAACTACAAAAGTCAGACACCTTGTAGCTGCATACTCAAAATTTATGAATAATACGGGTTAAATCAAGTAAAAACTATCTATTGTAAAAAATTATTTTTTAATCTTTTTATAATCTGTCTTAATGATACTGTCTTGTAATTGGTTGTTCATCATAATTGGTTTTGATTTTACAATTGTTGCTTGCACAACATTTTCTAAAACAATCCCAACTATATTTCCTTTTTCTGTTACCCCAATTTTCCATTCTGGAATTTCTTCATAACTATATTTAGACATAAAATTATTCACCTCGGTAAGTTTTTTTGGCAAATCAAATATTCTTTTATCTGGTTTAAAATTAAATTTTTGACCTTTGTAAACAATTACTAATTTTATAATCTGTTTGTAAGTATAACCGGCAGGTTTAAGCAATAAAGATTTGTCTTTATCCAATATATCAACCATTTGATAATCAAAATTTTTGGTCACCGCATATATATGTAAATTCATATCTTTTGGCGAAATCTTTTTACCATTAAGCTTTATCACCAATGGTGTTGGCATACGTCTTTTCTTAATAAACTCTAAATATTTAGGAATGGAATACTTATAAATATCCCTCAACTCTTTACGAAGAAGGCTATCGACAAATTGATACAATCCGGAAGTTCTAACAACTTGCTTACGCTTTCCTTTTTCAATTTGCTTTATAAATGCTTGAATATTTTTATAATCGTGATGCTTGTATTCATAAATAGCTTGATTGTAAATATTGTCTCGCGCAAAAGTAAATTGATTTTGAATACTACTTTGAAAAAAATCGTAATCTTCTGCTATGCTCGTATCGAGTTCGTGTTTTTTAAAATAGTCATCGACATGTCCGGAAATATTAGCTTGATGTTTCCACAAAATAGTATCCATCATTAAGTGCGTATGCGCATCTCTGATAAACCTTTTTGCCAACAATTCTTTCTTTGCCATACCTTGTGAAAAGCTTGAAAAAAAAGCAAGTAATAAAAGTGAAATAAAAAATCTCTTTAACATAAAAAAATAATTAAATAATATTGTTCGAATCAAAATAATTAATAATAGCCTCTTGCATCAATTTTTCTTGTTCTTGAGCAGGCATTTTTTCTAAATTTTTAGTTTTGATAAAATGGGGCCAAGCTTCATCGTCGTAATGATCAAAAGCATAATACCCATATGGTTCTAAAAGTTTGCAAGTTGCAATATGCATTAGATTTACCTTTTCATCCTTTGAAAAAACAGATTTAACTTCTCCCAATTCTTGCACGCCTATCAAAAATAAAATAATATCCATTTGTGGCACTTCACCATCGGTAAATTTCTCTTGAAAAAAACAAATTACCTGTTGCCATCTTTGGTTAAAATCTTCCATAAAAATATTCTTATTTAAAACGAAGTCGTGAAACTAAAAGTAACGCCTTTACTAGGCGGCACGTATCTACAAACGCCTCCTACACAAAGCAAACCACCACGTTGTCTGCCATAACTCAAACTCAATCTGCTCGAAGATTTGGTATAAGTCGTTCCGAGATTGTAATAATGAATTTTTTCGGTTTCATTACCATAATTATACATATCAGCTACAAATATATTAAAATTGTGGTTAAAATTAAACTCAAAGAGTCCTGCTACCCAATTTTTCATATCCTGTTTGGTAAATAAATGTTGCATTTCCAATCTAGCAGATCTTTTCTTAGGCAATTTATATTCCAAATCTAAAACAGCTATATCTGCATGCACCATATCCCCTTCTCCTTCCAATTTTAGCTTATTGTATTGAATATCGATAAATGAAATAATTGTTTTAATATTTTTGGATAATTTCTTTCTAATTTCAAAATTTATATCTTGAAAATAAAGTTTTCCCGGCTTGACAAAAGAAGCTCTATAATATTGTTTCTGATGGTTAAAAGTTGCATCTAACCCATGCCATCTTGCATAATTAAAAGCCAATTTTGCACCGTATTTACCTCCTAAAAAAGTTTTTCTTTTCACTTTGTAGTATATATCAAATTGCCCGCCTATTTCGCCTACTTTTTCTTCACCAAATGAGATGCCGGGTTGTGCTTGATAAACATAAATATTGGCTAGAGAAAAATCGTGTTGTTTGGTTAATCCGGGCACAAAATTCATCACTCCAGTATTATAAAGATTGCCTTCAAGATTTTTTTCAGCATACATCTGTATATTCTCTAAGCGTCTTAAAACGGCATTGACACCAATTCCTTTTTTAGAATAACCTAAGTTCCATAACCAAGCATTTCCATCAAAAAGCACTTCATCTAAAAGCACCGCATTAGCAGAACGTGCATCAGGCTCTTTATAAACATATTCAAAATTGCTATAAAAACTACCTGCATCAATATCAAATCTTGATGAATAAGTTCCAATAATTGGTTTTAAATTTTCATTAACAGAGGTGATGTCTTGATAACGCGCCACATAACTAAATCCGGATCGCAATCGCCATTTTTTTAACGACATTAACTTAGTCATATCAAGTTCTGCATTGGTACCATACAAACTACTTTTCGACAATTCAAATCCAATCCGTTGGTTACCCATAAAAGCCGTTAAATCTAAAATATCATCAAAATTATATTTGACACGCAAGCCTCTTATAGCGTTATTTATACCCAATTGTTTGTCTTCCCAAGCACGCATAACCAATCCACTTCCAAATTGATCATAAAAATACCCTGCCGTAATATCAAGATTTTTCTTCTTATAATTAAAAAAATAAGTTGCTAAAGCATTGTCCTTAAAATCAGGATTATATCCTAAAAATGCTGAGGGTAAAAATGCTTCATATTGCAATCCGCCACTAAAATCTTTGTAAACATATTGCAGATTAAAATAATTCATGGAACGCAACTTATCCTTTGGTGCTGTAAAATTTGTCGTTACATCATTTTGGTAGTATTGCAGATAAGATTCTAATCCTCCCGATATTTTTCCGGATTGTGCAGACAACAAAAAAGTTGAAAGCATACCCAATAGTAATAAATATTTTTTCATATATTTCTCTGAATTTTTATTCATCTGATTTCAAAATCTTTCGTACTAAAACAGTTTACAATCAAAAAATCAAAAACTATTAATTCAATAATAATTGATAATTCTTACTTTTTTGAAATGATATCATATAAATCATCCTCACTTCCGGGTGTATATCCAGAATGCGTATGAACCACTTTTCCATTTTTGATTACCACTACAAAAGGCACACTCGGAATATTAAAAGCCCTTGTTAAGGCTTGGTTAAAATCTCTGTATATATCATATTCCCAAGCTTTACCATTTACCAAAGCTTTGATACGACGTGCAGTACGTTCATCATCTACCGAAATGGCTATCAAAGTGACATCCGTTTCTTCTTGCCAATCAGGATACACTTCACTGATGGCATCCAACTCATTGATACAAGGCACACACCAAGTAGCCCAAAAACTGATAATAAAAGGTTTGTCAGAAGAAATAATATCTTTAAAATTCACTACCTTTCCATTAACATCCTTAACACTTACATTGGGGATATCTTGGGCAAATGTTGCTAAACTTAAAGTCAAAGAAAGCAATAAAAAAAACTGTTTCATCAATTGATATTTTTAGGATTAATATGCAATGTAACTTACAATATTCATTCCAGTTTATTAAAAAATCAAAAATACATTGTTTTTTTGATATATAAAAATACTTGAGCTTATAAAAAAATGATTTTACAATTAATATTTTGATTATTATTAGGTATTTTAACTAAAAAAAATAATATTCATTTTTTATTTAATAATGGTAAAACTTATCTTAGTATTTTATATATTTGTAGATACAATATATCAGCATATTTAATAAGCTGTTAAACAACAACAATTATGAATCAAATAAAAAGAGTTGGTTTCATCTTAACGATGTTTCTAATCACTACCCAAGTATTTTCACAGTCAAATAAAACACGAAAAGCAGATTTGTTATATGACAGATTTAAATTTCAAGAAGCAATCTCCGTCTATAAAAAATTGGTTAGAAGTAATCATAAAGATCGCAAATATATTTACCAAAAATTAGGTGATGCGTACAATAGCACAGGCAGGTCTGAAGAAGCTGAAAAATGGTATGAAAAAGCTGTTCAATATCCTAGTATTGAACCTATCTACTACTATAGATATGCCATGATGCTTAGAGAAAATAAGGCATACCAACAATCTATTGTTTGGATGAAAAAATACAAGAAAAAATCTGGCATGAGTGATACGCGCTTACAGGAATTCTTTAAAGAACTTGATATTGTAAAAAAAGTAAAAAAAGAAGGATTGCAAGCAAATCTATTCGGCATGCAAATCAACTCAGCTTATACAGAGTATGGTGGCACTTACTATAAAGATCACAAAATTGTATATACTACTAACAACATTAATGCCGCTGGCAAAAAAATGTCTTCTTGGGACAATATGCCATTTACCGATTTAAAAGTTGCCGCACTAAACGGTGATAATTATGTTAAAAGCACCGATTTACCCGGAGAAATAAATACAAATTTTCACGAAAGTTCTCCTTGCTTTAATAAGGATTTTACCGTAATGTACTTTACAAGAAACAACTTAAAACCTGGAAAAAAGAAAAAAGTTTTAGACTACAACTTAAAACTATATCGATCTTTCTTTGCTGATGGAACTTGGGGAAAACCTACAGAAATACACTTTAACAGTAATGACTACAACTGTGCGCATCCTTGTTTAAGCAAAGATAATAAAATACTTTATTTTGTTTCGGATATGCCCGGCACTTACGGAAAATCTGATATTTTTAAAGTCGATGTAAATCCAGATTGGACACTTGGCGAGCCTGAAAATATGGGTAATAAAATCAACACTGAAGGTATTGAAACATTTCCTTTTGTAGATGCTCACGACAATCTTTATTTTTCTTCTGACGGACATGCAGGTTTAGGTGGACTTGATATTTTTGTTGCTTTTTATATAAAAAATCAATTAATAATGTTAAAAAATCTAGGACTCCCATATAATAGTTCTAAAGACGACTTTGCTTTTACTATCAAAAATACCGATGATGAAGGATTTTTCTCTTCAAACCGATTAGGTGGCAATGGTAGTGATGATATTTATAGATTTACAACAAAAAATAAAATTAAGCCGTTAATTTATTTAATTGGACACACCAAAACCGTCAGTGCCGATATTATCCCTAATGCTACTGTTAGACTATACGAAAATAATAAAATAGTAGAAGAAAGCACATCAAATGAAAATGGCATGTTTACTTTCTTATTTGATCCTGACAAACATTACAGTTTAGAAGCAAGCAAAGATACTTATGATACTACAAAAATTGATTTAAAAAATGCTGTTATAAAAAATGCAACGATTAGAAAAGACATTATTCTTAAAAAAAGTATCAATATGAATCTTTTAGGTTGTGTCGTTGACATGAAAACATTACAACCAATTGACAATACTGAAGTGTCTATCTACAATATAACGGAAAACAACAGAAATGTTGTTTATACCAACAAAAAATGCTATTTTTCTTACCATATTCCAAAGGAAAAATTAAATTCTAAAGCCTCTTTTGAAATCGAATTTAGAAAAAAAGGTTATTTACCTCAAAGATTAATCGTTACAAAATCATTAGACAATAATGGTGATTATTGGATAAAACCTAATAAAGAAACCGTTAAATTAATCAAACTTGAACTCAAACCCATTTATTTTAATTTAAACAAAGATAACATCCGTCCAGATGCCGCAAAAGAGCTCGATAAAATTCTTGCCTTATTGCAATCGTACCCTGATTTAAAATTGAGCATGGAATCACATACTGATTCCAGGTCATCAAATGAATACAATATGGATCTCTCTGAAAGAAGGGCAAAATCGACCATGCAATATTTGATTGATCACGGAATTGACACTTCAAGATTACAGGCGAAAGGCTTTGGCGAAACCAGACTGGTAAACGAATGTAGCGACGGTGTAAAATGTTCCAAAGCGAAACATCAAATGAACCGTAGAACAGAATTTATGGTTATTGGACTATAATCTAAAATAGAAATCAAATTTTCAAATTCTAAAAAAAGTCGCTTATAAAATTTATAAACGACTTTTTTATATACAAAACAAATCTATTTATTCCGATACCAATCAACCGTTTTTTGAATAGCTTCTTCTAATGAAACCTTAGGTTGATAATCAAAATATGACTTTAATTTGTCAATAGAAAAATGATAATCTTTTCCACCATTATTAATTCTGTACGGCGTTAAAAAAGGTTCTGATTTAAACCTCAAAAATTTGTGCGTGCCATAATACACTTTGGCAACAGCATAACCTACAACATAAGGAATCGATGCTTTTGGCAATTTAACACCTAGCGCATCTGCCAATTTGGTATTAAAAGTATGCCAGTTAATATCCAACCCATCTGTAGCAATAAATGCTTCACCGTTGGCTTTGTCATGTTCACCTACCAATAAAATAATATCGATTAAGTTATCGATAAAAATCGGACAAGTTTTACTTTTTCCTTTACCCACTTCCATAAACTTTCCGCTAATCATCGCATCGATATACTTGAGCATAAAAGTCCGATCATTTATCCCAAAAACATTTCCAGGACGCACTGCCGTTATTTTCATGTCTGTCAAATTTTGAAATTGCCATAGCCACTCCTCCGCTAAATATTTAGTTTGCGCATAAGGAATCAAATATTTATCAACCGGAAATGTTTCATCCATATTAACTTTACCAAAGCCATGAAAAGCCACTGTACTAATATAAACCATCTTTTTGACACCTGCTTTATGTGCTGCGTTTGCAAGATTTTGTGTGCCAAAAAAATTTACTTTTTCAAACAATTCATAAGCACCCCAATCAGCCGCTAAACCGGCAACATGATAAACTTTTTCTACATCTTTCAGCGCATCTTTTAAACTATCCACCTCATTAATGTTTCCATAAAATAAAGTGGTATCTACATCCTTTAAAAAACTTAAATCGGATGATTTACGCACCAAACTATGCACTTGGTATCCTTGCAAAACCAAACGCTTAACAAGATTACTGCCAATAAATCCATTTGCACCGGTAACCAATATTTTACGCATATATGTATTTTAAAATTATTTGAATTTATTTCGAATTAAAAATTAGTTCATAACAAACTATTTATCCATAAATGATAAACAAATCAGTCAACACACCAATACTGGCATGCAAAAGAAAAACATACCAAATAGAACGTGTACGAAGGGCAATATAACCAAAAATCAATCCAACGACAATAGCACCAACAATCTCCCCTTCGGGTTTGCCAATATGTACCAAACAAGATGAAATGGTTTGAATTAAAATAGCGCTAACTGCACCAAATTTATTTTTTAAACCAAATTGCAAAAAACCCCTAAAGAAAAATTCCCACGCTACATAATAAAACATTACATAGGCTAATTCATAAAACCACAAATGCGTTTGATTCTGCAATAAACTTTTTGCCAATGGATATTCTGAACGGACATCGGGCATTTGTGCAGCGATATAAATTGCTGGAACTATGACAAACGGAATGAGTAAAAGGATTTTTAGTCCAAGTTTCACATCCCCAAAACCCCAACCAAAATCTTTTAGTTTTTTCTTCATCACCAACTTGATATATAAGGTCGGCAATAAAAACATCAAAATAAAAAATATGATAAATTGATTGATACTGATGGCTTGATCTTTTACCAGCCCAAAATCGTAAATAATCTTAAGATTTTGCGGGTAACCATGATATCTATAAATAGTCAAAAGCAAAGGCGCACTCAACAGCATTATATAAATATGAATATCTTTCCAGCTAAAATTTAATGTATTTTTTGAAGTCATTTGGCATTATTTTTCAGAATAAAAAGGTATAAATTTTTTCTTAAAAAACCTATCGTAATAAAAAACAACAAATCCATAGCTTATCAAAGTCCAGACTATTCCGGCAATAATATCAATGAAATAGTGATATCGACAATAAATTAATGAAATAAAAATACCAATTAAGATAGGAACAAAAACATAAAGCCATTTTTTTCGATATTGTGCTATTATCATAACAGTAGCAAGCGTAATGGCCGTATGCAAGCTCGGAAATGCATCAAATTTATTGTGTTCTAAAGACGAAATAGTATCACGAATAATATCGGTAAAATATAGCCCATCAAGTGGCACTTTTTGCAAAGCTACCAATGGCTCATAAAATCGCGGTCCCAAAGCCGGCACCAAAAAATACAATAAATAAGAACCATAATAAGTTACAAAAAGAAATAATATTGATTTGTCTAAAGCCCTATACTTCTTTTTTTTGTACAAATATCCCAAAATTAATAAAGGCATCGGAAAATAAAATAAATATAATATATACATCAATTCCGTTATATAAGGATGTACATAGGACTCGATCCAAACAGTTGGGTCAACACCCAATATCTGATAATCTATACGATAAAGCGCGGCGTCATAAACATTTGGATTGATATACGTCAGCACCATATGCAAACTATCAAATATAAAAACCAAATAAATGACAGGATAAAATAATAAGAGCATTCTTATCAAAAAAGATTTGCTAGATAAACTCCTTAATTTTAATACAATAACTTGAAAAAACAACAATCCTAACAACAATAAAAAAGTTTGTAGTTTATATTCAGATTGTTTAAAACTAATAATATAAAACACTAAAATAAAATTCCAAAATATAAAATTTGCAATATCAACAATGCTTACATATTTCCTTAACTTCATATATGTATCTTAGTTATTAAAACTATTTTACTTCTCTAGCATATATCCGTCTGCGTAGATGCTGTCTCTTTTCGAATGAATTAAACATTTGCAACGAAGGTTTATTATCCTCCAAAATGTGACTGGTTATAGCTGTTTTCACTCCATTATCTATACAAGCTTGCGTCATATGATCATAAAAAATGGCGGGAACACCTTTGCTTGTGTATTCGGGTAAAACAGCGTGTAAAAGTAAATCAATTGTATCGTTGTAATACAAATCTTTTAAGAGATGAAACCAACCTAATGGCAAGAGTTTTCCTTTGGCTTTAATCATGGCTTTTGACAAGGATAAAATACCCAATCCAAAACCAACCAATTTATCATTTTTATCAACAACAAACCCCAAATATTTAGGATTGACCATATCAAAATACAAATTGACATAATATTCGATTTGTTTTTCGGTCAAAGGCACAAAACCATATAGATTAATATAGGATTTATTAATAACATCAAATACCTGCTTGGCATAAGGTTTTACTTGTTTGGCGTTTTTAAACTTAACGTAACGTAAATCGTATTTTTCTTGAACTATTTTTGAAATACGACTAATTTTGGCAGGTACTTCTTTCGGAATTTTCAACTCCATTTGCACCCAATCGGTTTCTTTTGTAAAACCCATTTTTTCCATAAGTTCCGGATAATATGGATAATTATATAAAACTGCTTGAGTCGCCATTTCGTCAAAACCTTCAACCAACATACCCTCCAAATCCATATCGGTAAAACCAAGAGGTCCGTGTATTCTATTTAATTTTTTTTCTTTTGCCCAAGCTTCAACTGCTTTGATTAACGCCTGTGACACTTCAATATCATCAATAAAATCAATCCAACCAAAACGCAAATTATTCTCCTTCCACCTTTCATTTGATTTTGGATTATAAATACCAGCAATTCTTCCCACTACTTTTCCATCTCTATATGCCAGCCAATATTTTGCTTCACAATAATCAAAAGCCGGATTTTTATCTTTCTTTAAAGTAGATTTTTCAAAAGTATGTAATTGTGGAACTCTATACGGATTTCCTTTATACAATTGATCAGGAAATTTAATAAAAGTATTTAAATCTTTATTTGTTAATACCACTCTGATTTCAATAACAGACATAAGACTATTTTTTTACGATAAGGTTTTATAAGATTTAACCAAGCTATCTACTGATTGTTTTATTTGTTCTTTGGTATGTGCAGACATCAAGGAATAACGTAAAATTGCTTTATCTTTTTCAACAGCAGGATGTACAACAGGATTAACATACACACCATCTTCCAACATTAAGGTTGCAAGTTTATAGGTCATAATATCACCGCCAATCAAGATAGGAATAATAGGTGTGGTACTATGCCCAATATCAAAACCTGCATCTACTAATAATTTTTTGGCATAATGTGTATTTTCCCAAAGTTTTTCAATACGTTCCGGCTCCCTTTTAATAATTTCCAAAGCTTTTAGCACTGTTGCTGCTGAAGCCGGTGGAATACTGGCACTAAATAAAAGTGCACGCGCGTGATGTTTAATAAAATTAATAGCATCTGCACTACCTGCAATAAAGCCTCCCAAAGAAGCCAAAGATTTACTAAAAGTACCCATAATAATATCTACCTTATCCGTCACGCCAAAATAATTAGCTGTGCCTGCACCATGATCGCCCAATACACCAAAAGAGTGTGCATCATCTACCATAACAGAAGCATTATATTTATCTGCCAAAGCCGTAATCTTATCCAAAGGTGCAATATCCCCTTCCATACTAAAAATACCATCGACCACTATAAGTGCAATTTTATCTTTATCTGTTTTCTTGAGAATTCGCTCCAAATCCTCCATATCATTATGCTTAAATTTTAAGGTTTTAGCCCAAGCCAAACGCGTACCTTCAATAATAGAAGCATGATTCATTTCATCTATAATCAAATAATCATTGCGACCAACCAAAGCCGGAATCGTGCCCAAATTTGATTGAAACCCAGTACTAAAAACAGTAGCAGCTTCTTTACCAACAAAATCGGCTAGTTCTTTTTCCAAACGTTCATGTAAATCTAAATTACCATTCATCAATCTAGAACCAGAAGCACCTGTACCATAAACATCTAAAGCTTTTTTAGCTGCTTCAATCAATTCAGGATGTTGTGTTAATCCCAAATAACTATTTGAACCAAACATCAACGTCCTTTTTCCATTTAAAATTACTTCTGTATCTTGACCTGATTCAATAGGATGATAAAAAGGATAAATTCCTTGTTCCATAAACATCTGAGGAAGTCTGTATTTAGCTAATTTCTTTTCCAATGGTTTCATACTTTCCTTAATTTAATTTCTTTATTTTGGTTTGTTTTCTTACTGTATTTCGCTTAAAAAATAATTATCTATTACAACAATTCGGTTGCACATTCTAAAGCAGACAATAAAAGCAAAACTACAATTTTTTTTTAAATTATTCGTTTTTTTCTACATTCTTATAATCAGACATTTAACACTAAATATGTTAATTTTTTATCAAGTTATTTAAGAATAAAAATGAAAATTAATTAAAATTGTTATAGCGTTTGCAATCTATAAAAAGAATGATTATGAAATTTATATACATCAATGAGTCAAACACAATTCAAAATAGAGTGATTATTAGTAAATCTAATAGTTATAAAATTAGCCGAAAAAAAATACTTTTTTCGGCTAATTAAAGTTTTGTTTCAAAATTATTAATCCAACAATTCTATCCTGTTTCTATGTAGTTTAATAATACCTTGATTTTCTAACTGCTTAAGCAATCTGGAAACAACCACTCTTGAAGTTGATAAATCATTTGCAATCTCTTGATGGGTAATACTAATCAATTTGGTCTGCAATGCTTCTGATGCTTTCCTAATATAATTAAGCAATCTTTCTTCACTTTTCATAAAAACAATACTATCCATCGTTTGCAAAAATTCATGCATTCTCAAATTATAATTCTGACAAACATAATAACGCCATCCGGGAAAATCTCTTGTTAAATAATCCATACGTTTCACAGGATACAATAATATTTGTGCATCTGTTTCCAATATAAAATCAATCTCACTTTCTTTACGATCAGAACAAATAGAAAAAGTGGCTGTACAAGCTTCCTTTTCATTCAAATAGAATAAAATATGCTCCTCACCTTTTTTATCTGTCCGCACTATTTTAGCTGTTCCTTTTAACATAATAGGAACTTCTTTAACTATATCGTTACGCGATATAACAATCTCCCCCTCTGTGCTATCCAAAATACGCCCATTTTGGGCTAATTCTTGAATTAAAGCATCAGAAAATATATTGTTAAAAGATTTTTCAATTAAAGCTATTTCATCCATATTAATTTACACTTTTAACTTGTTTGACTTCAGGTAAATATTTTTTAATAATACGCTTCACTCCAATATTCAAAGTTAAGTTATTTATTTTACAATGAGAACAATTCCCTTCAAAACGCACAAATACTTCATTATCAGCATAATCAACTAATGAAATATCCCCTCCATCATTTTGTAAAAAAGGACGAATTTCAGCCAAAGCTTCCTGAATTCTATGCAATGTATCTGCTTGATCCAACACTAATAATTAAATTAAACACTACATCCTGCCTGATTAGAAATTCTAATTATTTCAGTAGGAGGTAAAGTTTTATTACGTTTCATAGTTTCTTCGACAACATTTTTGGTAATATCGTTAAAAATATTTGCCATAGGGGTATCTTCTTGTAAAACTGCTGGACGACCCACATCACCAGCTTCACGCACACTTTGCACCAAAGGTATTTCGCCCAAGAAAGTTAAATCTAAATCTTTAGCCAAGTGTTTTCCACCATCTTTACCAAAAATATAATATTTATTATCCGGACATTCTTCAGGAATAAAATAAGACATGTTTTCTACAATACCCAATACAGGTACATTAATTGTTTCATTCTTAAACATATCAACCGATTTCGTCACATCAGCAATTGCCACATTTTGAGGGGTTGTAACAACTACAGCACCTGTAACAGGAAGTGTCTGCATAACCGACAACTGAATATCACCTGTTCCGGGAGGTAAGTCAATTAATAAAAAGTCTAATTCCCCCCAATCGGTATCAAAAACCATCTGATTAATAGCACTATTCGCCATAGAACCACGCCAAATAACAGCTTGTCCGGGTTGTGCAAAATAACCTATTGACATATTTTTTACATCATAAGATTCTACAGGAATAATCATTGTTTTATCTCCTACCTTTTTGGCTTTGGGTCTTTCATTTTGTGTATCAAACATAATTGGAATAGAAGGTCCGTAAACATCGGTATCTAAAATCCCTACTTTAAAATTCATTTTAGCCAAACTAATAGCCAAATTCGCTGTTACCGTAGATTTACCTACACCACCTTTACCAGAAGCAACAGCTATTATATTTTTTATCTTTTTTAAAGGCGCTTCCTTTTCACTTTCCGGAATCACAATTTTTACATTTATTTTAATATCAACCTCTTCTGGATACGTTTTTCGTAAAACTTCCATAATATCATCCTCCAATTTCTTCCTAATATGAACAGCTGGGGAATCAATAACTGTATCAATCTCAATTTTCTTGCCAAAAATATCAGATTTAGCTTTTACATCTTTTATGACACCGGCATCTACAATATTGGTATCTTTACCTTGTATTCCAACACTTTTTAACAAATCAAGTACTGATTCTTTATTTACTTTATCACTCATGTTTTTTATTTTTAAAATAAGACCACAAATTTACGAATATTTATTTATTTATAATGATTATATTTAAGAAAGATATTTTTTAAAACTTAGAACATCCAATTTCTACAAAAAAAACTTAGGCGCCCATAAAGGGCGCCTAAGCATAATCTATAAGATTTTTTTAGATTTTAGTATTGTATCGGCTTATCGCA
>JGI24023J19991_10001832_pt1 | contig 15977 bp, 11 predicted proteins | sample Cruoilmetagenom1_FD_19991 | JGI IMG/M metagenome (IMG submission 19991) | reverse complement strand
CGGTTGCGGACGACGGCCGGACGACAATCTTGCGGGCCAAGGTCGCGAACCAGCGGAGGTGCGACCGGTGCGACCGACGCGGACGAGGCATATCTAGAAGAGTCTTGTCAGTAGGGGGAGAGGGGTATTGCCAGAGCCATTGCTAGCGAATCGAACCGCCGCCGAAATGTGCGAAATGGCGTTTCTCTATTGCTATGGCATTGCTAGTGTCAAATTTGTTCAGCAAAAATATTGATAAAACAATAGCATAACCCTTATTATGCCATGACTGAAAATCACGGTGTCGGTGGTTCGATTCCGCCCCTGGGCACCATTCTTTTCAATGGGTTATGGCCTTCTTCCGGGTCGAGAAAACTTTGGTCTGTGTAATTCCTGTGTAAACGGGGCACGATTTTCGCCGTTTACGCTTCACTGCCCAATCGCCTCATACACGCTCTCGCCGGGGCCGACATAGTGGTCATAGACGTGGCGGTAGGCGAGATCGCATTTCGCCGCGAAGATTTCCGGCGTTTAGACCTTGGTCAGCTTGGGGTCGGGCTTGGTGAGGATGTCGAACAGGGCCAGTTCCTCCTCGGTCAGCCCCTCGGGCAGCGGGGCCAAAGGACGTGACAAGCGCCCTGCGTTCGATGCCCTCTGCCAGGCCGTGACGCAACGCCAGGTGGACCTTGTGATGGCCTGGAGCGTGGATCGCCTGGGTCGGTCACTGAAAGACCTGGTGGCCTTCCGGGGCGATATGCACGGCGCAGGGGTCGATGTGTATCTGCACCGCCAAGGCATCGATACGACTACGCGCGGCGGCAAAGCGCTTTTTCAGATTATGGGCGTCTTCGCAGAGTTCGAACGCGAGTTGATCCGAGAGCGCATTGGTGCTGGCCTCGCCAGGGCGCGGAAAGAAGGCACCAAGAGCGGCCGAGCCATTGGCCGGCCTCGGGTTTCCCTGAAGGTGGAAATGGCCATTCGAGGCGCTCGGGCGCAGGGGAAGGGTTACAACATGATTGCGCGTGAGGTAGGNGTTGGCAGCGGTACAGTTTGCCGAGTTTTGACTGAGACACCGAAGACAATTTTAGTCTGAACTTGACGGAGTGGGGGTGGGGCGGACGTCTGCAGTTGGCACCATTCCGGACTCGCATCAGACTCGCTCAGAATGGCTAAGCGTAGCCAAGATTCGACTTCGGCCGCCTTGGTATCCGGTGTCTCCGTTTGGAGGAGAGGCTGACTTAGAGTGGCGGAGACTTACGGTGTGAAAGGCATGCCGACATCTGCCCTNCGGCCGATTGGGCGCAGGTTCAAATCTTGGGCCTGCAACCACCGAGAATTGACCTTTTCAGTCAAGGTGTAATCGCGTCCCGATGAAATCGCGCAGGCGGAGGTGGCCCGGCTAACCGCCGACCCGCGGCATTTCACCCTTGGCGGCCTTGAGACAGAGCTCACCGGCGGCGCGGTTGTGAAGCTTGCATTTCAGCGCCAAGGCGTCCGCCTTCTTCTGGTCGCCCAGGGCGTGGTAGCGATAGATGATGTCCGCATAGAGTTCCGGCGGCTCCTCGAAGTCGTTGAGCGCCGATTCCAGCAGCACAACCGATTTCTGCCGTTTGCCCGCGACCCACTGCAACTCGGCCAGCTTTTGATAGATGATCAGCGACGCCTGCGGACTTGTCGCGGCGATCTCCAGGTTCTGCATGGCCTTGTCCGTGCGCCCCTGTTTCATGCGCGTCGCGGCAAAGGCATACCGGGCCAAGGCGTCGTTGGAGAACGACCCGACGACGGCTTTCTTGGCAAAGCCCTCCGCCTGACCCAGGTCACCTGAATTCGCCTTCTGAATGGCCGCGCGCGCATTCTCATAGCTGTTGAAAAGACCAACCGCTTCCGGCCGTTCTCGCGCGATCNTGAGTGCCGCGTACCGCAGTTCANCCGAATCCAGGTCGACGTATTCGCGCAGGAAATAATCGAGCAGGGATTCATACCGTTCCGTCGCGCTGCGGTGCGTGGTGGACACCTCATCGACCACGCTCTTCCCGGCCAGGGCAAGGCTTTCAAAGAGCCCGCCGACAGCCGCCGCAACATCCCCCTTCTGCATGGAATCGTTGGCCTCGCTTTCCAGCGTCGCGCGCCTCAGCGCCAACGGGCTCGGACGGTCGGCTACCGCCTTCTCCCAGGCCTCAAGTTGGTTCAGGGCGCTGAACGCCCCATCCGGATTGTAGCCGGCGCGAATCATCAGATCGAAACCGAGCAGATCGGCCTCGTCCTCTTGCTCGCGGGTAAAGGATGGAAACAACCCTTTGTCGGACACGAACCAGAATGCCTGGGCGATGAGGGCGGCCTTGTCCGCTCCCTGGGCCAGATCGCTGCGGCCAAGCTTCTGGCCGGCCGCCACGCCCATGGCCAGACCGATCTCCGCGGCCGAGACAAGCTTGCCGTTGAAGGATTTGATCCAATCCAGATCGTGATGCCCAAGCAGGACGTGTGCCGCCTCATGGCCTAGCACGAAGGCCAGCTCGTCCTCGCTGTCCACCGCCCGCAAAAGACCGACCGGTATGCCCACGGCGCCATCGGGAAAAGCTTTGGCGGCGCCAAAATCCTCGTTCGCGGTCACGTAAAACCGCACCGGCGCCCCGGTAATCGGCGCCCCGGCCAGAACCCGCGCGCCCATTTGATTGATATAGCCGGCCAGTTCCGGCACGTAGGCGACGCTATCCTCGGCCATGCGCAGGGCGGTCAACCCATTGGGCAAACGGATTGGTTCCTGTGCGACACTCGGTTCGCCGGCCTTTTCGTCGTCCGCGGAAGCTTCGTAACCGTCCTCGCCACGCCGGTTTTTTGCCGGCGCGCCGCCACCGCCCGCGGGCAGATCAAAACGCTCCGCCGGCGATGTCCAGGGGCCCGGATCGAGGGTCTCGACGAACTTGCCTTCGAACTCGTCCTTCGTATCGGCGAACGGGTTTATAGAATCGAGAATCCCCGCCGCCACCGGTGATGCCACGGCCGCGGCCACCGCCAGCGCCACCGCCAAGACTACACCATTGGTCGCTCGCCGCCAGTCCCCGGTCATTTCTTGCAGTCCGAAAACCCGCGTGACGGCGCGAAGCTCTTCGCCAGCGATTGACAGCTCACTGCAGGGCCGGCCATCGTCTGATTGGTGACGGTCTGCGCCTTAAGGATCCACCACATATCCGGGCCGATGATCACCTGGTAACGGTTAGGCGCGGAACTGTCTGTGATTTCCAAAGGTGTTTCAATACTCGCGGCTGGAATCCGTTTGAAGGGTGCGCCGGTCGCGTCCTTGTAGAGAACTAACTCCTTGCCCTTGATGGCTTTGACTTGTGTGGGTTCCGCTGCCACCGGCCCCGAAAGACCGAAAATCAAAAGACCAAGAACTAGAGCAGCGGCCACAATGCCGCCAACACCCCTCGCCAACATCGCCGTCCTCCACTGCATGCCGGGCGCTATTGAATGACCGTCTCTTGACTTGTTACACGTCATCCTACGCCAATCCGACATTTCCCAGATGACCGGGAATAGGCGTGAATGCTAACATTCCGCTGGGGTAGCGTGAAGCCAACAAACGGCTTCCGGGGCGTTTCCGGCATGCTGGGCCCCGCGAACCAATTTCGATAGGCCGATTTAGGCATTTTCGTCATCATTCATACACACTCCTCCGGCCGTGCTTATGCGTCCGACCGTCCCATTTCCTACGCTGGGACCGGTCTTGGTCGTAGTCCGTCTATCAGCCGCAGGATTTCCTGATATAAATCCCTCGGCACCGCGACTTCGGCCAGCTGGAAGATGACGTACCGGGCAGCGCAGCGATGTTTGACCAAATCCATAACCACCGCATCGCACGCGATCTCACACTCAGAGGGGTAGAGGTAATGTCGACGAAGATGAAAATGAACACTTTGCCAATGGCTAGCAATCAACCAAAATCGTGGTCGCGCAAGTTTGCACCTCGGTGCTGTTGATATGCGAAGGCATTGTTGGACGGGCTGAGCCGATGGCGATGGGGAGTTGCAGGGAGTGCGGGACGCAAGTTTCTAGCGAAGCGTTAACCTGTCCAAATTGCGGAATCTCATATCCCGTCAAAAAACGCCGATTGAAGTTGTTTGGCACGTGGGCCGCGGCCATTGCCACCGTTGTCGTCGCGGTAAGCCTTATATCCTCTGTGACTGGGCCATCAGGGCCAAAATGCGAAGTGCTTAACGTCGAGTCTTCGTCAGAGATGTTCGTGGTGGCTGGAGAGTTTGATGCCGGCTACGCCGTCGAGACCATTCTGCGAAATGCCTCCGGCACGGGAGAGGTCGGGGTAGTCGCAATCTTGTCAACGTCCGAAGGTAACTTCCGTCGCGCTCAGAACATCGTGATCGAGGAAGGTAAGTCGGTGAAGCTTCGGTATGAATTTCATGAGCCAACTATCAATGCGGACAACGTGCAGGGGCAGATCAGCTGCAGCCCTGGGTAGATTTTTCTTGTGAGGCAACCGGATCATGCCCCAACAGGTCCGCGTATTCGTATCGTCTCCGGGCGACGCACAGTTTGAACGGATGCGCGTTGACCGTGTCGTCGAACGACTGAATGGAGAGTTCGCGGGGGTTGCCCGGTTGGACACGATCCGCTGGGAACGGGAATTCTATAAGGCGCACGCCACCTTTCAGGACCAGATCCCGGAGGCGGCCGACTGTGACATCGTAATTGCAATTTTGCGCCATCGCCTCGGTACGGAGTTGCCGGACGACTTCCCCCCCATGCCCAACGGCAGCCGCTATCCGAGCGGCACGGCCTACGAGGTTCTTACCGCGATCGAGGCCCAAAGGAAGCGGGAACTGCCGGACGTCTACGTATTTCGTTATCCCGAACCGCCCACGGTCCGTCTTGATGACGACCAGACCAATGCCCTGGTGACCGGGCAGTGGGAGAAACTGAAGGTATTTTTCAACACTTGGTTCCGCACGCCTGAGGGGCATTTTAAGGCGGCCTTTCAGGAATTCCACTCGACCGACGAATTTGAAGCCCAGGTCGAATCTCTGCTGCGCAAATGGCTTGAGGATAGGATCCTCAAGGGGCGCTCCGTCATCTGGCCGATCGAAACGAAAGGCACGCCATTCCGAGGCCTTGCCGCGTATGGGGTCAAGCACGCGCCGGTGTTCTTCGGCCGGTCAAGGGACATCGCCAAGGCGACGGACGTCCTCAAGGATGCTGCCGAGCGCGGCGCGCCGTTCCTGCTCCTTGTCGGGGCAAGTGGCGCCGGCAAGTCGTCGCTGGCCCATGCGGGCCTCGTCCCGCGTCTGATTACCCCCGGCGTTGTGCCGGCCGTCGACGTCTGGCGCGTGGCGGCGATGCGGCCAAGCGAGCACGCGGACGGACCTTTGGCGGCGCTTGCCGCACGATTGTTCGAGGATGGAACCGGCATCGGCGAGGATGAGAAAGGGCGGCCTGCCGCGCTGCCGGAGATAATGGAGAGCGACTACGGTACGCCTACGGAGCTCGCCGATCTTTTGTCCCACGCGGATGACACCTCGACGAAGCCGATCCTGCGTGCGCTAGGCAAGGTAGCAGAGGTTGAGCGGGAGATCGGCGGCTTCGACCGCCCCGTCCGGACCGATTTGTTGCTCGTTGTAGATCAACTCGACGAACTGTTTGCCGGCGATGTCGCGGAGGATCAGCGCAAGGCCTTTGCCCGTGTTCTGTCGATCCTGGCTGCCACGGGCTGCGTATGGATCGTGGCCACGCTGCGTGCCGATCTCTATGAACGCTTCTTGAGACAGCCTGAACTGCTCGGCCTGAAGACACGCGGCGCGACCTATGATCTGGCCCCTCCTGGGGCGGCGGAAATAGCGGAGATCGTTCGCGGTCCGGCAAAGGCCGCCAACCTGATCTATGAGGCTGATCCGGAGACGGGTGAGCGGCTCGACGAGCGGCTTCTGCGTGACGCCGACCAAGCTGACATGTTGCCGCTTCTGCAGTTCACGCTCAATCGACTCTTTGAACAACGTCACACAGCGGACGGCGAGACGCGGCTGACACTTGCCGCCTATGACGCGCTCGGCGGATTGTCGGGTGCTATCGACAAAGAAGCCGAGCGTGCCATGTCCGCCCTTGGTGAGGCCGAGCGCGAGCGGCTGCCGCGCCTGTTGCGGCAGCTTGCCGCCCCGACCCAACACCATGCGGGCGCTGTGGACGCCGTCGCGCTGACGATCCGATCGGTTGCCTTCGAGGCTGTCGCCCATGACGCCCCAGCCGAGCGTCTGGTACGCGCGTTGATCGAGGCGCGCATCCTGTTGTCCTCAAGCGGCAAGGATGTGGCGACGATCCGACTGGCTCATCAGCGCGTACTGGAGAGCTGGAAGCGGGCAACGGAAATCGTCGATGCCAATGTCGACTTCTATCGCATCCGGCAAGAAGTGGAGGATCAGCTTCGACGTTGGCTGGCAAGCGGCCGCAACCGCGACTTCTTGATTCCGTCGGGCCTGCCTTTAGCCGAGGCGGAAGACATCGGCGGCCGATACGCCGACGAGTTGTCGGTGGAAACTCGCGGCTTCATAGCATCCTCCGGCAAACGCGCGCGGCTCAGGCAGCGTCTTACGCGGGCGGCGGCAGTATTGTTCGCCGTTCTCGCCGTCGGAGCTAGCGCAGCCGGGATTTTGGCCTTTCAAGCCGAGCAGCGTGCCGAACGCTACTTCGCCGCGGCGAAACAGACCGTCGACGGTCTCATATTCGATATCGCACAAGGTTTGCGCGACGTTGAAGGCATTCGCGTCGAGAGTATCGCCAAAGTTCTAAACCGGGTTCGCGACACGGTCGATCGGTTGAGCGCATCGGCGTCCGACGATGCAGAATTGCTACGGACCCGGGCGGTAATGCTGGGACAGTTTGCCAGCACCTATATCAATGTGGGTGACCTCGGCAAGGCTCTGTCAAGCGCCGAGGAGAGCCTCGCGATCAGCCGCCGCCTGGCCGAGACCGATCCCGGCAATACCGGGTGGCAGCGGGATGTCTCGGTGAGCCTCGAGAGGATCGGCGATGTAAGGCGGCGCACGGGCGATGTGGCCGGCGCGGAGGAAGCCTATGAAGAGAGCCTCGCGATCAGCCGCCGCCTGGCCAGTACCGATCCCGGCAACAGCGGGTGGCAGCGGGATGTCGCGGTGGGCCTCGAGAGGATCAGCGATGTCAGGCTGCGTTTGGGCAATACGGCCGGCGCGTTGGAGGCCTATGAGGAGAGTCTCGCGGTCAGCCGTCGCCTTGCCGAGACCGATCCCGGCAACTCCGAATGGCAGCGGGATGTGGCGGTGAGCCTCAATAACATTGGCGGTGTCAGGTTGCGCGCGGGCAATACGGCCGGCGCGTTGGAGGCTTGTGAGGAGAGCCTTGCGATCAGCCGCCGTCTGGCCGAGATCGATCCCGGCAACACCCAATGGCAGCGGGATGTGGCGGTGAGCCTCGACAATATCGGCGATATCCGGCTGCACGCGGATGATGAAACCGGCGCGATGCAGGCCTATGAGAAGAGCCTCGCGATCAGCCGCCGCCTGGCCGAAACCGATCCCGGCAACATCGATTGGCAGCGGGATGTCGCGGCGGGCCTCGACAAGATCGGCGATGCCAGGTTGCGCGCGGGCGATGCAGCCGGCGCGGAGGAGGCCTATGCGGAGAGCCTCGCGATCAGCCGCCGCCTGGCCGAGGCCGATCCCGGCAACATCGAGTAGCAGCGGGGTTTGGCGGTGAGCCTCAACAATATCGGCGGTGTCAGGCTACGTGATAGATTGTTTCGCCGATTGGGTAAGCCTGCAAGCTAGGTCACATACCCATTATGTCGTCATTCCGGACTCGACTTTCCTCCAAATCTTTGATTTGGCAAGGAAAATCAGTGATCCGGGATGACGATTTTCCATTTATGAGTCGGTGACCTAAACTGAATGTTGGAGCTTGGCCGTATAACGCCGGTTGCGCCTTCGGCCCCAGGATAAGTCAAATCAATGACCCTACACCCTCCCAAACCCCGCCTCGCCCTTTCCGTCGGAATCGTTGGCCATCGGCCGAACAGGCTGCCCGCCGGTGCGTGGGCCGAGGTCGCTGCGGGCATCAACGAAGCGCTTACTCTCGTGTCGGCGGCGGCCCAGACAGCGTGGGTGCGCAATCGTGAATTTTTCACAGAGGAGCCGCCGGCGCTGACTCTTGTCTCAGCGCTGGCCGAAGGCGCCGACCGGATCGCCGCGTGTGCTGCTCTGGAGAACGGCTATTCGCTAACCGCCGTCCTGCCATTTGACAGCGAAGAGTATGAGCGGGATTTCAACGAAGCCTCATCCATATCGGAGTACGAAGGGCTGCTTGAGAAAGCCGACCGGACGGTCGCGCTGCCCGGAAATCGCGCCCCGGAAGCGTTCGCTTATGAGACCGCCGGTCTGACAATTCTGGGCAATGTCGAGATTCTGCTCGCCGTTTGGGACGGCGGGGCCTCGGCGGGGCGGGGCGGGACGACGGATCTGGTTGAGCGTGCCGCCCAAGACGGCCTCCCCGTCATCCACGTGGATGCAGCAGGCGAGAAACCTCCGCGCCTCCTTTGGTTCGGGCTTGCCGAGTTTGCCTGTGCTGGCGGCGGTGNTTGCAACCTGCCATCGGCCGATCTCGCCTCCGCCCTCCCAGGTATCATAGAAAATCTTGTGCGGCCCCCGAGTGATCAGGCAGAGACGGCGGAATTGTCCCGCTATCTCCGCGAAACATGGAAGCCCCGAAACTGGCGTCCCGAGGTGCCGCTTCTGCTGGCTTTGCTCGGCCTACGTCTGCTGCGGAAAACTGACTTCAAGCCGACAGAACCGGCGGCTCTTGCGGTGGTTTTCCACAGCTCCGCAATCTTCCCGCCGCCAAAGGTAACTGAGCCGACGCCGGTGGACGCGCTTTCTCCAGCGACGCTGGCCTTTGGCTGGGCCGATGCCCTGGCCATTCGTTATGCGCAGATTTTTCGCGGCGCCTACATCTCCAACTTTCTATTTTCGGCGTTTGCGGTGTTCGCCGCCGCCACCTCTCTTGTCGGCACTCGCCTCTTCGATTGGCCAGGATGGCCACTGGCACTGCTCGAGATCGCCTTCGTTGTGTTCGTTTTCGTCAATACGTATCTCGGCCGCAAACGCGACTGGCATAACCGCTGGCGGCAAAGCCGGGAAGTGGCCGAGCGCCTTCGCGCCATACAGCCATTGCGGATGCTTGCACAAGATTCCGGCGCATCACGCGCCGGCGAGGCCACCTGGACGGCATGGTATGTCCGCGCGCAGATGCGCGCACTGGGTTTATCCGCTGGCGCTCTAAACGAGGCGCGGCTCGAAGAAATTCGGCAAACCTTGATTTCCATTGTCGATTCCCAGGGCGCCTATCACACGCACGTTGCCGCGCTGATGCGCGGCGTCGAGCATCGGATTAAACGCCTGGGTCAGGGCTTGTTTGGGTTTACAATCATTTTTGCCGCCGTGAAAATTGTTACGGCTCTGAGCGGGTTCGATCTACCGGTCAACTGGCAATATGTTCTGACGGGGTTGACGGCCGCGTTGCCGGCGCTGGGTGCGGCAACCTTCGGCGTGCGGCTTATCGGCGATTTTGAAGGCGTCGCGCAGCGATCAGAGCGGACCGGCGCGGCCTTGACCAACCTCGCCAATGCCTTGCGCCAAGATCCGCCCGAACTTACCATACTTCGATCCAGGGCACGCCTAATTGCAGACGCCATGTTGGGCGATGTTTCGCATTGGCGAATGACGACGGAAACGCGGAAACTCGTGGTGCCCGCCTAGCGGACCGGTGCGGCGACCTGGTTACTATAGTTGTTGGGCTTGGTCGGGTGTGGCAAAGAGATGCTCGGTTTTCACAAATTTTTCCGCGGCGGCCTGGCCGATCTCATAGGCGAGAGGAATGCTTGCGGCGTTTTCCATCATGTTCACCTGGTCAACCTGGCCGTCCGTCAGCGAGATGCCGAGTTCTTGCCGCAACCACTCCCGCTCGAGCCGTACATCATAACGCTGGAATGTGAATAGGGGTTGAGGCGCAATCGACACGCCCCGCAGATCGCCAATTTCGGAATTGATCACCCACGGCGTGTCCGTACGGCCAAGAGCCTGCATCAGTATCAAGACCTGATTGCCGGAATCCGAGATCATGCTCTTTAACGCCTCAATAGCCAGCAAAGCCGCCGACATGCGACGTGCTTTCTCGGTGCTGAGACGGTCGCGCCGGCCGCCCGTACCGATAGAAACGATCAGGAGGTTTTCAGCGCCGACGGGCCAGCCGAACCCATAAGCTGGAATTGTCGCAAGCTGGAAAAGAGCGAGTGCCGGATTGTTGTGCGGTGTGATCCCGCCATCGACAAACAAACCGGCCGGCTCTCCGTCAACGATATCGATCTCATGTGGAGAAAAATAGTATGGGGCGGCGGTCGACGCCCGCACCAAATCTGCAAGCCGGTAGTGGCGATTGCCGATGTAAGACTTATCGACCGGGTCGTCCCAGTACTTGGCCTTGGCGTTGTTGGTAACGATCCAGGCGCTGCCGGTATCCATGCGCTTTGTAACGATGGCGAGGTTGGTAACGAGATCCGGAGACTCCAGGCGTATGCCACCGAAGATCCGATCGATCTCCTGTTTAAGCGACCGTGAGTCGAATGTCGTTTGTAGGAACGGCAGTCGGAACCGGGGCCGCCGGAAGATCCGGGGACCTATCAAGAAAAAAAGGTCCTTGATATCAGCAGTGCTCAGGCCAAGGGCGAGCGCCGCACCAATAATAGAACCGGTTGACGTTCCACCGATCAGGTCGAAACACTCCGACAGCCGTATCGGCCGATTATCTTTTGCGTAGTCAGAGTAAAGCTTCTCAAGCCGCTCAAGAAATGCGACGGAGAGGGCGCCGCGGATCCCGCCCCCATCGAGAGCGAGAATACGTTTGCATCGTTTCGGCGGGTGCTTGCCTGGATCGGTTTGGGCTACCACCAGTTTTGCTCCAACCCCTTTTCTTGCCAACGTAAAAAAACAATCACCACGCCTGGGGCAGCGCGATGTAACCCAGCCGGAATTCCCGGGAACGCCTCACCCGCAAGTTCTCAGCTCACCGTTCGGCACAATAACCGACGCCGGATTGCACGACAGGGGTAATGTACTCCTGGATCATTGGACAACCTGACGGCGGATTCAAGGCGTAGCCTGAGCATTTCACCGAGACATTGCACTTATTAATCATAGCCTCTCCCTAAAGGCTTCGTAAGGCGTTTTGCGACTGAAGGCGCCGTTAGGTCTGGCAAAATTTTAGAAATACTCCCATTAGGCGAGTTTGGCTTCCAGATCGACGTCGCCCTTATCGACGTCGCCCTTGTAGCTCAGGAGTTGGTGAGACTCCTGCCCGTCGGAGCGGCGTGATCGTTCGACCTTGCCGTTGAGTTGCGGCGTGTTGGGTCTGATGTAGGTGTGGCGGATGCCTTTGCCCTCGAACTGCCGTAGCGACAGCGGGAAGCGGACATACATCATCACCCCCAGCCGGATGATCTCCGTCGACGTCTTGAAATAGCGAAAGGGTTTTCTCATCCACGACGACTACGGATGCGCCTCACCGGCTCAAGCTGGTGTCCCCGGACATTGCTCCAACGCGGTAGATAAGCCAGCCGGGCGTGGTCCAAGGGAATCACGACGCTGGAGAAGCTCGCCGCGCAACTGTGCGGGCGCCAGTTCGTTGCTCATGGCGCGCCGTCCTAGTATGCTTATGACGGCGCTGTTGAGAGAGGGAAATATCATGCTCAACAACCGGTTCACCCGGTCGGCTGCGATCGCGGCGATTGCCTCCGCGAGCATCGCCGTCGTCACAGTCGCAGAGGCGCAAGATCTGCGGCCGCCCGAAAGCTCGCGCATCGTCGAGATCTACGACACCGCGGCGGACCAAGCGACCCGAGGCGCCGGCAGCGCGCAGCGTGCAATCGACACCACGGGCTACGTTCGGCCNGACATGATCGGCTTTATATATTCCGGCGAGTTTCCCTTAGTGCCTGCGACCGGCCTCGATAACCTGCGGTATTTCGCGCAGACCGTCGCCGAGCTGTCGGCGCAGTGCCCGGCGCTCAGTATTGACTCGGCGAAGTTCGAGATTATGCCATATCTGTTCGCCAATGTGGCGGACTTGGTTGAGCGCTTCCAATCTGGGCGACTCACCACATCCGAGATCCTGCAGGCGGCCTGGATGGGCATGCAGGGCTTGAGCGAACACTGGTCATGCCGGTGGGATCCGTCCGGGCCGCTGAGCCGGGACCAAGCACAGGCAGAGTGCGACTCTGCCGCAGCCACACGGGCCAAAGCCGGGGTGCTACCGTCGGATGACGCGATGCACGACGTCGCGCTGTTTCTCAGCCGCCACGGCTGCCGGGGCGGCGAAGCGCAGCGATTGGCGCGCCAACTGATCGCCTTCGGGCGCGAGGCCCAAGCGCGCGCCCATCTGACCGAGCGCATGCCGTCCCCCGCCTCGCGGAAAGGGCGCGCCTATTCGGCCATTCTCCAGAATTGCCTGCGCCCGGCTTTCGGCAATGCCGAATATGCGTGGTGCGGCTGCTATGTGCAGACGCTGCACACGATCGGCACGCCCTCGCCGGTTCTTGATGCACTCGCCGAAAACCCTTTCTTGGACGGCGCGACCTACATGACCTGGCTGGTACGCAATGTGGCCGGGGGTGCAGCCCTTTATGATTGCTCTAAGGTCTTTGTTGGCAATTTGGACTGGCGGGAGGGCCACGCGCCGCGGCCGACGGCGTGCCTAGTCAATCAAGCCCCTGCGGACCGCGGAGGCATGGTGTGCCGCTATCGCGCGGCCTGGGGCGAATTCACGATGGGTTCCTCGGCTTGCGAGCCGGAGGTGTCATCAAGGCGCTGGGGCTTCCGCGAGCTCGACTGTGCAGCTGGTGGCGTGATCGCTCAGCCGTCTCTGGCGCCGCGACGCTGGTCCGATGGCGCCTTCACTATGATCGACTATGAGCATTCGGTGGCAGAAGATTTTGTGCCGCCACTACCGCCAGATGCGCGCCATAGCTGGCCGCTACAAGTTCGCTTNNTTGCGAGGGANAAGCCGGGCCTACTTAAGTCCATGTCGCTCGGACCGCTGACCGCCGCAGAATTCATGACCATGCGCATGCCGTTTANTCTGTTGAATGCGTCGGGGCCGGAGATCGCGGCGATCGATCGGGAATATCAGCTCATCCTGACATGCACCTATAAAGCCACCGGCGGCGCGAGCAGCCACATTTATTGGTACGAGACCAAGCCCCGTCACGTAGGCGAAGGACGCGTGCGCCCCGAATTCGCGCCCTATTTCGCGGCGATCGGTGGACCGGTCACGGTCTGCCCAGCATACGAATCCGGCCGCTAAGTGGCGCCTGTGGCTAAAAAACTCAATACCGCAAAGTCCCGTGAGCAGCGAACGGATATGCGCCACTCAAGGGATAGTCGCCGCGGTGCACTGAGGATCAAGTCCTGTGCCTTCCATTAATTCCATCCGACATGGCGACCTCGGACCCCTGCAGCAACCGGCCATAAGCTTACGGGCGCCTTGCGCCGACTAATAGTCGCGACGAATTCGAGGGGTTGTGCGGCAGACGGGGCTTGCGGGATGGACAGCTGGGTTCGGTTCTGGGCCTATGCCCAGAGGGCTTGACCGAATACCTCACGTGAAATCTCGAGCTCGGTGAAATTCTTGTGTAGTTCCGCATCGCTGTTTTGGGTTTGTTCGAGATTTGGCAGGTTCCAAGACGAAGCCCATTGAGTCCGACTATGGCCTAGCAATAGCGCCAGGCACGACGGGGGCCGCGGTAGCCCAAGTGGTCATGGGTCGGTGATTCGGATTGAGACGCGAAACAAGGGGCAGACCACCGTCCGTCCTGTCCGTTGTCGTCCGAACGGCAGCGGAGTCAGGTCTAGACGAGGCGATCGGAGAAATGCGCCTTAGGGTTGTATAATCTGCGCCTGACGCCCTCTGCCTTCTGCGCTTGGCTGACCTCAACCGCCTAACCGCCATGCGGCGGCCGATGTGCGAATTGCTGGCTCTCTGTCGTTCGCGGGCCCGTGTCATCATTCTTACACCACTCCAGGCTCGAAATAGACCGAAATGGAATTGGTTGCGGAGTTGCGACCTGGTGCGCTTGACACGGCTCGGAGCGCATCTGCATTGTGCGGTTATTGAGATAGATTGGATTCGCGTATCGCGCGGCCGCCGAAACGGTCGGTTGGTCCGCACAGGAAGGTATCCGGGGGGAACAGCCGTGAATAGAATGAATGCGCCGCGAATCTACGGATTCGTGATGGGCCTTTTCGCATTTGCGATTCTGGCAACCGGTGCTAATGCGGCAGTTGTTGTTGCCGATCTTGGGAGTTTGAATGCCGGTTCGACCGATGGTTTTTCACACGTTACGGTGGACGGTGCGCAGTTGAGCGCCCCTCTGCCGGGTGGCGGCGAAGTGATCCAGTTCCAGATCAACTCGTCTGCGAACATTTCCGCGGCTGCGGCCTCAATCAATCTTCTAGACGTCTTTGGGATCAGTGACTTTGGTTTCAAGCTGGTCCAAGCTGGCGGCCCGGGATCCGACTTTTCGACATTCACGGAGCTAGCCACCGGCGCGCCGAGCGGTGGCGCGCTAACCTTGAGCTATTCGGGACTTACGAGCGGTTTTTATGGGTTCTTGTTTACGGGCACGATTACCGGGACGTTCGGCGGCTTCTATGCGGGCAACTACACGGTTTCAGCCGTACCCCTGCCGCCGGCCGTCTGGCTCTTCTTGTCGGCGTTAGTCGGCCTGGTCGGGGTCGGGCGGCGCAAACGCAAGCGCGCCATCGCCACCACGAACCACCCGACGGAGACCCCGCTGAGGGCCTAAACGGGGGCTTGCTGGTCTGGGCCAAGAACACGCACGTCTTTCCTAACGGATGGCGGTCAGAGCCTGATTGTGAATCCCTGGCGGCTATTCGGCTAGGCGCCGAATACAGATCAAGCCAACTCTTCTCCTGGCACCGCCAGAACGAAGAGCAGCACCAGCGACTGCGTGGTCTGGAAAGACCCCACGGTTCACCCTACAATGCTGCCGCCAGAGGTGGTCCGGATCAGCGCGGGATTGGGCGCCAAGACATCGACCCGTGCGAGAGAATATTGTTTCGATTGCGGACTGGGCCAAGTGAGCGGCAGTGGAATAGGGACGGGCGCGAATCTGCACGGCGGTAGACGTGCGCCGGTTCTCTGCGCCTTGCTGGCCGTGGCGGCGCTATTGACCGCCTGCGATGGGCCGGAGCAGCGAGCGGCCGCTCACCTCGAGCGGGGCCGGGCGTTCTACGCGGCCGAGAACTACAACAAGGCGCGGTTGGAATTCCGCAATGTGCTGCAAATAGATGGGCGCAACGTTGAAGCCCGTTATGCCCTAGCCACGGTTGATGAGGCCCAGGGCAACTTGCGGCAGGCATTCGCCAACTATCGTTCGGCCGCCGACCAACAGCCTGACCATCTGCCGTCGCTCATCAAGGTCGGCCAGTACTATTTGCTCGGCGATCGCCAGAACAAGGCCATGGAGATCGCATCGGCCATCCTGGCACTTTCTCCGCGCAACGCGGATGGCCTGGCGTTGCGCGGCGCCGTCTACCTGCGCCGCAGCGATTTGGCTGCCGCCCGCCGGGAGATCGAAGAGGCACTGGCCGCCGAACCCGCCAATCTTGCGGCAATTTCCGCGCTGGTCGGTGTCGAGCGAAAGGATGGCCGAATCGAGAACGCCCTGGCAGTTCTCACCGATGCGATCGGACAGCGCCCGAGCGAGCCCAGCCTACGGTTGCTACAGATCCAGCTCTTGGTCGAGCAGGGCGACCTGCCGGGTGCTGAGCAGGTCTATCGGGACCTGATCGAGAATGAGCCTGACAACCTAGATCACAAGACCAATCTGGCGAAGCTGTTGATTCGGCAGAACCGCACGGACGATGCCGAAGCGTATTTGCGCCAGATCGTCG
>JGI24023J19991_10001830_pt1 | contig 15987 bp, 19 predicted proteins | sample Cruoilmetagenom1_FD_19991 | JGI IMG/M metagenome (IMG submission 19991) | reverse complement strand
CAATGAGTAACGCAAGAGTAGGGGAAAACATTCCCCCTTGTGAGTGGTAAAGTAAAAGGGGCCAGGGGGTCGAGCTAGAGTGATAATCGAAAAGGGGCCTGCCTTAACAGAAGCAACTGCTTCCGATATGCTGAGCTAGAACAAGGCCAGATACCGGAGGGGAGGGTGGCTTGTAAGCCAATTCGATAGGATGGGATTCGATTCTGTCGATGAAGCAATCGAAGATGAGCGGAGTCGCAGTGGCTTCCTGGTGATAGCATCCAACCGCTTGCCCCAGGAGATGAAGGCCGCCGTGTACGTATGATTCCTAAACTGGCCTGTTTTTTGAGAGAATATAAGCTAGAGCGTGAAGCTATTTACCGGAAGGTAGGAAAAGAGCTTACCCTTGATAGCCTGGTATTCTCCAATGCAGAGGGGAAGCCTATTGACCCCGGCGCGCTGTCCCACGCCTTCAATAGAATAGCAACACGGGCAGGGCTGGAGGGTGTGCGCTTCCACGACCTGAGACATACCTTTGCCAGCCTTATGTTGCTTCGTGGGGCAAAGCCTAAGGTTATCAGTGAAGCCCTGGGGCATGGCTCGGTAGCCTTTACAATGGACGTTTATAGTCATATAATTGAGGGTATGCANGAGCGANGCNATGGCATTACTGGACGAGGTGCTACCGGTGGGGGTGTCTGAAAAAAATAANGCCAATTTAACGCCTGAAGTAGACATAATGTTGAACTAAAACTGAATTTTAGCTTGAACGCCAGCGTAGCTCAGCGGTAGAGCAGCGGTTTCGTAAACCGCCGGTCATCGGTTCGAGTCCGATCGCTGGCTTTGAACTGGGCAATAGATTTAGGCAAATCTCAGCGTGGCATCTAAATATTCCCAGAGGAATCTTCAATTTTTCTGGGAAGCTGAGCAGGTAGCGAAGATGAGTAAATTTGTGGAGAAATTGCACCATATCTCTGAAAGAGGATCTCGACCAGTGGGTTTTAGGACCACGCCGGCTTCATTGAGTCAGTCGATGTTGCTTATTGCTGTTTTACCCCAGAGTGGAATCGACAAGGTGGCCGAGATTGCCAGTTGTGGGGTTGATGCCATAATAACCCCCCTTGAAGATCCTCAAAGAGAAATCCAAGATCTCCCCAAAATTGCTTCTGCCTTGGGGGGAATCCCCTTGGGGGTGTGGCCCAAATCGGTGGACAAAGATAGGGTAGAGCAATTGGCCCAGGCCAAATGTGACTTCATCATCCTTGAGGCGGCTACAACCTCGGCAGCAGTGCTCGAGCAGGAGGAGTTGGGCAAGGTGATAAGAATGGATTTTTCACTGGATGATAGCTTGGTGAAGGCCACTAGCTTCTTGCCTCTAGATGCAGTCCTCATCGAGTGGGCAGGTGATTTTCTTACTATCTATGACTTGATGCATTACCGGAGAATTTTTGATTTAATTGCTAAACCTATACTACTAATGACTCACCTTGAGCCAAAAGATGATGATCTCCGAATATTATGGGAGATAGGGGTGAAGGGGATAGTAGTGGAAGAATGGTCTAAAAGCGAACTGATGCAGTTACATCAGGAGATAAAGAGGTTACCTTCGGTGCCAAAAAGGCTATGGGAAAAGAGGGAGACACTGCTACCTCGCCTGAACCGAGAGATAAGCTCACTACCATGTGAAGAAGTATGACCTTGGCAGCTTAGTTGACATAATTATTCTCCTTATGGTATTAAGCAAGTTCAAAGAGAGTATTATTGATCTTTTGTTTCCGCCACGTTGTGTTGGCTGTGGGTCAGGAGGAAGTTTCTTGTGCCCTTCATGTATTAGGCTGCTTCCCCGGCTTTATCCTCCCTACTGCGAGCGATGTAGCATCCCGATCATAAGAGGAACCTTGTGTCCCACTTGCCTTAGGTCCCCACCCATCATTGATGGCATTCGCTCGCTTTTCTGGTACCAAAGGGCCATTCGTGACGCCATTTTATGGTTCAAATATAAAAACCTCAAAGCCTTGGCCTCACCTTTAGCCGAGCTTATGGCAGAGTACTTACGCTCTAACCCTTTGCCAATTGATATCTTGGTAGCGGTGCCTCTACACCCAAAGAGAATACGTCAACGTGGCTATAACCAGTCCTATCTGTTAGCCCGGGAGTTGAGCCGGCTTAGTGGATTAGTATTAATGGAGGGATCACTAATTCGCTTGAGGGATACCACCTCTCAAACCATATTGGGCGCTCAGGAACGTCGAAGCAATGTTCGTGGGGCTTTTGAGTGTAAAGACCAAAGATTGGCGGGAAAGCGAATCGGCTTAATTGATGATGTTTGCACCACAGGTTCTACACTAGATGCCTGCGCTGCAGTGCTTAAGGAGAGGGGAGGCAGCTCTGTTTGGGGATTGACTTTGGCTAGAGAGAATTGAGGGTAAGAATATGGAACTAAAGATTAGCGGCAAAAATATGGATATATCACCACAGGTGCGCGATTATGTGCAGCGGAAAATGGGCAAATTAAACCGCCGTCTGCCTAATGTCATTCGAGGAGAGGTAGAGATCTCCAAGAAAATGACCAAGTCCCCCCTGGATCGCTATATAGTCCAGGTTACCCTTAACCATAGTGGCACCTTCCTCCGCGGTGAGGAGAAGGCGGCTGATATTTATGCGGCTATTGACATGGTGATCGATGTCATGAACCATCGTATCGAGCGATATAAAGGCAAGCTTTACCAAAAAGGACGTAAAGCCATCCCTACTTTAGAGCCAGAGCAGCTCACTGAGCTAGTTAGGGTGAAGCGATTTATAGTTAAGCCGATGTCAATTGATGNGGCGATAGCTCAGATGGAGCTCTTGGGGCATGATTTCTTTATTTTCATTAACGTTGCCACTGAGCGATTTAGCTTGCTGTATCGCCGTCATGACGGCGACTATGGCTTGATCGAACCTGAGATTGCCCCGCATCAGGCAGTGGCACAGTTTGACGCCGAGGCCTAGGCAATATAGAATAGTTGCCAAAGTAATATATTCCGCGGGATGACTTAAAAACCACCTTTTTGGGGTTAGTTTGAGGGGAGGTTTGGGCATGTTCTCCGAAGCTGCGCTAGACAAAGCTAGAAAACTACAACAGGAATGGAGAAGGGAAGTTAGCCAGGGCTATGAACAGAAGCTGAAATTTGAGCTCCCCCAATATACCACAGAATCGGGAATTCCATTGAAATATATTTATACCCCTCTGGATGTGAAGGAAATGGACGTAGAGATATCTGGTGCTTATCCATATACCCGGGGAATTCGCCCGCTTGGTTATCAGTATACGCCATGGATGATCCAAATCCTTCATGGTTATGGCACCAGTGAGGAAACGCATCATCGGACAGAGTATTTGTTGAAAGAAGGGATGGTCGGGTATGCAGGACAACCTGTGGCCCTTATTCAGGTTGATCCGCCAACAACCTGCGGCTATGATCCCGATGATCCCCGAGCAAGTGGGACTATCGGCTTAGGAGGTGCCTCAGTATCTACCTTGGACGATTTAGATGTTTTGCTTAAAGGCTACGACTTAGCCAAGACCCGGGTAGCCCCGAATAATCGATTTACCTGCCTTCCTATGCTGGCAATGTATTTAGTATACGCTGAAGGGAGAGGGTATAAGCCCCAAGAATTAAATGGCCAATCGCAGAACGATGCTCTAACCCGTTGGATCACCACTGATATTGGGGGACCTACCCCAGCCACTCAGCAGAAGCTCAGAATTGAACTAATCAAATATTGCACTCAATATATGCCCAGATGGAATCACACCAATTTGTGTGGCTACCTCTATGGAGAGATGTGTGCCACACCAGCGCAGGAACTTGGCATTGTTCTCTCACAAGCGATAGAACTGATTGAAGATTGTATAAAAGCGGGGCTTGCTCCTGACAGTTTTATCCCCCGCTTCAGCTCTCAGCTCCATGTGGGCATGGACTTTTTTGAAGAAATAGCTAAGCTTCGTGCCCTGAGGGGAATGTGGGCTAAGATTATGCGGGAAAGATTCGGCTGCAAGGACCCCCGCTCTCTTCAATATCGCATTCATGTTCATACCGGGGGCTCAGCGCTAACTGCCCAACAGCCGTTAAGTAACATAACTAGAGCAGCCCTACAAGTATTAGCTACTGTATTGGCAGGGGTTCAATCCAATCACACCTGCTCTTACGATGAAGCTATTGGCTTGCCTTCAGAGGATGCGGTTCGCACCGCCATACGGGTGAACCAGATAATTTTACATGAGACAGGGGTGGCCAAGGTTAGCGACCCTCTGGGTGGTTCTTATTATGTGGAATGGCTCACCGATAAGGTGGAGGAAGAGGCCAGGAAGGTGATGACTGAGATTTTTGATTTGGGTGGATTTCTTAACTGCATAGAAAATGGCTGGCTTCGAGGGTTACTGGAGAGTCAGAGCATAAAGTGGCGTCGTGAGATTGATAGCGGGAAGAGGACAATAGTTGGCCTAAATGCCTTTAAGACAGAGGAGGAGATAGAGGTGCCTCCATTTGCCTTCGACTTAGCCCAAACGGAGAGACGGGCTATTGAACAGCTGAGGAGGTGGAAGGCCAATCGTGATAATGCTGAAGCTCGGGACTCTTTACAAAAGGTGAGAGAGGCAATGCAGAAATATCAAACCATGGAACAGGCAGGGGACTTAATGCCTGCTCTGATTGAGGCTGCTAGGGCGAAATGCACTTTGGGAGAGATGATGGGGGCAATAGTAGAGGTAAGCGGAGGGCGGATTTACTCTAGGGGATATAGAGCTTAATATGAGCAGCAAGGTTCTATTAGCCAGATTTGCTCTCGATGGGCATGACAGAGGCATCATAACTATAATAAATGCTTGCCGAGAGAAGGGGATGGAGGTGATCTATATCCACTTCAGTGACCCCAAGGAGATTGTGAAATCAGCCATGGAAGAAGATGTAGATGTTATTGGCATCACCAGCTCAATGGGACAGCATCTATATATTGCCGCTAAGTTAGCCAAAGCATTAGCGGAGGACAAGGTAGATATACCGGTGATAATAGGCGGGGTAATACCTACCATCGATGTACCAAAGCTAGAGGATTGGGGAATTAAAAAAGTTTTTGGCCCAGGCACCTCGCCTGAAGAGGCAGTCAACTTTATTTCCCAGCTTACTGGGGCAAGGATTGATTAAATACCCCTGAAAAACGGCGTTTTTCACACAGGCCAGATTTGCTTTTTAGTTTTCGGGGCCCCGTGAAAAATTCGCTTCGCTCTTTTTCGCGGGGTACAAAAAGGGGAGTTTTTGTGGATTACCTGGGTGGGCCAGATGGCGAGATTGCCGCTATACTGCGGCAAGAGGAGAAGCGGCAAAAATGCCAACTGGTGCTTATTGCCGCGGAGAACTATGCTAGCCAAGCGGTATTGGATGCGCAAGGCTCTCTACTTACCAATAAATATGCTGAAGGCTACCCCGGACATCGCTACTATGGTGGCTGTGAACAAGTAGATGAGATAGAGAAAATAGCTATCCAGCGAGCCAAACAGCTTTTTGGTGCCGAGCATGCCAATGTCCAATCGCACAGTGGGACTCAGGCTAATATGGCAGCATATTTTGCTTTGCTCAACCCGGGTGATACAGTGCTAGGGATGAGCCTAGCTCATGGGGGCCATCTCAGCCATGGAAGTGCGGTTAATTTCTCCGGCAAGCTTTATCAATTCGTTCAGTATGGGGTCGATCGAGAAACAGAGGAGATCGATTATACTGAAGTGGAGCGGCTGGCTATCAAGCATAGGCCCAAACTTATTATAGCTGGGTCTAGCTCATACCCTAGAATTATCGATTTTGAGCGCTTCCGCCACATCGCTGACTCAGTAGGTGCCAAGCTCCTGGCAGATATGGCTCATATTGCTGGACTAGTGGCTGCTGGATTACACCCTTCCCCCGTGCCCTATGCCCAGGTGGTTACCTCTACCACCCATAAGACTATGCGCGGGCCACGTGGCGGCTTTGTCTTAACCAGGCAAGAATTGGCTCGTCAATTAGACGCAGCTGTTTTCCCCGGGATGCAAGGGGGGCCGTTAATGCATGTTATTGCTGCCAAAGCAATAGCTTTTGGTGAAGCGATGAAGGCTGACTTTGTGACTTATCAGCGGGCAGTGCTGGGGAATGCCAAGGTTTTGGCTAGTGAGCTTCAAGGATTGGGGTTTCGCCTCGTTTCTGGGGGAACAGACAACCATCTTATCCTTATCGATCTCCAGGAGACGGGAATAACCGGGGAGGCAGCGGAACAAGCTCTCGCTGAGGTAGGTATCTCGGTTAACCGAAATAGCATCCCCTTTGATACTCGCTCCCCACAGATTGCCAGTGGCCTCAGACTAGGCACTGCAGCAGTGACTACCCGTGGCCTTGCCCCCCCGGAGATGAAGCAGATCGCCCATCTTATCTATAGAGTGCTGACCAATCCTGGAGATGAAAGAGTAAAGCAGGAAGTATGCCAAGAGGTAGGTCAAATATCCTCCCGCCTCCCAGTGCCTACAGCGAGGTAAGGGCAAGATTTGTGGTTGCTATGATTTCTGGGCTATGGTAAACTCTTCGCAAGGTAAACTTTTTCTTATGCCGGTCGCAATTTTGACGGAGGTGGTGTTTGCGTGATTATGAAATGACACTGATCTTCAGCCCCCAGATCGTTGAGGAAAACTTTCCTGCAGCTATCGAAAAGGTAAACCAGCTTATCACCCAAAAGGGAGGGGTAATCAGTGAAGTGAATCAGTGGGGGAGGCGAAAACTTGCTTATCCTGTAAGGCACTTTATGGAGGGAAATTATGTGTTAACTCGATTTAAGTTTGAGCCCAAATTGATTGCGGAGCTAGAGTCGAATCTCAGAATCTCAGACGAAATCCTACGCTATCTAGTAGTAAAATCGGAAGATTAAGCGCGAGGAGTAGAAGGAGATGTTGAATAAGGTAATGATCATTGGTAATATAGGCAGGGACCCGGAGATGCGTTTTACCGCCAATGGGAGTCCGGTAACTACCTTCTCTGTGGCCACGAGCCGGATTTTCACCTCTGCTGGGGAGCGCAAACAGGAGACAGAGTGGTTTACCGTAGTTAGCTGGAATAAGCTAGCGGAAAGCTGCAATCAGTTCTTAACCAAAGGGAAGCGGGTTTATGTGGAGGGGAGACTGCAGACACGCTCTTGGGAAGGGCAGGATGGTCAGAGGCGTTCCCGGGTTGAAATAGTAGCTGAGCGGGTACTTTTCCTCGATAAGCAAGCCGTTGCCTCTCTCCCTGAGGAAGCTGGACCAACTGAGCTAGAGCCGGAGAATCTCTCCTTCTAGGAGGCTTAATGAGAAGAATAATGAAGCCTCAGAGGCCAAAAGACCGGAGGAGGGTAAGGGCAAAGTATGCCTTCAAGCGTAGGCGATGTGCTTTTTGCGCCGCGAGATTGACTAACATAGATTATAAAGACCCCGCTAAGCTTTGCCGCTATATTTCAGATCGAGGCAGGATTGGGTCACGGTACAGATCGGGTACTTGCCCCAAACATCAGCGGGCTTTAGCTCAAGCAATAAAGAGGGCACGGCATCTCGCTTTACTACCCTATACCCCAGCCCATATCCACAAAACTGGGGGCGTTGGCCTGCGGGAATAAGTAGACGTAGTCTTCATGCCATGAAACCAACCCCAAGATAACAACTGCTAGATAAGTATGGCATGAATGAGGGGCAGAGGGGACTTGACTAAAAAGCGGAAGGTAGAGTCTAGGCCGCCAGTTACCAAGCGCCAGCTCTCTAGATGGCAGCGGGAAACACGGACAAGGCACATCATTCAAATCGCTATCCTTGTTGCTCTCGCCTCCATCGTAGGAGTAGTCACTTATGGCTACTATGATACACGAGTTAGACCATGGCATCAACCGATAGTCATGGTGAACGATACAACCTGTGATATGCGCTATTATGTGAAAACGCTTCGTCTTCATGGGGTGGAGCAATATTCCCAAAACCTCCAACAGATGATGACAGCTGCTAAGTCAGCCGTGGGCTCGATCCAAGTTAATGAGTTAATACGCCAGCTTGCCCACAAACTTGGTATCGTGGTCACTCCCGAAGAGATTGAGCAGGAAATCGAAAACACCTTCTCGGGCCAGGAATCTGAGACAGATTTCAAGCAGCGTTATCAAGAAATGTTAAAAAAATTACGCCTTACAGATTTGGATTATAGGGAGATGCAGATAGAACCAGAGCTATTGCGCCTGAAGCTGCGAGAGCATATTGCCAAGGGAGTTCCCAAAATCGCCTTGCAGGTTCATGTTCAAGCTATGTTGCTAGGAACTGAAGAAGAAGCTAAAGAGATAAAAACCAAATTGGATAGCGGTGAGGATTTCGCTCAGCTGGCTGAAGATTCCTCCCAGCACTACGCCTCTAAGGAAGAAGGTGGTGATATGGGTTGGAAGCCTTGTGATGTTATCCGTGAGCTTATTGGTCCAGCCTTCGCTGAAGCTTCTTCCCAGCTTGAGCCTGGCGAGATGGCTGGCCCAATTTATGAGACCACACCTTGGACACAAACAACAGGTGGTTACTGGTTAATTGAAGTAGGGGACAAAAATGAGGAGGAGAAAGTATACCTTAGGGCCATACTTACGGCCAGCAAAGAAAAAGCCGAAGCGATAAGAGCTGAATTGGGAGACAATCCCGATGACGAAGAGTTTGCCCAACTTGCCAAGGGTAATTCATTGGATTCTAGCTCTAGGGAGAATGGGGGCGAGGTAGGTTGGCTGAGCGAGGAGGAAATAAAATCAAGATTTGGTGAAGCTGCTCTCGAGGTTGAAAGCGGCAACTTATCTGAGCCAATTTACCATGCGGAGGTCAGTAAGAGGGGAGGGTATTGGCTGATTAAGGCACAAGATGCACCTGAAGAAAGAGAGATAAGCTCTGAGGATCGCCAGGTGCTAGTTGCTAAAGCTTTTAATGAGTGGTTCAACGAACATCAGCAAGCGGCCTCCCTAGAGAACTACCTGAATGAGGAGAAGATATACTGGGCTTTAGGTCATATCCATGAGTAGTGAAGTGGCAGGTAGCCAGATGAGCATCGGCATCGGGTTAATGGGGCTGGGGAAGGTTGGTGGCAGGGTAGCTAAGGTACTGCAAGATCGGAGCGAGGTTATAGTTCAACAAGCTGGTTGTCCCTCAATCCTGAAAAAGGTGCTGGTACATGACCCGGCCAAAAAACGAGACATAGATTTCCACCTCATCACCACTAGAGTTGAGGACATCATGGGCGACCCAGAAATAGATATCGTGGTTGAGGTCATCGGTGGTGAGCATCCCGCCTGGGAATATATCAAGCAAGCTATCTTCCGAGGTAAGCATGTGGTTACTGCCAATAAAGAGGTAATGGCAAAACATGGCGTTGAGCTTTTAGCTTTGGCTCGGGAACACGAAGTGGACATCCTCTATGAAGCCAGTGTAGGTGGTGGCATTCCATTAATCACCCCTCTCAGGCAAGACCTGGTGGCCAACAAGATTTCCACTATTTATGCCATTATCAATGGAACTACTAACCACATTCTAACCATGATGTCTAAAGAAGGTTTAAGTTTCTCCCCTGCCCTCAGACAAGCTCAGCAGTTAGGCTATGCTGAAGCTAACCCTAGTGATGATATTGAGGGTCGAGATGCAGCTTATAAGTTGGCTATCCTGGCTAGCCTCGCTTTTCACACTATAGTTCGGCCCGAGGATGTCTACTGCGAAGGCATCGCTTTCCTTGATGAGCATGATTTCCGCTATGCCAAAGAGCTAGGCTATGCTATAAAGCTCCTGGCTATTGCTAAAGAGAGAAATGATTCTGTTGAAGTACGGGTTCATCCCGTCTTTATCCCCGCAGAATTCCTCCTGGCTAAAGTGGATGGGGTATATAATGCTGTCCAGGTGGAAGGGGATTTGGTAGGCAAGATGCTTTTTTACGGCGAGGGAGCTGGTGCCTTGCCTACCTCCAGTGCTATTGTGGCTGATATAATCAGTTTAGCCCAAAAGATCAACTTAAAAGTAAAAGGGAGCCCATGGCCTCTTTCCAGCTATTGTAAAACTATTACACCGATTTCGGAGATCGAGACTCGCTACTATATCAGAATGAGTATCGCTGACCATCCTGGGGTTCTTGCCCAGATAGCTAAAGCTTTAGGAGATCATCTTATCAGCATCGCCTCGGTGATTCAAAAGGAATCTGAGGTCAGCACTCAAACTGCGGAGATAGTAATTATGACCTATCCAGCCAAGGAAAAGGCAATGCAACAAGCGCTAAAAGAAATGGAAAAAATTGCGGTAGTCAAGGAGATTGCCAGCTTTATTAGGGTCGAAGCTTAGAGAAATGAACACTCAAGTTAGCGGGCTAATTGTAGTTGGCGAGTTGGTGTGTGATGGTTGCAGCCGAGTCATGAGACACCCCGAGAGATATGGCTACATTTGTGAGGAGGGGAAACATCAATTGCGCCTTTGTGAAAACTGCTGCCGAGCTCGGGGCTATCTCAAAAAGCGAACGAGTAAAAGGGAAGAAGTGGACACCTTCCTTGACTTTCAGGATTAAAGGTTTCACCCCACCTAATCTCTCCCATCGGGGGGATTTGGGCGAAGATGTTGGCAAGATACTATAAGCTACCCGGGGGATAGTTTAAACATGTCTCAACTCGACGGAGGTCGTCTGGTAGCTAAAGCTTTGAAACAAGAAGGGGTGGAGTGCATCTTCACTTTATGTGGTACTCATATCCAAGCTATTCACGATGGCTGTATTGACGAAGGGATCAACATAATTGATGTTCGCCATGAGCAGGCGGCGGCTCACGCCGCCGAGGGTTGGGCTAAAGTCACCGGGAAACCAGGTGTTGCTGTGGCCACTGCTGGGCCAGCTATTACCAATACGGTTAGCGCCCTAGCTAATGCCTTGCGGAACTGGAGCCCGCTGATCCTGATCGGAGGGAGGAGCCCGGTAGCAGAATGGGAGAAAGGCTCTCTACAGGAGCTTGATCATATCGAGATTATGAAGCCAGTCACCAGGTGGGCAAGAACAGTCCTGGAAACAAAGCGCATCCCGGAGTATATCGGCACAGCCTTTAGGTATGCTATTGGGCCTAAAGGGGGCCCTGTCTTCCTGGAGATACCTGTGGATGTTCTCTCATCACGGGTAGATGAAACAGGAGTCATCTTTCCCACCAAGTATCGAACCACTGCCAAGCCACAGGGGGATCCTCACCAAGTGAAGCTTGCTACTCAGTTGATAGCCAATGCCCAGCACCCAGTAGTTATTGCTGGTAGCTCAGTTTGGTGGGCCCAAGCGGCAAAAGAGCTTCAGCAGTTTGGTGAAAGCGCTATCGCCCCTCTGTTCTTAAACGGGATGGCTCGCGGCTCCATCCCCCCCAATCACCCCCTTTTCTTTTCCATTAGTCGCCGCTTTGCCTTAAGCTGTGCTGATGTCATCATGGTGATCGGGGCCCCCTTAGACTTCAGATTGGGGTTTGGTCACCTTTTCCCCAAAGAAGCAAAGGTGATTCAGGTCGATTTCGACCCCTACGATATCGGCCGCAATAGAGCCATTGAGGTGGGTATTACTGGGAATATTCAGGCTATCCTCAAGCAGTTAGCTCAGGAGGCCGAAAATCCCCCCCAAAGAGCGAGGTCAGCTTGGATAGAAAGATTAAGGGAGGAGGAGGAAAGTATTCGCCGGCAAGATCAGCAATTTCTCTCATCTTCGGCAATCCCCATCCATCCGCTTCGACTATGCAAAGAGATAGCAGATTTTCTAAGCAAGGAGGCTACCATAATTGGGGACGGCGGTGACATTGTCGCCTTTGGGGCCAGAGTTTTACCCGTCAACTCACCCGGTCATTGGTTGGATCCAGGGCCAATGGGGTGCTTGGGGGTGGGAACAGGATATGCTATGGCGGCCAAACTCGCCCGGCCAGGTGAACAGGTTCTCCTGCTAAGTGGAGATGGCTCTTTTGGGTTTAATGCCATGGAATTTGATACTATGGTGAGGCATAACCTCCCCATAGTTTGTGTCATCAGCAATGATGGTTGCTGGGGGCAGGTGAAGCGTTATGCCCAACCTTTGGGGCAAGCAGTAGCAGTAGATCTTGCCCCAGCTACTAGATATGATAAGATGGTGCAGGCTCTTGGCGGCTACGGAGAGTTAGTACAAAAGGGTGATGATATCCGTCCCGCCTTGGAAAGGGCTTTTGCTTCCGGTTTACCTGCCTGTATAAATGTGCTCACCGATTCTGCTATGACCTATTGGGACAGTCGGTGAGAAAGGTGAAAGATACATGGGCTTAGGCGTCTTGCACCGCTATGGCGATTTCCTGCCATTAACTTCTGCCACTCCGGTGATTACTTTGGGTGAGGGAGATACCCCTTTGCTCAGCTCGCAAAGGTTGGCCAAAGAGTTAAACTGTGCAGAGTTATATTTCAAGGTGGAAGGATACAATCCCACTGGCTCATTTAAGGATCGTGGCATGGTAGTGGCAGTAGCCAAAGCTTTAGAGGCGGGAAGTACTGCCATTGCTTGCGCCTCTACTGGCAACACTAGCGCTTCAGCAGCCGCCTATGGGGCGCTGGGTGGTCTTAAGAGCATCGTCATTGTTCCCCATCGATACATTGCCTCAGGCAAGTTCGCCCAGGCTATAGCTTATGGTGCCAAGATAACCACTATCGACGGCAACTTTGATCAGGCGCTGGAGATAGTGCGCAGCCTAGTAAGAAAGCATCCTATTACCTTGGTTAATTCGCTTAACCCTCACCGCATTGAGGGGCAAAAGACCGCTGCCTTTGAGATTATAGACTTGCTGGGTGATGCCCCAGATTACTTGTTTATCCCTGTAGGCAATGCGGGGAATATTACTGCCTATTGGAAAGGCTTTGTTCAATATCACCAAATGGGCAAGGCGAAGAAGACCCCCAAAATGATGGGGTTTGAGGCTGAAGGTGCTGCGCCTGTTGCCCGGGGTTATCCTATCGATAAGCCAAGCACAATCGCCACAGCAATACGCATTGGCAACCCGGCTAGCTGGCAGAGTGCTATCGCGGCTCGTGATGAATCGGGAGGCATTATCGATTATGTCAGCGATGCAGAGATTTTGGTCGCCCAAAAGATTTTGGCCACAAAGGAGGGCATCTTTGCCGAGCCAGCCTCGGCTGCCTCTTTAGCCGGCCTCATCAAGCTGGTTCAAAATGCTCAAGACTTCTCTGGGCAAAGGGTGGTATGCGTGATCACCGGGAACGGACTAAAAGATCCTGAAATCCCTATAAAAGGTGCTGAACCTTTCCCTGAACTCCCGGCGAGCTTGAGCGCCGTAGAACAAGCCCTTGACCTTGGAGGGTGATAATGGCTCAAGTGAGCACCACTAGTGTGGGCAAGTTTTACTATCATTTCCCCGCTATAGCAGCTATAGTTACCTCTCACGCCGAGGGCAAAGATAATGCTATGACAGTGGCATGGCACGCCCCTGTTTCATTTAAGCCACCTCTCTACGGGGTAGCCATCGCCCCTCACCGTTTCACCCTCCAACTTATTTTAGAGGGCAAGGAGTTTGGGGTTAATTTTTTGCCCTTTGAGTCAGCAGAGTTGATGGCCTCGGTGGGAGGCAGCGGGGGGAGAAAGACAGATAAGTTCGAAAGATTTCATATCTCCAAGGTGGAGCCGGTCAAGACAAAGGTGCCTCTCTTGGAAGATGCTTATGCCTGCTATGAGTGCAAGCTGGTAAACCACAGACCTTATGGAGACCGCGAGTGGGTAGTGGGGGAGATTGTAGCCGTTCACTTCTCACCGGACGCCTTTACCGCCGAGGGGGTGCTGGATATAACTCGGCTGAACCCCGCTTTTTATCTTGGAGCTGAGCTTTACATTACCACCTCACAAAATACCCGCTACTTAGATCGCAAGGTATATGGCCAGGACTAAATTATCGTAAGCATTCAGCTATGAAGGTCATGTCATTGTGAGCCGAAGGCGAAACAATCTCGGTGGGGAGGACCGAAACATTTTCATCTCTGCATTGTGAGCAGTTGCTCATGAAGGTTTTCGTAACAATGACATGAGGTGGGGCGCCTATCCGCCGACCAAGTTGTTACAGACCCCAATCTGGCTTAACCTTGTGAGAGAGACCATCTTCTTTTATAATGTCGATGTAACTACTAAGATAGCTCAATCGTCGGTGGTTACCAACAGGCAGTGGATAGTGAAGGCTAGAGTATTCTATTTTTCTTCCACCGGCAATACTCGCTTAGGGGCGGAATTAGTGGCCAGGGGTATCTGCCAGGGTGGAGGGTGTTGTGATCTAGTGGATATCACAGATAGTGGGGCAGAAAAGGTTGCCCTAACTTTTAATGATGTTGACTTGGTAGGATTTGCTTGTCCTACTTTTGTGTGGAAGCCCCCTATAAAGGTGACTGATTTTATTCATAACCTTCCTGAGTTAGAAGGCAGATTGGGCTTTCTATTTTGCACTTGTGGCTGGGAGCCGGAGGGGGTAGTAGCGAAGTTAGCTAGTGAGGTGGTTAAAAAGAAGATCATCCTTATTGATAGCTATATAATGTGGGCTGAAGAGAGTATGACAATGATTCGCTGGCGCAGGTTTATCTTGAATAGAGGTAGACCCAATGCTGAAGATAGAGATGGAGCCATCCGATTTGGAGAGAATTTAGTCCACAAATATAAGCAGTATAAGGATGATCCGTCTTTACCCCCTCATCGATCCAAGAGGAAGTTTAGTTGCTTAACCCCGATAAGCATTCTAGGATGCTTGGCTCGCCAGAACCTAATAAAGTACTACTTTAGGAAAAAAGTAAATCTAGAGTTATGTAATCAGTGTGGACTATGTGCTCAACAGTGCCCTGTAGGAGCAATTAAGATGGCAGATTATCCCAAATTTTGCGATAATTGCATCATGTGTTTTCGATGCATAAACTTATGCCCCCAGGATGCTATTGAATCCTGGTTTACTAAAGGGAACCCCAGGTATAAAGGGCCAAAAATCTGAGGAACGGCTACTTTGGTTGACCGAGAGAAGATTGAGCGGGCGGTGACTTCCATCATTGAAGCCATTGGCGAAGATCCTAACCGGGAGGGGCTGGTGGGTACGCCACAGCGCATTGCCGAGATGTATGCCGAACTTTTCAGTGGGTTGGATAAGGATCCCAAGGAGGAGCTAAGTGTTGGTTTTGAAGAAGGGCATCGGGAAATGGTGATCGTGAAGGATATCGCTTTTTATTCCATGTGTGAGCATCATCTCCTTCCCTTCTACGGGCTAGCTCATATAGGCTATATCCCTTCAGGAGATGGGCGGGTTGTTGGTGTCAGTAAGTTGGCCCGGGTAGTAGAGATTATCGCCAGGCGCCCGCAACTTCAGGAAAGAATGACGACACAAATTGCCGATACCATTCTAGAGGCGGTTGGGGCTGATGGTGTAGCGGTGATTATTCAGGCAGAGCACTTGTGTATGACTATGCGCGGAATTAAAAAACCGGGAGCCAATATAGTTACCTCGGCAATGAGAGGCCTCTTCCGTAGAAAAGCTGCCACCAGAAATGAGTTTCTTTGTCTAGTGCAGGGGAGGTAAGTTTCATTCCGGCAATCAGCGATAGTCTACAGTATGTCAGCCCCAAAACCTAATCTACAGCGATCCCATCCTCGGGGCGAGAGCACCCTGGTTTTAAGGTTTATCCCGGCACATCTTAGAATCTGGCGCCACCCCTCGGGGTGCTCACGAGACCACCTCAGACCCAAATTTGACACCTCCCATAGCTGATGCAAAGCTGGAGGAAGACGCGTACCACTTTTATTTTATAGCGGATCTTCCAGCCCCAAAAGCGCGGTAACAGGTTCACTTTATAGCTAGTGTTTCGTAACTATAATAAGTTGATAAAGGTGTGAGGGGAGTGTTATCGTGTGTTTGTGGAAAAGAGAATTAAGGAAGCGACTATTAAACTCTCTGCGGAGCAGGAAAAGGAACTGCTTCGTTTGG
>JGI24023J19991_10001828_pt1 | contig 15991 bp, 12 predicted proteins | sample Cruoilmetagenom1_FD_19991 | JGI IMG/M metagenome (IMG submission 19991) | reverse complement strand
GTGGCCTTCTTCGCAGTGGCCTTCTTCGCAGTGGCCTTCTTCGCAGTGGCCTTCTTCGCGGTGGCCTTCTTCGCCGTGGCCTGCTTCGCAGTCGCCTTCTTCGCCGTGGCCTTCTTCGCGGTCGCCTTCTTGGCAACAGCCGCTTTACTGGCTGTCTTTTCCCTAGTGGTGGCTACTTTCGAGCTTCCATCACTTGCCGCAACGCTATCTTCATAAGAATGACCCACTTCGTCATCAACCTGCGCTTCCTGAGCCTTGGTTAATATCATCTCCTCCAGCTCCTCCAGGGTCGGCATCAATGCTTCATCCGCATCCACTTCTACCTCGTCCAGGATATGTGAGATAGCCGCGAAAATATCGTCTACGTCGCCAATACCCTGCACAATTCTCAATTTTCCCTGTTCTTTATAATAATCGATGATCGGCTGGTTCTGGGCCTCATATAAGCGATAACGATTGCTGATAATTTCCTCGTTATCATCGACACGATGGCGAAGATTCCCCCCGCACTCATCACACTGGTCATCCAGCTTGGGAGGGTCTGTATAGATATTACAGACATGGCCACAGGACAGACAGGTACGCCTGCCCGTGATGCGTTGCATCAGCGCATCAAAATCGGTATCCAACAGGAGGGCCATATTGAGGGGCCGGCCAATCAGCTGTAATAAATGATCCAGGCCTTGTGCCTGCACGAGGTTTTCCGGGAATCCATCAAGGATAAAGCCATTACTGGCATCTGGCCGGGAAATGCGTTCGCGAATAATTGCAATCAGGAGCTCATCGGGGATGCCCCCTCCATGGTCCATGGCCGCCCTCGCCTGAAGGCCTAGCGAAGAACCCTCTGCCAGAGTGTCGCGTAGCAGTTCGCTCAATGATATCTGCGGGATATCATATTTTTTTACTATTAACCGGGCCTGGGTACCCTTACCTGAACCAGGTGCGCCGAACAGAACCACCCTCATGCTTACGTCCTCATCACACTGTTTTTATTGATTTTTTTATATACACATGCGCCTCACCAAAAGCATTTCCGCTACCTAAAACAAAAACCGGAACCACTTTCAGTACTGCGCTGTAAGTATTTGTCAGACTTAGATCTTCCTGATTGTGTTTAAGCTACTATTATATACGTGGCGAAGTCAATGAAATCCATGCAATTTCTATCTAGATGCGCTATTCTTTTGCCCTCGTAAATATTCAGCGATTGATAGGTAATGGGATTAACGATGCCACGAATACCGGATATAAATGATAACGAGCTCTGGATTGCCGACACAACACTACAAGAACGTTATGGTGAGAAAAAGGATATCCAGGTTGTCGATACCGAAGTCAGGGTCTATTCGTCTGATCGCGAACTGACTGAATGCCCGGCCCTTTACTGGGAAGACCAGGGCTGCACTTTCGTCGTCGTCAAGGCGGGTGAGAAACGTTATCGTGCGCAATTTTTTTATCGTAACCATGAACAATACGGTACCGGGACAGATGAATATGATGACCTGGCACAGTGCCTGGTATCTGTTCTGCAAACCCAGGCCGACCATGACCGCAAGCTGAAGGATTCTGTCGAATCATAATCTTTCGGTATCCCATGCGGCCTCAAATAATTACAAAATATATTCAACCATTCTATTCAACTAAACCTTATCTGGAATAATTAAAGAGGAAAACACATGGCCAAGAAGAATGCCTTTTATGCTCAATCAGGCGGTGTTACCGCAGTTATTAATGCCTCAGCCTGTGGCCTTATTGAAACTGCCCGCAAACACAAAGACAAAATCGGTAAAGTCTATGCCGGTCGCAATGGAATTATCGGTGCACTAACTGAAGATCTGATTGATACCAGCAAGGAATCAGTAAAGGACATCGCCGCACTACGTCATACACCATCGGGTGCCTTCGGCTCCTGCCGCTATAAACTCAAAAGCCTGGAAGAAAACCGTCGTGAATACGAACGTCTGATCGAAGTATTTGCTGCTCATAACATCGGTTACTTTTTCTATAATGGCGGCGGTGATTCTGCTGATACCTGTCTGAAAGTATCGCAGTTGGCTAAAACCATGGGTGCCCCTATCCAGGCGATCCATGTTCCTAAAACGGTCGATAACGACCTGCCGATTACAGACAACTGCCCTGGTTTCGGCTCTGTGGCTAAATACATTGCTATCTCCACTCGTGAAGCCAGCTTCGATGTTGCCTCCATGGCCAAGACATCGACCAAGGTGTTTGTGCTGGAAGTNATGGGNCGTCACGCNGGCTGGATCGCAGCAGCCGGTGGTATGGCTTCAACNGAAGACTGTGAAATCCCNGTCCTTATCCTGTTCCCTGAAGTCAACTTCAGCCAGGCCAANTTCCTCAAGGCCGTTAAGGAAAAGGTCAACAAGTTCGGTTACTGCTCGATCGTTGTTTCCGAAGGGGTACACGATCGCTCTGGCAAATTTCTTGCCGATCAGGGACTCAAGGATGCCTTCGGTCATGCACAATTGGGTGGTGTTGCACCGGTTATCGCCAATATGGTGCGCGACAAACTCGGCTACAAATACCATTGGGCGGTTGCTGACTACCTGCAACGTGCCGCACGACACATTGCGTCCAAGTCTGACGTTGACCAGGCCTATGCCATGGGTAAAGCCGCTGTTGAACTGGCCATTAAAGGTGAGAACTCGGTTATGCCGACGGTTGTACGCAAGTCCAACAAGCCTTACAAGTGGACCATCGGCAAGGCCAACCTGTCACGTGTAGCCAATGTTGAAAAGATGATGCCAAAAAGCTTCATCACCAAAGACGGTTTTGGCATCACCAAAAAGTGCCGCGAGTACCTGGCACCCTTGATGCAAGGTGAAGACTATCCTCCATACGGTAAGGATGGCATGCCGAAATATGTACAACTGAAGAAAGTCGCTGTGAAGAAAAAACTCGATAAAGAGTTTAAAATCAAGTAAGTCGAAATAGTGACTGACTAAAAAGGGAGGACATTAGTCCTCCCTTTTTTTATCCTTAAAAGGTCTGTTAATAGATAGATAAACGAATTCTCTTGTCAATCTAACAAAATTAGGATCACAATGCTTTATGACTCTCGAAAAAGCCAATGAACTGCTCGCCAGACAGGCTCTGATGGGCGGAGGCTACAATAGCAACGGTGCCAAGCTGATCCTCGCCGAAGTGCAGAAGGAACATGGCCAGGAAGCTGTTGACCAACTGATTAGCGTCCTTGAACTGGAAAGAATATTTGGATTTGNACCAGGAACCAAATTTTAAAGATTAAAAGCCTCAGCTAAGCCTGGGGCTTTTTTTTATGTTCGATAACACTANCGNGTATTANAAAAATGTGCATCCTGCGATGTCTGCTCNCCATGCACCTACTCAAAGGTATAACAACAAACNGNTATTTCATTCTATACGAGGAGAAGTCGTCATGATGTTTGGACTGAACGGGCTTACGATTGCCATTATATGTGCNTTTNTGGCATTGGCTTACGGTATTTATTCCATCAANTGGATACTCGCTAAACCAATGGGTAACGACCGCATGAAAGANATTGCGGCGGCCATACAGGAAGGGGCCACTGCCTATCTTAANCGTCAATACACGGCTATTGGTGTCGTGGGTGTGATTATATTCATTGCTTTATTCATCTTCCTTGATACCTACTCTGCCATCGGCTTTGCCATTGGCGCCNTATTATCGGGCNTGACCGGTTATATCGGNATGAATATCTCGGTTCGTTCAAACTCACGCACAGCNGAAGCGGCCCATGANGGGCTCAATGCCGCTATGCAAGTCGCCTTCAGGGGCGGCGCTATTACCGGCATGTTAGTCGTTGGTCTGGCACTACTCGGGGTTGCCGGCTTTTACGCCATTCTACTCGCCATGAATGTCGCTGACCCTATTCATCCACTGGTCGGTCTTGCCTTTGGCGGCTCTCTGATCTCGATTTTTGCCCGACTGGGTGGCGGCATCTTCACTAAGGGCGCTGATGTGGGTGCAGACATTGTCGGCAAGGTAGAAGCCGGTATCCCGGAGGATGATCCACGTAACCCCGCCGTTATTGCTGATAACGTCGGTGACAATGTCGGTGACTGCGCGGGTATGGCTGCCGATCTGTTTGAGACCTATGCGGTCACTGTCGTCGCCACCATGTTACTCGGCACCTTATTATTAAGTGATATCGCGACCCAGGCCGCCATCTACCCTCTGGTGCTGGGGGGCGTCTCTATCGTTGCGTCCATCATAGGTACCTTTTTTGTCAAGGCCAGAGAAGGTGGAAAAATCATGAATGCGCTCTATCGGGGTCTGATCGTGGCTGCCGTACTGGCCGCGATTGCTTTCTATTTTGTCACCCAATCCATTATGGGCAGCAGTATCGTCCTTGACGGGGCAAGCCTGTCGACGATGAACCTGTTTTACTGTGCATTGATCGGGCTTGGATTGACTGCCGCGATGGTGGTTATTACTGAATACTATACGGCTACAGAATTCGGTCCTGTTAAACGCATCGCCGCCGCTTCCACCACAGGCGATGGCACCAACGTGATCGCTGGACTGGGTGTTTCCATGAAATCGACGGCAGCACCTGTCTTGGTCATTTGTGCTTCAATCTGGGGGGCTTACGAACTGGCCGGGCTTTATGGTATCGCTATTGCTGCCACCTCTATGCTGTCCATGACCGGCATTATCGTCGCCCTGGATGCCTATGGTCCAATAACGGATAACGCTGGCGGTATCGCTGAAATGGCCGAGCTGGACGAAAAGATCCGTAATATCACAGACCCTCTGGATGCCGTTGGTAATACCACCAAGGCCGTCACCAAGGGCTATGCGATTGGCTCTGCTGGTCTGGCTGCACTCGTGCTGTTTGCCGATTATACCCATGCCCTGAGTGCTCAGGGCAATACTGCGCTCAACTTTTCACTAGATAACCACATGGTCATCATCGGGCTGTTTATCGGCGGCCTGGTGCCCTACCTGTTCGGTGCTATGGCCATGGAGGCCGTCGGTCGTGCGGCGGGTGGTATTGTTAACGAGGTGCGACGCCAGTTCAAGGAAATGCCCGGGATCATGGATCACAGTCAGAAACCTGACTACTCCAAGGCCGTTGATATGTTAACCAAGGCAGCCATCAAGGAGATGATCATACCGTCGCTACTCCCTGTCCTGGTACCCATAGTCGTCGGGCTTACATTGGGCAAAGAGGCGCTGGGTGGACTCCTGATTGGTACTATCGTGACCGGTCTGTTTGTCGCTATATCCATGACCACGGGTGGGGGTGCCTGGGACAATGCCAAGAAATATATCGAAGATGGTCACCATGGAGGCAAGGGTTCTGATGCCCATAAAGCGGCCGTAACCGGTGATACTGTCGGTGATCCCTATAAAGACACCGCCGGACCTGCCGTTAACCCATTGATTAAAATAATAAATATTGTAGCATTACTGATAGTGCCACTGCTTTAGCCAAATGCCTGCTTTTTTGCGGGCGGCTATTTCTTATACATTCATAGGCCGGTATAATACCGGCCTTTATTTTTTTAATAGGCAGCAAGAACATGAATCTGGATAGAGTAACATCGGGGCGAAATCTCCCTGACGAAATCAACGTCATCATCGAGATCCCATCCCATAGTGACCCGGTAAAGTACGAAGTAGATAAAGAAACCGGCGCCATGTTTGTCGACCGATTCATGAATACCGCCATGCATTACCCCTGCAATTATGGCTATGTCCCTCATACCTTGTCTGATGATGGCGACCCTACCGATGTTCTGGTGGCTACACCTGTGCCATTAATCAGTGGTTCAGTCATTGCCTGTCGCCCGGTCGGTATCCTCAAGATGACTGACGAAGCCGGCGAAGATGCCAAGATCCTGGCCGTTCCAATCGACAAACTTTGCAGGCTATACCGCGGCGTGCAAAAACCCGAAGATATGCCTGACCTATTGATCCAGCAGATCGCTCACTTCTTTGAACATTACAAGGACCTCGAACCCAACAAATGGGTCAAGATCGATGGCTGGTATGGTGAAGATGAAGCCAAGGCAGAGATCACAGCCAGTGTCGAGCGCTTCCAGGCCTCACCTGAAAAACCTTGCTTCTAATTAACCCAGACGGGATTACATCACTATGATGATTTGTATCGTATCCGATAGCCACGACAACCTGCGCCTGCTGGAAGCATCTATAGCCGAAGGCAAACGACGCGGGGCTGAAGCCGTGTTACATTGTGGTGATGTCGTCGCCCCTAGCACCCTGAAGGTGACGAGACAGTTTGACCTGCCCGTACACGTCATTCACGGTAATAATACCGGCGACCAGTTTACCCTGCACCGCATGGCCGATAAATCCGGTGGACAGTTGTTCTACTATGGGCAGGATGCCGGTATCGAAATGGGTGGCCGCAAGATCTTTATCGTCCACTATCCCCACTACGCTGAAGCCATGGCGGTGACGGGAGACTGGGATATGGTGTGTTGTGGCCATGATCATGTTGCCCGTGTTGAATGGTATGACAATATCAAGGGCGGAAAAACCGTCCTGGTCGACCCTGGTACGGTTGCCGGTATTGGTGCGCCATCCACTTTTATTATGGGTGACCTGGAAAAAATGGAATTTGAAACGATAACACTGGATGTTGCCGGCATACTTAAGACGGGTAGTTAATTCGATGAGATTGTCATGCTATCGACCACTGTTTACTTTATAAGGGACAGTTTTTTAGACCACTTCATAGAGCTATAGGGAACGGCCCTTTGGCTCACTATGAACGAAAACGGCTATTTTATTGCTTAACTCGGTGCCATTCGTATCAGAGTAAAAACTCATCTTTGCACCTGGGCCGTTTGCGTTCAATCTGAATCAAACACAATCACCTGGCATATTAACTCTATCGGCACGGACCGCATTAAGTTCTACGTAACACTGACAAGCCAATAAATAATTTGGCCCCGTCCATTACACAAGCCTTAAACTTTGACTGAACATGGTTCATTGCTCGTTGAAACCGGGCAGGTGTTTGAAGAAATCAGGTGCGGCCCTCATCAGGACACGCAAGGAAAAAGGCTTTATGTTACTTCCAGTAGTAGGCAAACTATATGTCTTCGCGATCTTTTTATTGCACCGAAATATAGATGCGGCAGCTTGTCTTATCCAATACCATGATTGATAGTTATCACGAGTATAAGATAATGCCGACAAACCAACGGGCGCGGATAGGTTTTGTTTGCCGAACGGTAACGCGTAACTCTCGCGTTCAGCCTGGGTTCAGGTAGCGATTCGTAAGATGATTTAGCATTAATCCATGAGGTGTCAACTATGCAGAAATTTTTGACCATGCTGGTCGCGCTCTTATCCATCGGCGTCATGCCCGCACATGCGCTGCGATGCAACGGCAAACTGATCACCCCGGGTGATGAAAAACAAAAAGTACAGGACTTGTGTGGCGAACCTGTCGACGTCCATTACTATGAAACCTACCCAGAGCAACCTATCTACCACAATCACACCCATAATGAGTACTGCAATCATGCAAATGAATACCTGCCGCCGATAACTATCGAAGTATGGACTTACAATTTCGGACCCGCGCAGTTTATTCGCGAACTGCATTTTAAAGACAACCGCATCATGAGTATCGACCGATCCCGATACGGCGACTAATCCCGGCATACTCTTTTTTGCGGATTGATTTCTCCATGCACCGGAATCTGTTGCTATACCAGTACCCAGTACGTGGCAGCCGCCTCATTGACGAAGACTCGCTCGCGGATAATGCTATCAGGCAGAGCTGGCTACAACAGGCTGGGCATCAGGCGCTCTGATAGGTAGCTGCATGATGAGACTGGCACCGCCACTGGTCGAACGGTCGACGCTAATAGTACCTCCCAACACACGGGTCACTAACGTGTAGACGATATGCAAACCCAGGCCACTGCCGCCTTTTCCGAGTTTGGTGGTGAAGAAAGGGTCAAACACCTTCGAGATATAATCCTCAGGGATACCACTACCGTTATCCGATACCACCAGCTCAATGATGTAATTGGGCAAGATGCGTCCTTTGATCTCTACCAGGCCATTGTCACTATCACTAAATCCATGTATCAAAGCATTGAGGCTCAAGTTGGTAATGACCTGCCCCAATGGACCTGGATAACTATCCATGTGAATCCCCTCGGGAACATCCACATTGATCTGATGCCGGGTCTTCTTGAACTGGGGTTGCAGCGTCTCGATGACTTCAGTAATCACACGCAGCAGGTCAAACTCGCGGCGCTGGGCGCTAGTCTGGTCCACTGCCACCTGTTTAAAATCGCTGATCAGCTCAGCAGCACGCATTAAGTTACGTATCAGTAAATTCACGGCTTCTTCCGAATTGTGCAGGAAATCGGTGAGAGACGACTTACGCAGTTTGCCCTCGTCCATTTCACGGATGAATTTTTTCTGCCAGTCGCGGATGGAAGTACTCAAGGTCACTGAATTTCCGAGTGGCGTGTTCAATTCATGGGCTACTCCGGCCACCAGTGAGCCCAACGACGCCAGTTTTTCACTACGGACCAATTCGACCTGTGCTTGTTGCAAAGTTCCAAGGGTTTCTCGCAACTGCTCATTAGTGTTTGCCAGCTCAGCGGTGCGTGTCTCTACCCGTTGTTCCAGTTCGTAGTTGAGCTTTTGTAGCTCCGCCTCTGTACGTTTACGCTCACTGATATCACGGACGATAGCCAGGAATCGTCCAGGATCAGAATCCGACATATACTGCAGAAATATCTCCACCGGAATATCTTGCTTATCTTTACTGCGATGTATTGTCTCGAAAGTAAGGCTGTCAAGTTCACCGGAAAGCAATGGTGCCAGTATCTTTCGAAAATCCTGCTCATCGAACTGGGGCTTGATATCCACAGGACCCATATGAGTGAGTTCTTTGCGGCTATAACCCAGCTGCAACATCGAACCACGATTGACATAGATAAACTGCAGATCGTCAGGGTCGAACATAAAAACCGCATCCAGAGTATTATCCAATGTGTCCTTGAACTGATTCAATTCGGCTTCGACAAGCTGGCGGTCGCGAATCATGTCGGCAAAGCGTTGTGATAGCACCTCGATCTCACTACTACCACCTAGCATACCAACCACTTCAGGCAACACTATTTCTCCGCGACCATAGCGGCTCATCTGTGAAGCCAACCCTTCTAGCGGTGATATAACGCGGCGTCCTATATAACTGATGACAAGGCTGACAAGCACACCGATGCCGAGCGAGACACCGAGGATAAGCAAGCCCATACGTCCTAGTTGTTCATGCAGAAACCCGGCGTCCATACCTATCGTGACTCTAGCGGCGAGGCCATCGACCAGGGGTGTGGTGACCTCAAGAATCTCCTTACCTTCAATAACCAGGTTCCTGTGTGAATTTGTCTGCCCAACCTGTAAGACTTGATGAGAAATTGGCAGGGTGTCAGGGAATCCGTCCTTGAAAGTATGACCGAACAGCTTGCCGTCAAAGTCGATCACATAGACATAGTCGATGTCATGCGATGATTTCTTTAGCCGTTGCAATCCATGAGCAATACCCACCTGATCACGCACTGTCACCTGGCTCATCAGCGTCTCAGCCAGGGCGTTGTTGATACTCACGCCACGTTCTATCCGTTCCTGAATGAGCACACCGCGCATACGTTGCACCGACCAGGTCGCACTAGCTATGCCAACCACCAGGGCAGTGAACAAAGTCAGTAGGGCGATCTTTAATTTCAGGCTCATGAAGTCTGAAGCAGTATAAGAAATGTGGTCACAAAAACTGGCAGCATAAGGGACGTCCTTTATTTTTGAGTTTGCTAGGTACCTTGTTTGTCATGCCTGTGGCTTTATCCTGATTATCGGGTGCCGGATCTGTGCACATCAATGGCGATTGACGACCCATTGTTCAAACTTGTCTGGCGACATGGGTGCCGCATAGAGGAAACCCTGGCCTATACGACAACCCCACTGTTTGGCGAGGGCCTCCTGTTCTTTCGTCTCAATGCCCTCCGCCACCGTGGTCAGGTTCAGTAATTTGCCCAGGGCAACGATCATCTCTGCGATGCGTTCCTCAGTCTGCCCCGGTGTACCAATATTACGGATAAAGGCACGATCAATCTTTAACGTATTGATGGCCAGGCGCTGCAGATAGGAAAGCGAAGAGAAGCCGGTACCAAAATCGTCCAGCGCAACACCGATACCCATATCATGCAACACTTGTATGCAGTTGGTTACCTTGTCGAAGTCCTCGATAACCACACTCTCGGTAATTTCAATCTCCAGTTGGGTAGCCGGTATTTGATGCTGTTCGATCGCCGCGCGCACTGGCCCGATGACCGTACCCGCCAGGATCTGTTCGGCCGATACATTGATAGCGATATGCAAATCACCTAGCGGGGTATTTGCCCAACGCTTCATTTGCCCGATCGCCTCGTTGATAACCCACTCACCAATCTCGATGATCAAGCCACTCTGCTCAGCCAGTGGTATGAAAATGTTCGGTGGTATTAGATCGCCTTGTTCGCCCATCCAGCGCGCCAAAGCCTCAGCACCTACCACCTTGCCAGACTGCAGGTCGATCTTGGGCTGGTAATAAAGCACGAGCTGTTTTGCAGACACCGCCTGCTTGAGAGCGCTAGTCATATTCAAACGTTGACGGGATTCCACCGCCAGGTTCTCGACAAACCGTTCGAAGCCACCTCGATGTCCTCGCTTGGCCCGACTCAGCGCCATACCGGCGTACTGGAATATCTGCGCACCGTTGTCATACTTGCTGCCATCCCGACTACTGGCTGAACCTGCGGTGACACGTACCGGTAATGAATAACCGGTGATGTCGAAGTGGCTGACAAACAGATTAATGATGAAATCAATGGAGACCTTATCGCTTTCGGCGATCACGGCAATCACGTCTCCCCCGAAGCGCCCCACATGGGCAGAATCAGGTAATTCATCGCGCAGGCGTCGTGTCACTGCCAGTAACACTTCGTTACCGAAACTCATGCCGAGGGCGTCATTGATCTCAGAGAAGTGGTCGATGTCGAGTAAGGTAACCGTACGCTCTTTTGGCTGCTCTGCCTGCAACTGATCATATAACTCGAGCAAACCCTGACGATTAGGCAAGCCCGTGAGTGAGTCGTGGAAAGCGAGGAAGTTGAGCTGCTGGAACAGGTAGACGTTGGCAAATCCAGCGGAGATATTCGTACCGAAAACCTCAAGCAGGCGCTGGTCAACGGCACGTACAGGGCGACCGGTGGCAATGTAGACTGCCTCTTCTTGCCCACCTGACTGAAGATAAAGGACATTGCGTTCTGTATTGAATAGCGAACAACGTTCAGCCATCACCTGCTTGATGTCTGCCTCTATCGCCGGGGCACCCAATGCACTGAGCGGCTGATTGATGGCCCTGGCAAAGTGACCCATGGCGCCAATAATATAGAGGCCATCTGGATCATGGTTGTCTCCAGGAAAACCCCGCTTGGCGCAGACAATCCCGCCGGGTACTGCACCGATAAGACCTGATATCTGAGTCAACACGCCCTCGGCAAATTCCTTGATGCCACGGTTCTCAAACAAATCCGCAGAGGCCTTGACCATTTTCTCCAGACCAGCACGACTGTAATTCAATGAACAGATTTGGTCATAAGAACGTAATGCTGCCGTCAGTGAAGTAATTAAACGGGTACTACTCAGTTCGGACTTTGTACGGTAATCATTGATATCATAATCACGGATCACTTCCAGTTCGGGTGCATAGCCTGGCTGGCCTGTGCGCAGGATCAGACGCACATCCGTCAGACCCAGTCTGTCACGAATGGCATGTATCAAACAGAGACCGGCGGCGTCGGATTCCATCACCACATCGAGAAGGACAACAGCAAAATCCGTTGTCTCGCCCAGAATACGCTCGGCCTCCTGAGCACTGTAGGCATGAGTCAATTTGAGTGGTCGATCAAGGATGATCGCATTCCTTAAAGCAATAGTGGTCGTCTCGTGGACCTGGGTATCGTCGTCCACCACCAGTATATTCCAGGGAATGAGTGCATCCTGCTTATCGGCTGGTGACACTTCCTCGATGAACTCAAGAAAGTCCGAATCATTTTCTAAATTTCTTTTCACCATAGCCTTTATTATCCTGATACCTATCAACTGGAGGAGATAGGCTCTTATAATTATTCCGTATTCGACCAATGATACTATTTATTATGAACCAGATATTAACCTTGACTATATGTCAGTACGGCAAGAAGCTTTCCAATCAATTCGCATTAGAATCACCCTGTTTCCAAAAGACATCCATAATATCCGGCAGGCTGATTTTTGGTGACAGAATTCAAGATACCATCCTGAACACCTTAATGTACGTAAACCATCGTAGGTACTAGTTAGTTATAATTATTAAGTCTCATAATAAAGAGATTATCTTTTGTCTGAAACCATAAACACACTTATAAAAATAAACGAATAGGCACAGGCCCTATGAAGAACTCAAAAAATAACAAAGAACCATATAGTTATATAATGCCATAATTTGATTATGTCAAATAGCGGAGACAGAAACACCTCCTTTTACACCACACTCGCAAACCCATCAGCACACAGAAATAGGGCANATCCCAAGATAATACANNCCACTGACATAAACTCCATATATCTGATACAACAGCGAGATNCCTGCTCTGAATTNAATTCTAGCAATTTCTTCGATGGAAACAACCATACAAAAGAAAAATTAACATCAAGATACAATTNGTAAGTCGAAGTTAGATATCAACCCACAATCGTTATAGTAATACTCCTCCGATATCCGTGCGTGCGGTGCTCCCAGAGATAGATACCTTGCCATNTCCCCAGATCACAACGATGATGCTTCACAGGAATCGTTAAGCCCGTACTGGTCAATATCGTACGGATATGCGCAGGCATATCATCGGGGCCCTCATCGACATGCTTGAACAAAGGATCACCATCGGGCACCAGCCTTGCCATAAAACGATCAAGATCGGCGCGTACCGTCGGGTCAGCATTTTCACACAACATGAGAGAGGCACTGGTGTGATGCACAAAGACATGACAAAGACCGCTATCAACACCACTGTCTTTGACTAACTGCTGGACTTCACCGGTCACATCATAACTGCCACGACCGCGTGTACTGATATTTATTTTTTTATTAAACATAACTGACTCATTACTGGATATTTGATCACGATAATGATCTATCATTGCTCAAATTCAGGCTGCGTACAAGCAAGCAACAGTTCAATTCCTTATAGACTGCAACAGTCGTGCTGGCGTCTACTCATGATTTGTAGCAGTGATTTTTTAAACCAGTCGCTATATTTTATTTGATCGCAATACCATTAATTTTTCAATTTGCATATCGTCATAGGTATAAGGTATACCACCCACACCCAGACCCGATTGACGCAAACCCGCGAATGGCATCCAGTCAACACGAAAGGCGGTGTGATCATTGATCATCACTGCACTGGCATTAAAACGCTGATAGGCATGCAAGGCACTATCGATGTTTTTTGTAAACACGGCCGCCTGAAAAGCAAACGGCAAGGCATTCGCCTGATCGAGTGCATCGTCAACATCGGTAAATGGATAGACACAGACAACGGGACCAAAGATTTCTTTGCATGACACAGCGGACTCAGATGAAGGTTCATAAAGCACAGTCGGCCTATAACAATTACCTTCTATTTCACCACCTGCCAGTAATTTAGCCCCTTCATCAAGCGCCTGCTTGACCCATTCATGCACCCGACTGAGTTCACGCTGCCTGATCAAAGGCCCTACTTCTGTTTTTTCATCAGTGGGATCACCGACAATTTGTTGTCGGGCGATGGCCGCTAATCGTTCAGCCACATCACATGCTATGCTGTGATGGCAAAATACTCTCTGTACTGACACACAGACCTGACCTGCATGATAAAACCCGCCCTTGGCAATCAATGGTAGCGCATCATCGATATCAGCATCGGCCTCGACGATCACGGGTGCAGCACCACCATGCTCGAGTGCACAGCGAGTACCCGGCGCCAGCTTGCTGCGTAAATGCCAGCCCACCGCCGCACTGCCAATAAAACTAAAAAAAGCGACGCGCGCATCAGTAACCAGTTTACTGGCCACCTCCAGATCACTGACAACCAAGGCCTGGCACCAGGCTTCTGGCAACCCCGCCTCATGCAACAAAGACACAAACCGATAACAGGACAACGGCGTATCTTCAGCCGGTTTAACGATCACGGGACAGCCCGTTGCTATGGCCGGGCCGACTTGGTGAACAATTAAATTTAACGGGTGATTGAAAGCACTAACAGCAACAACAACGCCAATCGGCTCCTTGCGTGTAAAGGCCATGCGATGTTGCGATGCCGCATTAATACCCATCGGTATTTCATGTCCACTATCAGTGCGCATACACTCTATACAAAGATGGACACCCTCTATCGCACGACTGACCTCGACACGGGAGTCCATCAAAGGCTTACCTCCTTCACGCGCCGCCTGTAGCGCTAACTCTTCTGCCTGTGCAGTCATCAACTCGGCAGTTTTTGTCAGAATACGAATCCGTTCAGGGAATGACAACCATTGTTCGCGCTGATTAAATAATGCCTGCGCCGTTTCCAGCGCAAGTTCAACGTCATCGACATCTGCTGCATCCAGGGTGGCGATAACGGTATTATCAAATGGCGCATGGACGCTTACTTTTGTAGACTTGGTACTCGCGCCGGGGATCATCAAGGGGTAATGCATGGACATCAGTCTAGTTCCTGTTTATATAGGGCAGGAGATATCGCCCAGGCGTTTAGTCAACAACATGTTTTCGCGGTAATCAACCGGCACCACCACCAGACTGGGGCCTGCCTCGTTAAAGGCCTGCTCCAGACTGGTATGCAGGTCAGCACTTTTCTCAACATAATGACCATGCCAACCAAAGGCACCGGCCAATTGCTTCCAGTCCGGATTGCCGAAGGACAAGTCCGTGTGGTGTCCGAATTCGTTGGTTTGTTTCCAGGCAATCAGACCATAACTATGGTCTTCCCATACCATCACCACGATATTGGAATTCAAACGTTTGGCCGTCTCCATCTCTTGTACATTCATCATAAATCCGGCATCACCGCAAATAGCCATAATGCGTCTTTCAGGAAATACCAGACTGGCCCCTATTGAACCGGGCAAGGCAAATCCCATCGAACAAAAACCATTGGGTATCAAACAAGTGTTGGGCTCATGACATTGATAATGTCTGGCGATCCACATCTTGTGCGCACCAACATCGGATAACAGGATATCATTTGGGCCCATCACCTGCCTGACATCCCAGAGTATCTTTTGTGGCTTGATACCATCTGTCGTTGCATCATCCTTATACATTTCCAGTTCGGCCTTCATGTCACGACGGGTAGCATGTTGCTGATCCAGGTGATAAGCGGGTACTCCATTGTTATCAAAACGTTCATTCAACATCCACAAGGTATGCGCAAGATCACCGACGACCTCGATCTCGGGATGATAGTTTTCGTCAATTTCCGCAGGCAGAAAATCGGCATGCACAATATTTTTATCTTTATGTTTGTTCCACAAGTGCGGATGATACTCAACCATGTCGTATCCCAGGGTAATAACAAGATCCGCGGCATCCAGCGCACAGGCAACCACGTCCTTGGCCTGCAAACCGATCGTGTACAAGCAATAATCAGCGTCCATGTCGACACAACCCTTGGCCATAAAGGTACTGATAACGCCAATACCGGTTTTTTCACACAGCAGACGTAACTGCTTGCTTGCACGTTTCCTGATGCAGCCGTTACCGGCGATGATTATCGGGCGCTTGGCATTGCGTATCCTGTCAAAAGCCTGGTTTACGATCTTGTCATCGGCTACCGGCCGGCGGAAACGAATGGGATGCATAGGGACGGCATCCGTGGACAGCTTGGCGATATCTTCAGGCAACTCCAG
>JGI24023J19991_10001827_pt1 | contig 16008 bp, 14 predicted proteins | sample Cruoilmetagenom1_FD_19991 | JGI IMG/M metagenome (IMG submission 19991) | reverse complement strand
GGTTTTTGAACGGGCTTTGGTAGAAATGTTATATCTGAGAACTCTATGTATTTCCCTCGAAACTTTGGATTATCCTCGGTCCACAGGTTTTTCAGTACATCGATATACTCATTTGTAACTGTACCCCTTTCTCCGTAGGGCACGCCCAGCGCTTTGAATTCATCCTCAAGCCACCCGGCTCCCACACCCAATATTACTCTACCCTCCGAAAGCTCGTCCAGAGTAGACACAGTCTTCGCGAGCACCACAGGGTTTCGGTACGGGAGTATTATTACGCTTGTTCCGAGTTTTATGTTATGTGTTGATGCAGCAAGGTATGTAAGTGTTATGAAAGGGTCCAGGAATGCATCTCCGAATCCCTTATGCGAGCTGGGTATAACAACATGGTCGCTTACCCAGATGGAATCGTATCCGAGCTCCTCGGCCGAAGATGTCAGCTCTAATATCCTGTCTTTTTGAGCGTATTTCCCAAAATTAGGAAGAGCAATACCATACTTCATATACAGAAATTATACATTATCCTCTATGAAGCACATTTATGTAGTGAGTAGTCTGTGAGTGGTTTTAGAGTCTGTAACCCCAGTCTTAGAGTCAGCTTCTCTTAGCCAAAAAAATGCTCTCTTCTTCTAGGAAGTCTTTAAAATCGAGCACCTTTCTAACATATTTAGGTGGAGATTTCTTTAAGCTCAAGGTGTTTTCATATCTTGTTGGCCCATAGTTATAAGCCGCAAGCGCATTCTCTGTAGAGTCAAATCTGTCTGCCAGGAACGATAGGTAGTGGATTCCGAGCTTAACGTTAATAAACGGGTCATAAAGAGTGTTGTTGCCGTTATACGAAATGCCCAGCTCATTTGCTAAGAACTTTCCTGTTGCAGGCATAACCTGCATGAGGCCTATTGCTCCCTGCCCCGACACAGCTTTAGGAGTAAATTCGCTCTCAATCTGTATTACAGCGAGTATCAAGAACGGATCGAGATCGTAATTATCACATTCCTCAATTATTAAAGTAGCGAGTTTTCTTGCCTCAGTAGAGTTCATAGAATCTGAGAACCTGAGTATAAATAAAAATACTTCAGCCTCGTCAGGCGTTATTTCTCCGAGAATTTCGGTGTTGTTTTGAGTTAGACTCTCATATTGAGTGACCTCTGTTTCAATAACCTCAGGGTTTGCGAGGTAGCTAGAAAATGCCGTAGTCCCCGCTCCTTTCAGCTCACCGGACTTCATCATTAAGAATAAGGAAACCGCAAATAATAAGACGAACAATGAAACCTTAATCAAGCCCATTGTAGATAGCATTATGAAATCATATATTCTTTTAAACATCTAATTCTCTCTCCCAAGTGTGTGTATCAATGGTATGTGCAGAAGCTATTTGAATTCCAATACAACTAATACTGTCTGAATATGTCCCGTTATTCAATAACCTTTTTTGTTCTGGAATTGACCCAAGCACAAACAATATAGTATTACCTATAACCTGTCACAAAACCAAATACGATTTTTTCTTTGGCTTATACTATAAGGCTGAAACAGGTGTTGTCAACACTGCCTTCGCAAATGCTAAGGAGCTCTAATTATGTTTTGTTGGGGTACTGTTAGGTGCCTCGATGAGAAATCAGCGCAGTTGCTAACAAAGTCGATATGGCTCCCGGGCTCTTTCTCCGTACGAAGCTTGCTTACTCGTCTTATTAGTCTAACTTCCTCTTAAGATATCTTGCCCGGGTTCTCCAAACTCATGATCGACTAATCCATTGGAGTATATACCTCCCCCCATATTATTCTTCTTGACCAACAATTCTTTTCGTGTTAGTTTTTTACCTCGCATTATGAAAAGAACATATCAACCACACGTAACGAAAAGATTAAGGGTACACGGTTTTCGTGAAAGAATGAGCACGAAAAGCGGGAGACGAACCCTGAAGAGGCGGATAGCAAAGGGCAGGCACAGTCTTACTGTTCAGCGCTGGAAAAAATGAGCTTTGGACCCGATTTATCCTTCCCGAAAGAATTGAAAATCAGAAAAACCTCTCAATACGAGGATATTTTTGGGAAGAGCAAGAAGCTCAGGGGTGAGTATTTTGATATTCTCCACATTCCAAACTCACTTGGATATTCCAGAATTGGGCTAATAGCCGGCAAGAAGAAAGTGCCTAGTGCAGTCGGTCGGAATCGGTTTAAGAGGGTGCTTCGTGAAGTATTCAGGAACAATAAACCCCTCTTCGGATCACTAGATATTGTATTTATAGCGAATAGAGGTAGTGAGTCGCTGAGTTACTCTCAAGCTACACGAGAGATAGAAGAAAGCGTAAGGTCAATATTGTCATGCTGACAGGTTTTCCGGTTTATCTGGCTACCGTATTTATCAAAGCTTACAAATATCTTATATCCCCTATTTTACCGTCTTCCTGCAGGTTCTATCCTAGTTGTTCTGAGTATGCTTTAGAAGCATTTCAGAAATACGGGTTTATTAGAGGCCTGTGGCTCACTCTGAAAAGGATTGCAAAGTGTCACCCGCTTTGCGACGGTGGTTATGATCCGTTACGGTAAAGGAAGAGGGGATGTCCGACAATAAAGCAAACTATATTCTATTCCTGGTTTTATCACTCGCCATAATTTTAGGCTACACCTATTTCTTTAGCACCCCTCCCAAAGAGACGGTAAAGGAAGCTCAAAACACACAGCAGAAAGCAGGAAGCGCTTCAGAGCCCTCACAAGGAACTCCCCCTGCAGGGACTCAGGATTTTGAGGACGCTTCATATATAGAAAACGATATACAGGACACCCAGCAAGGCGAGCTTGTTAGCGTAGATACCCCCCTCTATAAAGGAACGATAGACACTTACGGGGCACGGATGTTAAGCTGGGAGCTAAAGGACTATAAGCTCAGCACAAACGGTAACGGTGAATTAGTTAACCTCTTTATGGGCAGCCCCCCGGGGTTCAGCACACTCTTAAAACTTAACGGTCTTTCCATTCCTGAATTAATTCCATTTACAGTTGAGGGAGATAAGAACGTAAGTCTAACAGAGGGTACGAAGGAAATTATCTTCTACTGGGACTCGCCCGAAGGTATACGCGTTAAAAAGATATATGAGTTAGATGCTTCTAGTTACCTGGTTAAACAAAAATTTGAAGTCGAAAACTCCGGCCCGTCTAATCTACAGGAGAGAATGGATATTCTTTGGTATGGCAATATTGAGTCTAAGGGAAGGGGAGAGAACAGCAGAACGTTTATAACAATGGTTTCTCAGGATGTTGAGAGAATAAGCGGTATACCCGAGACAACTGAGGAGTACAGGGGTGAAATCTCGTGGTTTGGATTTTCTGAAAAATATTTTATGTCTTCTTTTCTACCTGAAACCGGAGCTGAAACTACCATAAAGTTATCCCCTACGGACAGAGAAGGAGTTATGCGCGCTGTTTTCAGTTATCCGCCAGATACAATCCCGGCAGGCCAAACTTCAATAAGAAATTGGGAAGTGTACCTGGGTCCCCTAGAATACGATCTTCTTAAACCCGTAGGATATAATCTCAGCGAATCTCTCAATTACGGATGGTTTGGATTTCTCTCAAGACCGCTTCTTGATTTTCTCGAGTGGCTAAACCGCTACTTCCACAATTACGGAATATCGATAATAGTAATCACAGTTCTAATACGCGTCTTGTTCCTGCCCCTTACAGTCAAGACTATGGTGTCCATGAAGCGGGTGCAGGTGAAGATGGAGAAAATCAAGCCCAAGATGGAGGCCCTAAAAGAGAAATTCAAGGACGACAAGGCTAAACAGAATTCCGAGCTTATGAAGCTCTACTCAGACCACGGCATTAATCCTCTCAGTAGTTTAGGGGGCTGTCTTCCGCTTTTAATACAGCTTCCTGTTTTCGTAGCTCTTTATGACGTTTTTCTAAATTCAATTGATCTAAGACACAGCTCGTTCCTCTGGATAACAGATCTATCCGAGCCTGAGACCCTTTTTGATATACCGTTCATCGGGGTTCCTTTCAGAATACTTCCGCTAGTAATGGGCATATCCTGGTTCTTGTCTCAGAAAATGACTCCTATGACGATGGCCGGAAACGAGCAAATGCAGCTTCAGATGAAAATGATGCAATTTATGCCTATAATCTTTACTGTGTTATTTTGGGGATTGCCGTCGGGTTTGGTACTGTATTGGACAGTAAGTAATATACTTTCAATAGGTCAGCAAATGTATGTAAATCGAAAGGTCTTGTCTCCAAAAGGAGGATAACTATGCCGATAGTTATAGAAAAGGAAGGGAAAACAGCATCTGAGGCAACTATTAGCGCCTGTGAGGATTTGGGTATTCCCAGAAGCGAGCTCGACGTAGAGGTACTGCGGGAGGGCTCAAAAGGTGTGCTGGGTATCGGAGTAAAAAAGGCCAAGGTCAGGATTACCGTAAAGGACGAGAGTTTGAGCGAGAAGGGACTCAGATCCAAGAAGGTGCTTGAGGAAATTCTTAGCTACCTGGTGCCTTCCTACGCCGTGGGTATCCGTGAGAACCCGGACAAGATAAAACTGGATATTAAAAACACTAACGACAAGGGTCTTCTCATAGGGAAAAAGGGCGAGATGATAAAGGCTATGGAGTACATAGTCGGTAAAGTGGCCGCCCGCCGCTGTGACGACGGCAGGGAAAAGAGGGTCTCTATTGATGTAGACGGATACAAGCGCAAACGTGAAGATACTATTTCCAGGGTTGTAAGAGATACTGCTAAAAAGGTAAGAAAAACGAGGAAGCCGGTTTCGCTTAACCCGATGTCGGCCTCTGAAAGAAGGATTGCTTATATCACACTAAAGCGTGAGAGCGGTGTGAGTTATGAAACCAAGATTGACCGTAATGAAAAACGTATTATTATAACACCTTCATCCAAGGGCCAGGCACAGTAGGGAGATCAAGTAAACTTAATTCTAGTGAGGAAAATTAAATGACTAAAGAGAAGAAATCTTCCAAAACAGAAGACGAGTACATTGCCAAAGAAGAAGCCGAAAAAGTAAAACGCCTGCAGGATAAGTTAAAGGAAGAGGCGGAAGCAAAACAGAGAGCGGAGATTCAGGCCGCCTGCTTCATGACATGTCCAAAATGTGGTGGAGGTCTCGAGGAAATTATATTCCGCGGCATTGAAATCGACCGTTGCACTTCTTGTGACGGAGTTTGGTTAGACGAAGGCGAGCTTCAGAAGCTCTCAGGCTCAGATGACGCAAACATCATCGGGGATATACTCGGGTTTTTCAAATCCGGGTCCTAAGGGATCAACCCTTTCCGGCCCTAAGGTCGGCGAAAAACTCTTTTAAGAGACGCGAGCACTTCTCTTCACACACACCTTCAGTGTATTCGACTTTATGGTTCAGCGTGTCGTCTATACCTATTTTGTAGAGCGATACGACTGCTCCTGCCTTAGGATCCCTGGCACCGAATACAAGGCGTCTTATTCTCGATAGAACTATTGCTCCAATACACATCACGCAAGGCTCTAATGTGACGTAAAGCGTGCACTCTTCTAATCTCCAGCTATTTATATTCTGTGCCGCTTTTTTTATTGCAACTACTTCAGCATGGGCTGTAGGGTCGTAAGTGGATTCTCTAAGGTTGTAGCCGGAAGAAATAACTTTGTCTGAGCTGTCTGTGATCACAGCCCCTATGGGTACTTCGCCAAAACGCCCGGCTTCGAGGGCTTGCTCGATAGCCAGGCGCATGAATTTTTCATCGTCTTTCATTTATTGATGTTGCTCTAAATCACAAATATTTAACACCCTATTTTCTGGCGCTAAATTTAAGACCGGTAGTGCTTCTGTCCCAGGTCTTATCCGTAATTTCTTTAATTTCCGCAACCTTTATCTTCTGTGTAGCGGTTACCGGGAAACCGTCCTCATAAACCTCGATGAAGCGCGGCACCATAGCCACTATAACCCTCTCGGCCATCCATTTGCTAAATTCAATGGGGTCAAACTCAGCTTCCTGCTTAAGGGTTATGTTGAGCTTGATTTCATCGTCAGCCACATTTGGCAGCCTGATTCCAACAGCCACCGCTTCCTGTATGGCGTCATACTGCATAGCCTCGTCCTGAACTGCTATCGGGTCTACGTTCTCTCCGGACACCCTTATTCTGCTGAATCTGCCCGAGAAGTAATAGCGTCCGTCTATACCTCTAGCAAAAAGGTCGTCAGAGTTAAAGAAGCCCTCGTTGTCAAACGCCTCTCTGGTTCTTCTCTCGTCTTTAAAGTACTCGTTAAGTGTTGTGTGCGGTACAAGCGGCTTAATGAACACAAGTCCTTTAGCCTCATCCGGTGGTGTCGGATCTTCATAAGGATCCCAGAACGGTCTGAGCACAGTGTCCGGGTCCTGAGGATCTCTTAGCTCCACATAATAACCCTCCATCGGGAACCCTGAGGAGCCGGGACGGTGGTCTTCCGGGTCTTTCCAGAGTACCATGCCCATCTCTGTGGATCCGTATCCGTCTATCACTCTCACACCGAAGCGCTCCTGAAACTCATCCAGGTTGCGCGGAGCGGGTGAGCCGAGCATTATACGTATATTGTGTTTTTTGTCCCACTCTGAGGGCTCTGCAGCCCATAAATATTCTGCCACGGCGCCTAGCATATTCACGCCAGTTGCTCCGCAGTCGCCGGCCCATTTCCAGAACTTAGATGCGGAGAACCTGGTAAAGAACACTGCGGTAGCTCCTGCCCCCATAGCGCTGAAAAGACACATCACCTGAGCGTTTGCATGACCAAGCGATAACACGCTCATAAGCGTGTCTTCACTACGAACACCTTGCTGCTGCAAGTAAGCGCGCACGGTCATTATTACACCTCCGTGGTCTCGTGCAACACCCTTAGGCATTCCTGTCGTGCCTGATGTGAACATGCATCTTTCCATATCATCAACTGACACCGGAATGCCGGTATTAGCGTCTGAGAACGAGTCGAATGTTGTGAAAGGAAGGCTCTTTATGCCTCCTATCTCTTCCGGAACATCGCCCGGTTCTCCGGTGACAAATATAATTTTAAGGTTCTCAAGCGTGCTCGCTATCTCTTCCATGAAAGGTAAGCTTCCTGGGTCTACTATCAGGGCCACCATTTCTGAATAATTGATTACATACGCAAGTCTCTCGCCCTTTTCATCCTTATTGATCGGAACCTGGACGCCTCCGATTTTATGTATCGCGATTATTGAGGCTACGTATTCAGAGCAGTTCAGCATATACATTCCTACTTTATCGCCCATATTTATCCCGAACTCGTCTTTTAGCCCGTTTGCTACCCTGTTTGCCCAATCGTTAGTTTCCTTATATGTATAACTCTCTGTTACTACACCCTCAGCATTAGCGACTCGAAACATATCTTTATCCGGAAACTGCTCCGCCCCCATCTCAAGACATTTCGTAATCGGCTGCCACTGTTTGGAGTCTTCGAAATTTCCAAAGGGCAGTGTCCCTTTGCCCAGGTACTGTTGGTCCCGGGGTTTAAATAATAAACGCATGGAATCCCTCCTTGACTATTTTAATGTATTTTTTTTGACCCATGAATAATATATCAAGAATAATATATGTCGAATACGTTTATTCTGTCAACCTGAATAAGAGCTGATTACCAATATGTTTGAGTTTATGTAACCCGGGCTATATATATTATTCGGTCTGTTTTGTGAAATTGAGTAGCTCATACTTGTTAGTTTATTCAAATTCGGGAAAATGGTAGAGGTCTTATCTCACTTAAGTATGCTATAGCAAAACTATACGAGGTAAATATTTGGATATTTTAATAATCATACTCTATTTCATTATCGGGCTTATAGCGCTTTATTTCGGTGGTGAAGGGCTTGTAAGGGGAGCTTCCAATCTGGCGGGCATGCTTGGCATCAGTCCTATGGTGATCGGGCTCACTGTGGTTGCGTTCGGCACATCGTCTCCTGAGTTTCTGGTTTGTATAATGGCGGCATTTCAAGGATCAAGCGACATTGTAATCGGCAACATAGTAGGCAGCAACATTTCAAACATAGCTCTTATTCTCGGAGTCTCGGCAATCCTGTGCCCTATCGTAATTCATGCAAAGCTCATAAGGATAGAAGTTCCAATAATGATTGTTCTATCTTTACTACTTTACGCTCTTGCATGGGGACTCAGGATCGGCCGCATCGAGGGCGGGCTTATCTTTTTAGCTCTCATAGCTTTTGTGTCATACAGTTATTATGCCGCTCGTAAAGAATCCTATAAACCCGAGGCCGAGTTTGAAGAGATTAAAAAAAACGGCGGCTACCTAAAACAAGTTGGTTTCCTGGTCCTTGGGCTTGTAGGCTTGATAATCGGCGCCCGGCTTCTGGTTGATTCCGCCATCTCACTTGCTCAAATGTTCGGTGTCAGCGAATTCATTATAGGTATAACAGCCGTTGCTATTGGAACGTCGCTACCCGAGCTTTCAACCTCTATAGTCGCTGCTCTCAGAAAAGAGCAGGATATAATAGTCGGCAATATAATTGGGAGCAATATATTTAATATTGGAATACTCGGGCTCGTATCCGTAATTCAGCCCATAAAAGTTGAACCCTCGATTCTGCGCTTTGAATTCCCAGTTATGATCTTTTTTACGATTTTAGTGCTCCCCCTAATGAGAACAGGCTTCCGGGTTAGCAAGATAGAGGGCGCAGTTCTTATCCTTCTCTATGGCATATTTATATTTTTTCTATTTAACCCTATCTGGCTCTGAATTTGATCCCCGTTTTACTCCGGTCCCAAGTCTTTAGCGTAATCTCTTTTATCTCGGCTACCCGTATCTTCTGTGTAGCAGTTACAGGGAAACCCTCCTCAAAAACTTCTATAAACCGGGGCACCATAAATACGGGAGATTTCTCGGCCATCCACATTGAGAACTCTGCCGGGTCGAACTTCGCATTTTTTTTAAGCGTAACGTTAAGCTTTATTTCGTCGTCCGCTACGTCAGGCAGCCTGATACCTACTGCTACAGCTTCCTGTATAGCCTCATACAGCATAGCGGTGTCCTGTACCGCTATCGGGTCTACGTTCTCTCCGGACACCCGTATCCTGCTGTAGCGCCCCTGAAAATAGTATCTCCCGTCTATACCTCTTGCGAAAAGGTCATCGGAGTTGAAAAACCCGTCATCGTCAAACGCTTCCCTTGTTCTTCTCTCGTCCTTAAAGTATTCGTTAAGCGTAGTGTGCGGAATAAAGGGTTTTATAAACAGGAGCCCTTTAACCTCTTCTGGAGGCGTTGGCCGCTCAGTCGAGTCCCAGAAAGGGCTCATAACTTTACTTGTGTCCGAAGGGTCCCTTAGCTCAACGTAGTACCCTTCCATCGGATAGCCCGAAGAGCCCGGGCGGTAGTCTTCCGGGTCATTCCACAGTACCATACCCATCTCTGTCGAGCCGTACCCGTCTATAGTCCTAGTGTTGAACCTGTCCTGGAACTCCTGAAAGTTCCGAGGCGCTGGTCCGGAAAGCACCATTCTGACGTTATGTTTTTGGTCCCATTCAGAGGGCTCAGCCGCCCACAGATATTCCGCCACAGCACCCAGCATGTTTACGTGTGTAGCGCCACACTCAGAAGCCCATTTCCAGAAGTTAGAGGCCGAAAATCGGGGATAGAACACGGCTGTACAACCTGATCCTATAGCGGTGAAGAGGCACATGACCTGAGCGTTTGCATGTCCGAGCGTAAGCACGCTCATGAGGACGTCTTCACTGCGTACTCCCTGCTGCTGTATATATCCCCGCACGGTAAGCACCACGCCGCCGTGGTTTCTGGAAACCCCCTTGGGCATTCCTGTCGTGCCTGAGGTAAACATACACCTCTCGACGTCCGCGGTTACAACGTCCACGCCCGGGCTTTGTGGGGAATAATCATCGAATGCCGAGAATGGCAGAGTTTTAATTTTGCCTGTTGTGGCCGGCACATTGGCCCCATCGCCCGTTACGAATATGACGTTTAGATTCTCCAAGCTGTCTACGATTTCCTTAATTATGGGAAGACTCTCTGGGTCAACAAGGAGTGCCGACATCCCAGAGTAATTTATTACGTAAGCCAGCCTCTCACCTTTCTCGTCCTTATTTATCGGCACCTGTACTGCGCCTGTTTTATGTATTGCCAGTATCGAGATCACATATTCAGAGGAGTTGAGCATGTAAATGCCAATTCTGTCGCCCTTTTTTATCCCGAACTCGTCCTTAAGACCGTTCGCTACTCTGTTAGACCAGGTGTTTGTTTCCTCATATGTGTAACTCTGGATCAGGTTTCCGTCTCTGTCTGCAACCCTGAACATTGTTTTCTCGGGAAACATTGTTGCGCCCTCTTCCAGGTAGCGTGTTACGGGCAGCCACTCGGAGGTTTCGTCAAATGTTCCAAACGGAAGAGTTCCCTCTCCGACATATTCTTTATCGCGGGGCTTGAATAGTAGGCGCATAATATATTCTCCTTATTTAAGTCTGTATTTCCCGAACAACTAATGAAACCAATGACCCAAATGAATTCTGAACGAGCGCTTGCTCGGAATTATTCTAAATACTCAAATTCTCAAGTCAAGAAATTACGCAGCCGTCTTAAAAGCAACAGCAATATAAACGTTTAAATTTTATTTTCAAGCTGGTACCTATGAGTATTTAGTGATCGTATCTGTTTGATTAGGAGATGGAGTTTTGGGTAAGTTTGATAAAATTCCCTAGCAGGTCTTTCCCGTATTTCGTAAGTATTGATTCGGGATGAAACTGTACGCCTTCAAGTAATAGCTCCTTGTGTTTGATCCCCATTATCTCCCCCTCATCGGTCCATGCTGTAATTTCAAATATATCGGGCAGCGTCTCTTTGTCTACCAGAAGCGAATGATATCTTGTTGCTTCAAAGGGGTTCGGTATGTCTTTGTATATACCCTTACCGCCGTGGTGGATTAAAGAAGTCTTCCCGTGGAGCAGTCTGTCCGCCCTTATTATCTTGGCCCCGTATGCGTATGCGAGTGACTGGTGGCCGAGACATACACCAAGCACTGGTATTCGTCCCGCAAACTCCTTTATCACATCGACAGATACTCCTGCCTCTTTTGGCGTACAAGGCCCGGGGGAGACGACTATTATATCCGGGTTCAGCCTTCCGGCGTCTTCAACTGTGATCTTATCGTTTCTATACACCTCTACATCCTGCCCGAGCTCTGAGAGGTAATGGACCAGGTTATATGTGAAGGAGTCGTAGTTATCTATCATCAATATCATATTTTATAATCCGTTTTTGGCTGCTTCGACCGCTTTTACGAGTGCCTTTACTTTATTTACAGTCTCCTCAAATTCTCTTTCCGGATCAGAGTCCGCTACAATTCCGGCTCCTGCCTGTATGTATATCTCACCGTCTTTGATTACAAAAGTCCTAATCGTTATACATGCATCCATATTCCCCGAAAAGCCGAAATACCCGACAGCGCCCCCGTAAGCTCCCCTTCTTTCGGGCTCGGTCTCCTCAATAATCTCCATAGCCCTTACTTTAGGGGCTCCCGATAGAGTACCCGCCGGGAAGGTTGCCTTCACTACGTCAAAGGCGTCTTTACCGGGCGTGAGTTTCGAGGTGACGTTCGATACTATATGCATCACATGTGAGTATCTCTCTATAATCATCAGCTCGTCCACATGCACTGTACCACTCTCAGATACCCTGCCCAGGTCGTTTCTGGCTAGGTCCACAAGCATTATATGCTCTGCCCTCTCCTTGGGGTCTGCGAGTAGCTCTTCTTCAAGCTCCAGGTCTTCTTTCTCTGTCCCGCCCCTGGGTCTCGTTCCCGCAATCGGGCGGCTCAGCACCTGCCCGTCTTCAACTCTGACCATCACTTCCGGGGAAGAGCCCACAAGGATCTCAGAGTCCGTTTTAAAATAGAACATATATGGTGAGGGGTTTAAGACCCTGAGTGCTCTGTATAAATCAAACGGGTCGACGTCGAGCTTGGTCTTCCAACGCTGTGATATTACGGCCTGTATTATATCCCCCGCTTTTATATATTCCTTTGTTTTTCTGACAGCTTCTTTATAGTCCTCAGGTTTAAAATTCGATTCGAGTTCAGGCTCGAGATTATCACTTTTATTACTACTTTTTTTATTACCATTCTCAAAGCTCAGTGGTTTTTTCAGCTTCTCACTTATCTCTTCTACTTTCTTTACAGCGTTATCGTAACACTCTCTTGAGCTCTCCGGATCCTCTACGTAAGCGTTATTAACAATTTTTATTTTATGGTTTATGTTATCAAATACCAGCACTGTGTCCGTAATCATAAATAGCGAGTCCCAAAGCTTAAGCTCGTCCTTTCCAAGCTCCGGAAGATCCTCTACAAACCTCACAATATCGTAGCTGAAATACCCTACAGCTCCCCCGTGGAACCTCGGGAGCCCGGGCTCTGCAACCGGTCTGTATCTAGAGTGCAGGTTTCTCAGCTCCTCGATCGGATCACCTTCAATAGTGTTGGTTTCGCCGTTTTCGATGATCTCGATTTTACTGCCTTTAGAGCGGAAGATTACCGATGGCTCGGCACCTAAAAAGCTGTACCGTCCCCACTTCTCTCCGCCCTCTACGCTCTCCAGCAGAAACGAGTAATCTCCTGTCTCTATTTTCTTAAATGCTGACACAGGGGTATCGAAGTCGGCCAGTATTTCCTTCCAGACCGGTATCAAATTTCCTTTGTCGAGCTTCTTTTCAAACTCCTCAAATGTGGGAAAAATCATGGCAACAAAGAATAAAAGCCCGAACTTTAAAGTCAAGCTGCACTTTAATTGTTCCCCCGATACTGTAAGATTATCCGAAATATAATTTGGGAGAAGGAATCAATGCCGCGCATAAATCCGCAAATTTTCAGAGAGTACGATATAAGAGGAGTAGTGGGTAAAGACCTGGACGGTGAGGTCTTTCAAACTATCGGGAAGGCGTACGGCGCTTATATGACTGAGAGGGGTGCAAAGACCGTATCCGTGGGACGAGACTGCAGAGTAAGCTCACCGGAATTATCAGCAGCGTTCATTCAAGGCGTAAACTCAACCGGTATAGATGTTCTGGATATAGGTATGGTCTCCACTCCAATGCTCTATTTCTCTCTCTACAACCTGGACGTGCAGGGCGGTGTTATGATTACGGCAAGCCATAACCCAGGCGAGTATAACGGTATCAAGCTCTCTGACGGCAAAGAGTCCCTTTTCGGTGAAGAGATCAAGAAGATCGGGCAGATTGCCGAGGCGGGAGAATTCCCGACAGGTAACGGTACGTCTGCACTGGCCGACGTGCGCGATGCATACATAGATTATTTACTTCAGAATATCGATATAAAACCCGGACTACGGATCGCTGCCGATTACGGAAACGGCATGGTAGGGGTGGCGGGCCCCGAAGTTCTCGAGAGGTTCGGCTGCCAGGTAACTGAGCTCTACCCCGTGCCCGACGGCACTTTCCCGAACCACCATCCGGACCCCACGGTTGAGGAAAATTTAGTAGATATGATAAATGCCATTAAAAGTGAAGGTCTTCAGCTTGGAGTAGGGTTTGACGGCGACGGTGACAGGGTAGGTGTCGTAGATGAGAACGGTAACATCATATGGGGCGACATGCTGGTCCTCATTTTCGCAAGGGATATAATCCGCGATAATCCCGGTGCCACTGTAATTGGCGATGTCAAATGCTCGAACCGTCTCTTTAGTGGTATTAACGAAGCTGGAGGCAATGGGATAATGTGGAAGACCGGGCACTCGCTTATTAAGAGCAAGATGAAGTATGAGGGTGCGGCTCTTGCTGGAGAGATGAGCGGCCATATATTCTTCGCAGACCGCTACTTTGGCTACGACGACGCCCTTTACGCGGCGCTTCGAGTACTCGAAATAGTCTCAAAGACCGGCAAATCAGTGTCCGAGCTGCTAGAAGATGTTCCCCCTGCTTTATCCACTCCAGAGATTCGGGTCGACTGCCCGGAAGAGATAAAGTTCAGTTTGGTAGAGGAAGTTAAGAAAGAGCTCTCAAAGGGCAACAAAACAGTTGATATAGACGGTGTCAGAGTTGAGTTCCCGGACGGCTGGGGCCTCATAAGGGCTTCTAACACACAGCCCGCTCTGGTTCTCAGGTTCGAAGCTCAGACGGAAGAAAGACTAAGTGAAATCCGCTCTCTTGTAGAAGGGGAATTAAATGCTGCTAAGGAAAGGTTATCGGGTTAGTTTTTGATATTATTCAGATCGTCTATTAGTGAGTGCANGTTCTCAATCTCTATCTCATACTTCTCGGATATTCTNTCTAGCTCGTACTTGGGCAATTCAGTGTTACTGTTAAGCTCTATCTCAGGTTCCCAAGAGTTCTTTCTCAGCGCGAGCTGCGCTACATCCCATCTGGAATAATGCCCGAGTGAATCGAACACAGCCTTTACGGCTTTAATCTGATTCGCATGACATTCTGCATATAGTATAGCGTCTTTCTCAAAGTTCGGCTCGGCCAGGTATCTGCCTCCCGGGTTAACTATCGAGCTCCCTCCAGAGGCCCAGTCATAGTTCATATGGTCCCCGTCTCTTATGCCATGCCACTTCTCGGGGAAGTCGTCATCGTCCATATAACCACATCCACTTAAAACAAACGCGCCTGCTTCAAACGCGTGCACTTTTATGAGTGACTGAAGGTTACACATTGCACCTCCCGGGCTCGTGTCCGCATCGAGTAGCTTGTCCTCGCCCCGTTTCCAGTTCCCGGGCCATACAGCGATATGAAACTCCTCACCCCTGTTTATCATCGCGGCCCGCATAAGCGGCATATGATTCTCCCAGCATATCAGCCCCCCTATGCGCCCTATATCGGTCTCGAACACGTTTATATCACTTGCGTCTCCCATTCCCCAGTAGATTCTCTCGGTGTAGGTCGGCATCAGTTTCCTGTGCCGTCCCATGACGCTTCCGTTTTTGTCGATAAATAGAAGGGTATTGAATACGGTCTGGCTCCCAGCCCTATCGTCAAGCTCGTTACAGCCGATTACTACGTATGCTCCTGCTTTCTTAGCAGCTTCTCCCAGGATTTGTGTGTCTTCACTCGGTATAACGATAGAGTTATCCTGAAGAGCTATCATAAAGTCCGTCCACTCATGCGGTGGTGTCTCGTAGCCTACTGTGTAATAGGCAGGGTAAGCGGGAATGAATGATTCGGAAAACGTTACAAGCTCTGCTCCATTTCTTCCAGCTTCAGCTACGAGCTCACATGCTTTCGTGATCGTTTTGTGCTTGTCCATAAACACAGGAGAAGCCTGCACCACAGCCACTTTTACCTTTTCTCTACCGCCTAGAATAGTTTTGCCCATAATCTTCTGCTTAAGGTGTAATAATACTGCTTCCGCCCGTGGGTCCTCCCTGCTGTTTCATCTGCTCCGCCTGCTGAGTAGCCCTTACCTCTATAAGCGTAAGGAGCTTATCCTTAAACTCTTCTTCGTAAGCGCACACACCCGGCACTATGTAACCCAGCATAGCGATCTGAAGAAAATACTCAGTGTTGGCCTGTAGGAATTCCTCTTGAAGCTGGGTCCCGTAAGCCTGGGATAAATTTGTAAATATCGTATTTCCAAGCTCTCCCACTACCTCGGGCAGGCTTTTTGTTCCCTTCACCTGCTGGTTAAAGTTCACTCCAAGATTAAACGCCATCAATATCGAGTTCGCTATATTCCCAAGCTCCGGTGGAGCACCGCCCTCACCTTGCTCTTCCTGTTTCTGATCTTCTTCCGACATTTCACTTACCTCCCTTGAATTTGAAAACTAATTCTAACATATAATGAATTTAATGCCGATTCAATCAATTCAGTTGATTTGGGATTTGAAAAGTGTAACAGTAATAGGGTTATGCATGTACGGGAGATAAGCTTATGGCCAAGGTAGAAGGGGGGAGACTAGTTGCTAAAACCCTCCATGAGCTCGGCGTGAGAGAGATATTCTCACTTGGTGGAGGCCACATCAATCCCATCTACAACGCTTGTATAGACTTTGGTATCAGGATTATCGATA
>JGI24023J19991_10001826_pt1 | contig 16016 bp, 18 predicted proteins | sample Cruoilmetagenom1_FD_19991 | JGI IMG/M metagenome (IMG submission 19991) | reverse complement strand
AGTGGATCCATATTAATTATTCCCAATGTTGTTGGGTTTGGTATTGAACGAATAAATTCTTCATAAGTCAGCTGGTCTACCGACGCTACATGAACGTTAACAAGACTACGAAGCTGTGCAGACATTGCAGTAGTTGTCAGCCGGGCAAAAGTTTCATGCATAATAGAAACAGTTCTAATTTGTTCTTTTGAAAATTTATCAGGCCGCTTAAAATCATATATTTTAATTTTACGCTGTTCCTGAGTCTGGCTAACTGATTCTGTTTCTATCTCTCCAGTTGAAATTGCGGTTAATAACTGATCAATCTCATCCTGGGAAAGTACTTCGTTCATCTGAACTCCTGCTAAAACTCTATTACGTTATAATCAAGAAATACAATTTCTTTTACAGACTGTTTAAGAACAAGCTTATTAATTGCCTGTTTTAACTCATTCTTAATCTGCTTTTCTTTATCAGCAGTTAGCTCTGAACCTAACTTAGCAGCAAAAAAACTACGAATTCTATCTACAATAATTTCATTTCGTGCAATCAAATCAGTCTGAACTGCAGTGTTCTCCATTTCATACCCAAGTTTTGGATGCAATACTACTGTTATTGGCTGCTCATCTGCAGTCCGTACACGTATCTCTTTTAGATCATACCACTGAAGGATATCAGGAACTTCATTATATTCTTCAGAATCTGATGGATAAACAACATTCTGTGGCCCTTTATTTAGGAAACCAACTGTAACTACTACTATAGTTACAATAAATATAACTGCAGCCAGACCAAGGGCTACCCATTTAAGAAGCCTGAGTACTACGGCAGGAATAAAACCTGTTTTTCCTCCAAGCTCCTGGCCATCTCCACCAGCTATTTCTTCTTCAGCAAAAACTTCTTCATCGCTCATGAACAACTCCTGAATTCCAGACATGGAATTTTATCAAAATAGAGAGAATTATGCAAACGATATATGTCTACAAGTGCCCCTCAGTCAAAATAATTATATCTACCCTTCTATTATAAGCTCTTCCTTCTTCTGTTTCTTCAGATGCTAAAGGGACAGTATCTGCAAATCCGGCAACCTGAAACTGATCTTCATTCACACCAAAATCAACAAGATAATGAAGCACATTGGTAGATCTGGCTGTAGAAAGCTCCCAATTACTGGGCCAGGGGCTGTCAGTTCCAGTTGGAGTGGAATCGGTATGTCCTTCCACTCTGAAAATTTTATCTATAAGGTTTTCTGAACTTAGCAAAACAGCTGCTTTCTGCAGAGTTTCACGGGCCTGCTCAATATCAATATCAGCTGTTCCCGGTTTAAAAAAAGAATCTGCAGCCAGACTAATTACAAGCCCCCGTTCATCTTCTTTAATTCTTAATTTTTTAGTTTTTATTTCTGGCTGAAAAGCACTAATAGCTCTTTTCCGGGCGGTACTCATTGCTCTGCCATTATCCATTGAGGGTAAGGACATAATATTGTTACCCAACTCTGCAAGCTTACCAGCCTGAAGTGTATTTCCACCAGTCTGAATACCAAGTCCACTAAAAGCAGCAAGTATTAATTTAATTCTGGATCCTTCCTCAATAGGAGGACTGTAGAGAAGCACAAAGAAACACAGTAACAAAGTTACCATGTCTCCATAAGTGAGCATATATTCAGGTACACCTTCACTACATTTAGGACATTTTTTTGCCTTATCTGCCATACTGCCCCCTCATTCTAATCACCTGCCAGCTCTTCCATCATAGTCTTTCGCTTGCCTGGATCCAGAAAAGAAACAAGTTTAAATTTCAGAATATTAGGATTATCTCCAGCCTGTATTGAAAGGATACCTTCTATCATAATCTCCCGGGTTAATCTCTCTTCCTGATCCCTGTCTTCGAGCTTATTTTTAAAGGGTATTAACATTACATTTGCAAAAATTGATCCATACATTGTGGTAATTAAAGCAAGAGCCATACCGGATCCAATAGCATCCGGATCATCAAGGTTTGCAAGCATGGCAATAAGTCCTGCAAGGGTTCCAATCATACCAAAAGCAGGTGCAAGAGATCCCCAGTCTGCAAAGAACTTAATACCAATTGAATGTCTGGTTTCAAGCTGCTCAAGATCACTATAAAGAATAGCCTTTATTATTTCAGGATCAGTACCATCGACAACCATCTGGATACCATCTTTTAAAAATTCATCACCAACATCTTCTATATCATCTTCAAGTGCCAAAAGACCTTCTCTTCTTGCACGTTCTGAAAAATTAACCAGAGTAGATATTGTCTTTTCAAGTTCATAATTGGGAATCTTAAAAACATGGTTCATTATTTTTGAAACACCAAGAACTCTTGCCAGAGGGTTTGAAATCATCATTGCAGCAAAAGAACCTCCAATTACCATTAAAAATGAGTTCAGGTCAACATAAATTCCCAGCCCACTCCCTCCAAGTGCCATTGAAAGGATAATTAACCCAAAACCCAGGGCTAATCCAATAATCGTTGATATATCCATTTATAATCTACTCCTCATTCTTAAAGGCACCAATCAATCGCCTGTAATCTACTATTTTCTGAAAGATTTCCTGATATTCTTCCTTTATAATCAGACGCTTACCGGAAAGCATGATAAGTGTAGTATCCGGGTTGCTCTCTATATATTCAATCTGGTGGGGATTTATATAATACCCTATACCATTCAACCTGGTAACTTCTATCATATCATGCCTTCCTCAATTCAGGCTGTCCCCAAATTTAATCCCTCTGAATGGAGGATTACAGGACAGCCTCATTTACTATCTTCTATCGTTTGAGTGTCAATAATTCCTGAAGCATCTGATCAGAAGTAGTAATTGTTTTTGAATTTGCCTGAAAACCACGCTGGGTAACAATCATATCTGTAAATTGTTCCGCAAGATCTACATTACTCATTTCAAGTGCTCCTGCAATCATCTTACCCTTTCCGGCAACTCCTGACTGGCTGATATTTGGATCTCCGGAGTTATTAGAAATAACATATGTACTTTCACCTGCTTTTTCCAGCCCCCCGGGGTTAGTAAAACTAGCCATAGCCACCTGACCAAGAAGTCTGTTGGTACCGTTCGAATAAACACCAGTTATTTGTCCGGACTGATCAATCTTAAAATTTTCAAGATAACCCATAGGATACCCATTTTGACGAAATGCTTTTGTTGAACTTTTTTCTGCAAACTGGGTAACTGAATTTACAACACTGCCAACATCCCCAAGGTTAAGTTGAAAGTTCTGTCTTACCTGACCTTCACCTTCATCAGCTGCCTGTTGAACATCAAATCCTACATTCACCTGAAGCGTTCCAGTCTCAACACGTTCCCCAAGAGTATCAACAGCTCCTGAAAGAACTCCAAGATTACTGAATTCAACAATAAATGTATCTGCAGTACTGTTTATATCACCAATATCTGCAAGAGTATTTGTATTAACTTCTGCGTCAGGATCCACTACAACCTGTCCCTGCCATTGGTTTTCAACGCCCTGAATCTTAGTAAAATTTACTCTCAAGGTGTGTGTATTACCAAAAGAATCATAAACTGCTTTATCAATAGTCCAGGTCCCTTCTCTTGTTTCAATAGCACCGGCACCTTCAATTATATCCTGTGTTCTTTTATCCAAATTACATGCCAGTTCAACTTCTGATGTTGCTGCAGCAGGATCTTTACTTCCTACTGGAATCATAAGATTATTAACATCAGCTGCTGCATTGATAAAGTTCTGCCCATCAATAGTCTCTGCCTGCCAGCCCTGAACCCTCATTCCATTTGCAGGATTGATAAGAGTTCCATTTTCATCCAGACCAAACGCACCAGCTCTTGTATAGAACTCCTTTGCACCTGAGTTCATTACAAAGAAACCATTCCCCTGTATAGCCAAATCTGTCATAACCCCGGTTGTCTGCATAGATCCCTGTGTATGAATAGTATCTATTGAGGCAACTGTCATACCAAGTCCTACCTGTTTAGGATTAACACCACCAAGATCTTCTGTAGGCCTGGCTGCTCCGGACATGGTCTGGGAAAGCATATCCTGAAAATTAACTCTTCCTTTCTTAAATCCAATAGTATTAATATTTGAGATATTATTACCAATTACGTCCATTCGGATCTGATGATTCTGAAGTCCTGAAACTCCTGAATATAATGATCGCATCATAAAGCAGCCTCCTGTTCGCTAACCTTTTCTACATTATTATAATCGTAATATTTTCCATCAATTAAAATTTGTGGAAAATCTCTGCCGGAAACTTCTTCAACCTTCCCACTAATCATTTTATCGCCGTCAATAACTTCCACCCATTTACCTAAAAGACCAAGGGCATTACCCTGACCCAGCATTCCGGAAAGATTATTAAACCCTTCACTCATATTTGTCATCTGTTCCAGTGACGAAAACTGAGCCATTTGAGAAATAAATTCCTTGTCTTCCATAGGTGCTGTCGGATCCTGATAACTAAGCTGGGTTATTAGAATTTTTAAAAAATCATCTTTATCCAGAGTATTATCATTTACCTTTCCGCCATTTAAGGCTTTGTTAAAGGTATCATTCTGAATATTAACCTTTGCCTGTTCAGAGTTTGAAAGTACACTTGTAAAATCCATATAACCCTCCGCTATACTACAAGATCGATAAGATTTTCTGATTCACTTATCATTGTAGGTATTATCTCATCAATCAATTCTATCTGTTTTGAAATACCACTTCTCTGTTCTCGCTCACGATCACCTGAATGATCACCACCAACAGAAACATTTAAAGATGCTGTATCAAAACCACTTTCTTTAAAAGCTCTTTCCAGATTTTGTAAGTTCTGCTCAAAAACATCCTTTACAGAAGAACTGTCAACAAAAATTTGTCCTGTTATTTTATTATCGGTTAGATTTAGTCTTATCCTTACCTTTCCAAGCTGTTCAGGCCTAAGAATTAGCTTAATTTCACCTGAACCTCCGTCTTTAAGAATTATGCTGGATTGCTTTACAATTTTATTGTTAACATTTTCTTCCAACTGCTTCATTAATGCTGAACTACTTGAAGTAGTTAGTGTTTTCGACTCACTTGAGAAATTATCTTTTATATGAGTCAACTCTACGACTATAGGCTTAGATTCATCTTCACTCAAAGAATTAAGCTGACTGGAAGATTCCGATGTAAATTTTTGATTTTCTCTTTCAATCACTAACTCATTATGCTTTGTTTTTGTATTCTTTATTTCTGAATGTCTCAGATCAACTACTGATAGTTTTTTCCTGCTTATTTTAGAATCTTTTTTTTCAATATCTTTCTGGTCAGTTAATTTCAGTTTTTTGGAAACCTTTAGTTGATCTGATATGACAGCTTCAGAGGTCTCCAGTAAATCATTACCTTTATCAGGAATAATTAAAGGATCTGAAGATTTATTATCAGATTCAGGGTTTAAAACTATTAAGTCACTATAGTTATCCGCCAGCAACTCTTCTTCTACACTACTTTCGACTTTAATAGTATTACTTTTTTCAAGGATATCTAAAATATTATCATTTGATGCTTCATCAGGTTTAGTCTTTTTAAATGAAACATTCCTGGTATCAAAACCCATTTTACTGAGACCTATAAGTTTAGTATTTTTTTGTTTTAACTCTTTTGCAAGATCTTTATCGATATCTTCACTTATCCTGTCATCTTCTTTTTTTACNGGTGTCTTTCTATTTTTTTTCACNTNATTNTTTTGCATTTTNTTAAATTCAGAAGATGCAGANTCAAAGNCTTCGGTAAATTCCCNTTTTCCCTGCNAANTATCATNTTCTACAGATNTAATCATCTTTGAGTCATTAGAGTCAAAACTGTTATCCACCTTATTTAAAGGCATCTGTAATGGAAGCAAATATCCCTCCGTTAAATCTATGGTTTTTTCAGCATCTTACGATTAAGCTCAGCAGCTCTGTCAGCAGGCATTAAAGAAAACCAGTAGGATACAATTGAATCTGTACCAGCTTCCTGAGCAATAAGCTCAGTAGTACGAAAAATATCAATAATATCCTGATCTGCCATACCAAGAAGCCTTGCTACTGCATCATCCGGCGGCATACCGGTAAAATATGCAGATGCTTGTCGTAAGTTCCTACTTCTATCTTCGTACTCTTTTAAACGATCATTAAACGATTTTTCTCTATCTTCCAATGATTTTTCCTGTTCTGCCAGTGTTTCCAGCTTTTGCTCTACTTCTGCCTCTTTTAAAAGGATCTCATTTTCACGCTTTTCCAGCTCTTCATCCCTTATCTCCAAAGCCTGGATTTGTTTCTCCATACGTTCCCGATCCAGAAGTAAAAGGTCATCAGGGTTTTCAAGTTTTACCGGTGTATCCAGACCAACAAGTTTAAGAATAGGTGCAAACCTATACCTGACATCAATTATTCCTAAAAAGTCAAACCACAGAAGGCCTCCCAGAAATAAAACCGTAATCAACAAAATAAGTAAAATTATTCGTAAACCCGAACGGGTTGATCCTGCCAAAACTGCCTCCCTTATGCAGACTGTCCCTTATTAATACGCTTTCTTAATGCAATGCCAATACTAATATCATCAATCTCTTTTAATTCTTCCAGAGCCTCTTCTTTATAATAAACCTGCTCTTCTTTCTCTTTTAACTTATCAAGAACCTTTCTTTTATTAGAAGCTTCTATAAATTTTTTTTGTATTTTTTGCTTTTCAAACTTATATGCAGTAAGCTTGAGATTAGCCTGATTAATTTCATAATTTAGTTTTTGAAGATAAAGTTCGGAGATCTGAAGAATTTCTATCCCTGAATTATCAAGACTATATTTAAAAAAAGCTTTTGTTTTATCAGATTCAAAATCTTTTATTTTGTGTTCCATGATATTACATTTACTCACAATCTGACCCAGTTTAATTTCCCAGCTTCTTTCATCATACGCTCTTAGATCGAGTAATTTTTCCAGATTAAATCGAAACCGCTTCATTTGGAGGCTCCTTCTTAAGAGGTATTTTTATCCCGGAAATTTCTTCTGCAAGTGCCAGTGTTTTTACAATATCTGCATTTTCCTCAACTCTTTGCTGTAAAAAATTACGAATTAATTCTATTTTTTCAATTGCTTCATCTATAGTTTTATTACTGCCTTCTGCATAAGCACCAACATTTATTAAATCTTCTGCATCAGTATAACCAGCAAGAAGAGTCCTGATTCTCCCCATGGCGGCCTGCTCTTCAGATGTAGTAATTTTATTACCTAACCGGGATAATGACTGAAGAATATCAATTGCCGGATAATGATAACTTTGTGCAAGTTTCCTTGAAAGAATTATATGACCATCAAGGATCCCACGGACATTATCCGCAACAGGTTCATCCATATCATCTCCATCCACAAGAATGGTATAAAAACCGGTTATAGTACCTTTTTCTGAAGTTCCGCATCTTTCCAGCAGCTTTGGCAGAAGAGAAAAAACTGAAGGAGTAAATCCCCGTGTTGCAGGGGGTTCACCAACAGCTAAACCTATCTCCCTCTGTGCTCTAGCAAACCTGGTTATTGAATCAAACAGAAGCATTACATTTTTACCTTGATCTCTAAAATATTCAGCTACAGCCGTAGCAACAAAAGCAGCCCGGACCCTCGAAAGAGGAGGAGTATCACTTGTTGAAACAATTACAACAGATCTTGCCAGCCCCTCTTTGCCAAGATCAGATTCAAGAAATTCCTTTACTTCTCTTCCACGTTCTCCTATTAAGGCTATTACATTAATATCAGCATGAGTATTTCTGGCAACCATACCCAAAAGAGTAGATTTACCAACCCCGCTACCGGAAAAAATTCCAACTCTCTGACCCATACCAATAGGTGTAAGAGCATCAATAGCCCTTACACCAGTAATAAGTCTTTTAGTAATAGATTTTCTTTTTAACACATCAGGAGGTGTATTTCTTACTGAAAAAGATTCTGAAGAACCAATGGAACCTTTTTCATCCATAGGATGCCCCATACTGTTCAAAACTCTTCCTAAAAGCTTCTCCGATACTGGAATGGTTAAATATTCCCCCATTGCAACAACTGTACAGCCAGGTTCTATACCTTCCATATCATCAAAGGGCATTAATTGGACAATTTCATTATTAAACCCAACAACCTCTGCTCTTATCATACCATCCCCTCTGGGGACAAAAATATGACAAAGTTCTCCTACAACAACCTGAGGCCCAAGGCTTTCAATAATTAAACCCTGCACTTTCTGAACAACTCCACTATATTTAATGGGATCTACCTGGTTCAGAACGGCCTCATATTTTTCGAACATCAATTATCTCCCTTTGTTTTAATAGGAGCCAAATCGAGTATTTTTTCTTCTATTTCATGAAGTTGTGAAGAAATCCTTGCATCAATTTCTCCAAAATCTGTTTCTATTATACAACCACCCTTATCTACTGTAGAATCTTCCACAACAGTAACAGACCGTATATTTTCAACCATTCTCATAAAATCTTTAATATGCTCAGATGTAAGTTCTACATCATCAATATTTACCTTAATTAGAACTTCACCTCTGCTCTTTAATTTTCGCAAGGCCTGAATTACATTATTTACTACTACATTTTTTTGATTTTCAGAAATTACCTTAACAACTTTTTTTGCAATCATAATTACAAGATTAATTACCTGAGTCTCTGATTCATCAATTATATCATTTCGCTTTTCTATAGTCTTATCGATTATTGCATGAAGCTGCTGAACAAGCCTTTCAACCTCTACCTGCCCTTCAGCATATCCTGTTTCACGTCCTGCTTCGTAACCCTCTGCTTCAGCTTTCTTTTTAATTTCTTCAAGATCAGCTTCCATCTTTTCTTTTAACTCTGTTGCAGATTTTTCAGCATCAGAAACAAGGCGTTCGGCATCATCCTCAGCCTTTTTCTTTAAAACCTGAATCTCGTCAGTTTTCTGCTGAACTTCTTCAAAAGCTCTCTGATCTGCATCCCGAAGAATCTGCTCAACCCTGGATTCGGCAGCTTTAATCATATCCTGTTTTTCATTTTCCCAATTTTTTCTAAAAAGTTCTGCTTCTTTTCTTAAATCATCAGCAGTAGGACCTTTATATTCCTCAATAACCGGAGCTTCTTCAACTACCTCTATTTCTGGAAAAGGAGAAGTAAGGGTTACCCTATTATTTACATTAACAATTTCCATTGCTCTGAATACATTTTTTGCCAATTCCTTCCCCCTCTAAACTATATTAAACAACCATCTCATCTTCACCGGATCTGGCTACGACAATTTCACCGCTGTCTTCAAGTTTTCTAATAATAGAAACAATCTTTTGCTGAGTTTCTTCAACATCTTTAAGCCTGATTGGTCCCATATATTCCATTTCTTCTTTAAGAAGTGCAGCTGCACGTTTGGACATATTTTTATAGATCTTATCCTGGACCTCGCCTTCAACACCTCTAAGTGCCTTGGCAAGTTCAGCAGTATCAACCTCTCTCAAAACCTTTTGTATAGCTCTGTCATCCAGAAGAACAATATCTTCAAATACAAACATTCTCTTCTTTATCTCTTCTGCAAGTTCAGGGTCTTCCTCTTCAAGAGATTCAATTATCAGCTTCTCTGTAGACCGATCCACAAGGTTAAGAATCTCAACTATGTTCTCAACACCACCGGCTGCTGTAAAGTCCTCACTGGAAAGAGTGGAAAGCTTCTTTTCGAGAACCCTTTCAACTTCCCTCAGAACTTCAGGTGAAGTTCTATCCATAGTAGCAATACGTTTAGCTACATCAGACTGAACATCTGCAGGGAGCGCTCCCAGAATTACAGAAGCTTTTGCCGGCTCAAGATAAGCCAGTATCAATGCAATGGTTTGTGGATGCTCCTGCTGGATAAAGTTTAATAAATGTGCAGGATCAGTTCTTCGAATAAAATCAAAGGGCCGTACCTGAAGACTGCTTGTAAGCCTGTTTATAATATCAACTGCTTTTTGGGAACCTAATGATTTTTCCAAAAGCTCTCTGGCATAATCAATACCACCGGAGGTAATAAAATCCTGAGCCATCATAAGCTCTTTAAATTCCATGAGAACTCTATCACGTTCATCTGGTTCAACATTATCAAGACGAGCTATTTCAAATGTTAAAGTTTCAATCTCATCTTCTCTAAGATGCTTAAAAATTTCTGAAGAAATTTCTGAACCAAGGGTTACAAGGAAAACAGCGGCTTTCTGACGTCCTGTCAGTTCCTTTTTTACAGTTTTCTTACCACCTGTATCAGTTGCATTTGCCATTTACTACTCCTCTACAAGCCATGTTCTAATAAGCTGGGCAACATCTTCAGGATGCTCCCTGGCCATATTTATTGCATTCTCCTGCATTTCCATTCTGGCTCTTTCTTCTACAGACATAGCAACATCCATCTCTTCTTCTTCTGCACTCTTTAATGCTGCTTCCCTCATCATCTGATGCTGTCTGGCAAGCTCCTCTTCTCTAAGACGTCTTCTTCTCTCCATCTCTCTGGAGATAATTCTGAATATTATAAAAGCTACAATTATTATAGCCACACCAATAATTGAATATAAAACCGCCTGCTGAACCCTTTTCTGATTCCGCAGTTCTTCATCTTCCTGAGCAAACTGATCTGCTCTGTTAAACTGAATATGCTGTGCAATAACAGAATCACCTCTGGCTTTATTAAATCCAATTGCATGTTCAATTAGTGATTGAGCTTTTTTTATCTCCTCATCCACAACAGGAGTGTATTCTCTTTTAATTACACCACCATTTTCAAACTGAATCTCACCCTTTTCATCATATATCTGCCGCCAGGTACCATCGATGGCAGCACCAACGGTAATCCTTTTTATCTCCCAGGGACTTTTTTCTTCATAAATACTTCTTGTATTAATTTCCTCATTTACAATAGCAGATGTTTTTGAATAATTCCCAACAAGATTATCCAGATCCTGATATGCAGGGGGAGTTTGCCCCTCCTGTCCCGGAGGTCCTTCAGGGTTAAAACCTGTTCCATTAAATTTTTCAGAAAGATCCTCACTGGACCTGGTTATTGACAGAACGAAAGCCGATTCATCATAAGGAGTACTGGGATTATCTTCTTTTGTTGTTATTGGATAATGCTCCTCTGTAGAAACAGTTTCTTTTGTAAAATCCAGATCAATTTCAACCTTGGTAATACTTATTCTATCTTTACCAAATATCTGTGATAATTCTGTAAATATTTGCTCTTTATACGAATTTTCAAGAATTTGCTTTTGTCTTAACTGCCTGCCTGATAATTCAAGCCTGTCAAAATCAGCCAGATCACCAAAATCATTCAGAATGGTTCCTCTGTAATCAGAAATAACTATGTTATCAACTACAAGGCCTTCAACTGCAAACTGAACAAGCTTAACAATGCCTTCAATTTTCTTCCTGTCTGTTACAATATCAGATCCGGGACGGGGTGTAATAATTACAGATGCTGTCACAGGATTCTGATCCTCAGCAAATAGTTTATCTTCTGGTAAAACAAGAGTAACCTTTGCTGAATCAACATCATCCAGAGCTTCAATATGATCCTGCAAATTTTCAGTAACAGCCTGCCTGAGATTAATATTCCTCTCAAAATCAGTCAAAGACCAACGATCCATCTTAAAGATATCCCAGGGAGATGTTCCTGATGGAATTAAATCCTCCCGCATTAAAATAGCAACCATTCTTTGGGCTGTTTTCCTATCCGCAACATAAATACGTCCTTCTTCTGTAATTTTATGTTCCACACCCTCCTGATCGAGACGCATGGAAATATCATCCAGTTTTTGAGGATCAGTAATTGGGGATGTTATGAGAAGAACCATATTAGGCTCGGAACTAAAATTCATTAATAGTACCAGGCCTATCAGAGAAACACCAATTATGGCAAAAAGAATTATTTTTTGTACCAGGGACCATTTACCCCAAAGTACTTTAACCTGTTCTCTAAATTTATTTAACCATTCGTTCATTCTCCCCTCCCAAAAAGAATGCATCCAGGGATAATCTACCTTATATTAATTATCTCCCGATAGGCCTTTAATGCATTATCAACTACTGACTTAGTCAGTGTAATTGCTAAGTTGGCCTTACTCATAGCAATTGTAACATCATGAACATCAATACTATCCGGATTTATGATATACTGCTCAGTTATATTTGTACTTTCCTGAGCAAGGTCATTCACACCATTCAGTGCATCTAAAACCATATCACTAAAAGAAGATGCACCAGGCTCTTCTTCAATACCTTCATGGAGCCGACCGGGGATATGAGCAGAATTTGTTCTTAGAACATCTATTGCATTCCCGCTGACCTGACTTATATCAAGAAAACTCATCTACTACCTCCCAATTTCCAAAGCTTTCATAAACATTGCCTTACTACCGTTTACTACAGCTACATTAGCCTCATAAGATCTTGAAGCTGATATCATATCTACCATTTCTTCCACGATATTTACATTAGGCATCTCAACATAGCCCTTCTGAGGACCAGTTTTAATTGCATCAGGATGAGTTGGGTCATAAACAAGCTTAGGATCCCCATCCAGATCTTTATCAATCTCAACTATTCTAACACCCTTACCAATACCATTATCCATAGTTTCAGGTAAAAAAGGAGATCGCCAGTAAGGCTCCTGTACTTTGGGTCGGAAAATTACCCTGCTTCTACGAAAAGGACCACCTTCTGCTGTCCTTGTAGTGTCAACATTTGCAATATTATTGGAAATAACATCAAGCCTTGTTCGCTGAGCACTTAACCCTGATGCTGCTATATTAATACTACTAAATATACCCATATACCACCTACCTTAATACTATATTCAGCTGAGTAAACTGATTGGAAATAGACCTTGTTAAAAGATCATACCTAAGTTGATTTTGAAGAAGAAGCATACTTTCCTGCTCAGCATCAACATTATTTCCATTATTATCTGTTTGTGTAAGATAATCCAAAAACCTGGTGGGCTGCACATCCTGATAATTCTGAACTTTATCAAATGAAATATGTTTTTCATTAGTAAGAGCTGCCTGAGGTTTATGAACATCTTCTGATTCCAATGCTCTTTTTAATTCAGCTTCAAAATTCAAAGAACTTCTTTTAAAATTTGGAGTATCGGCATTGGAGATATTATTAGCCAGTACCTGCTGTCTCATGGTTGTTGCATCCATTGTTCTATGAAGTACATCAACACTTTTTCCAAAACTATTATTTAAAAACAACTTATCCTTCCTTTAAAAAGACCTTGTAGTTTATATTCTCGGCAAAATTTATATTTATCATTACAAAATGTACCTGGAGAGATCATGGTTCATAACAATATTAGCCAGTTTGTCATCAACATATTCCGCAGTTATTGGTATTTCCTGCCCTTTCAGGTCCGGAGCATTGAAGGAAACATCCTCTAATAACAGTTCCATAATAGTATGAAGTCTTCTTGCTCCAATATTCTCTGTATTGGAATTTACCTCTGCTGCTATTTCACTCAGTCTTCTGGTTGCTCCATCAGTAAAGCTAATATTTACTCCTTCAGTCTTAAGAAGTTCTATATACTGAATAGTAAGCGAATTTTCTGTTTGAGTAAGAATTTGCTGAAAATCATTACTATCCAGATCATCCAGTTCTACACGAATAGGGAAACGTCCCTGAAGTTCAGGTATAAGATCTGAAGGTTTGCTAATATGAAAAGCTCCTGCTGCAATAAACAGTATATGAGAGGTATCTACTATCCCATATTTTGTACTTACCTTACTTCCCTCAATAATAGGAAGAATATCTCTCTGAACACCCTCTCTGGAAACATCCGCACCGGAACGGCCTTCTTTTGAAGCGACTTTATCTATCTCATCAATAAAAATAATACCCATTTCCTCAACACGTTCTTTAGCAATATCCGAGGCCCTATCAGTATCTACAAGCTTACTCATCTCATCTGCAAGAACTATTTCTTTAGCACGCCTGACACTTACTTTTTTCTTCTTTTTTTTGCCNCCGAATATCGAACCNAGATTTCCCAGGTTAAGATCCATTTCTTCAAAATTTGTACCTGAAAATATCTCTATAGCCGGAAAACCACCACCAGCAACATCGACCTCTACAATTTTTTCATCAAGACTTCCCTGTCTGAGCATCTTNCGGAATTTTTCTCTTGTTGAAGCCCTTGAAGGATCTTCTGGTTCTCTTACACCATCATTTTCAGTAACATCAATTAGCACAGGCTGACCGCTTACATCATTTTTTTTAGGAACTACAGTTTTCTTTTTCCTAATACCGGGTAAAAGAAGATCAAGTATAACCTCTTCAGTTCTTTTTTCCGCCTCTTCTTTTACATCTTCAGACAACTCTTTCTTAACCATTGTCAGACCAATACTCATGAGGTCTCGGATCATGGACTCAACATCTCTGCCTACATAACCAACTTCTGTAAATTTTGTTGCTTCAACCTTTAAAAATGGAGCTCCGCATAATCTGGACAACCTTCTGGCAATTTCTGTTTTTCCAACACCAGTAGGTCCAATCATAATAATATTCTTAGGTGTAACCTCATCCATTAATTCTTTGGAAAGAAGTCTTCGCCTCATTCTATTTCGCAGGGCAATAGCAACAGCCTTTTTTGCCTTATTCTGACCTATAATATATTTATCAAGTTCCTTTACTGTCTCTTTAGGGGTTAGCTTATCCAGGTCTGTTTTCATTTTATTTCCTCTAAAACAATATTACTATTAGTGTATATACAAATATCAGAAGCAATTTTTATGCTTCTCTCTGCTATCTGCCTAGCTGTTAGCTGCGAAGAATCAAGATATGCCAGTGCGGCAGCATATGCATAATTCCCACCGGAACCTATAGCAATGGCACCTTCATCAGGTTCAACAACATCACCTGTTCCGGAAATAAGAAGCGTTTTGGATTTATCTGCTACAAGAAGCATAGCTTCAAGCTTTCTTAAGACCCTGTCTGTTCTCCATTCCTTTGCCATTTCAACTGCAGCCCTGGTTATATCTCCATTGTACTCTTTAACTTTTCCTTCAAATCTTTCAAATAGTGTGAAAGCATCTGCAGTAGCTCCTGCAAAACCAACAATTACCCTATCATCATACATTCTACGTACTTTACGTGCTGTACCTTTCATAACAGTTGTCCCAAATGTTACCTGACCATCTCCAGCCATGGCAACAGAATCTTCTNTTCTTACAGCAATAATTGTTGTACCTCTAATTTCCATTTATTCCCTCTCTCTATTGCCCATGTGGATGAGCCATTCTGTAAACATCTTTTAGTCGATCTATACCAACATGCGTGTAAACTTGCGTAGTTGCTATAGATGAATGCCCCAGCATTTCCTGAACAATCCTTATCCCAGCTCCATTATTAAGCATATGTGTGGCAAAAGTATGTCTAAAAGTATGAGGACTAACATGCTTATTAACACCAATCGCAAGAATATACTTATTAATAATATAACGNACACCTCGGGAAGACAGATTTCCACCTTTTTTATTTAACAATAGGCTTCCATCTTCAATTTTTCCCAATTTACTCAAATACCTTATTCTAAGAGGCATATATATAGCAAGCTCTTCTGCAGTTCCTTTTGTAAGAAATACCCATCTGGCTTTATCTCCCTTTCCACGAACCAGTGCCATTCTCTTCTCTAAATCAATATCCCGGATTTTTAAACCAGTAAGCTCCGAAACCCTGCAGCCTGTAGAATAAAGGAGTTCAAGAATAACCCTGTCCCTAATACCCGAAAAAGAATTATTTGTTATATCAATCATTTTTTTTATCTCTAAAAACGATAATACATCAGGTATTTTTCTTGAATTACTTATACTGCGAATATGTGCAAAAGGATTTACTTTCAGAATATCATACCTAATACAATATTTATAAAAACTTTTAATCGAAGATATAACCCTGTTTATTGATGATTCTTTAAGCTTTTTATGCCCAAGCATTCCAACAAAGGATCGAACTTTCCTGGAACCGGGATCTATAAAATCTAAAG
>JGI24023J19991_10001821_pt1 | contig 16025 bp, 14 predicted proteins | sample Cruoilmetagenom1_FD_19991 | JGI IMG/M metagenome (IMG submission 19991) | reverse complement strand
GAGCCGTTGAAGTCGCGGGACTCGAGGCGGTGGGCGGGAAGTCGCGAAAGGGTGGCGACGCCGTGATGGCCTTTCTGGCCCTTGACCTCGATATGGTCGAACCCCATCGCGCGCAATTGCTTCATGGGGAAGGCGTCGTCGCTGCACTTGATCTCCTGCAGGCAGAGTATGTCCGGCGCGTATTGCGCGACGAATCGCTCCACCAAGCCGATTCGCATGCGCACTGAATTGATGTTCCAGGTGGCGATTTTAAGTGTCATGGGGCGATGGATACACGCCGCGCGCCTTCCTTTCCAGCCTCCTTTAGGCCCTTGGCCGGGCCCGGCCAATTCAAGGCGCGGCACGGCGTTTCAGCCCTTCGGCGTATGGAGACGTTTTAAAAAAATTCGCCGCCCAACAAAAATCCTCACCGGGGCCTCGTGGTTAATCCTCCATTAAATTATCGGCCTCATAGTCCCGCAATGAAACAGTTTGAAGTTCGTTCGCGCCGCAGGGGCTCGGATGCTTCGCTGACAGACAAAGGGGACTGTTGTGAAAACCTACCGCCACTCGATTTTGATCGGTGCCGCTTTGTTCATGGGCCAAAGCGGTGCGGCAACCGCTGGCGGCCTGATGCCGGCGCCCGAATATCCGCCCGAACCCTACGAGACCTATAAGGGAGCCGTCGAAGTGCCGGCGCCCGTGGTCGTCCAGCACGACTGGTATCTGCGGGGCTTCATCGGCATGACCAATCAGGATGTCGATGACATAACCAACACGACGATCCAAACCGGCAACTTCCAAATCGAACAGACGAGCTTCGACAGCTCGCCGTTCATTGGCGGTGGCATCGGTTTCGTCGCCAACGAACACATTCGCTTCGACCTCACGTCCGAATACCGCGGCGGCGCCTCCTTCCGCGGGCTGGACACCTATGTCGATGCGACCTGCGGACCGGGCGTCTGCACCAACGAACACACCGGCGTGAAGCGCGAATGGCTGATGCTGGCCAACGCCTACTGGGACATCTTCACCATGCACGGCGTCACGCCTTATGTCGGCGGCGGCATCGGTGCCGCGCGGGTCACGCTCGATGACTTCTGGGACGTCAACCTGGTGACCAACGGTCTCCATTGGGCCGATGATAACAGCGAATGGAACTTCGCCTGGGCGCTGACCGGCGGTTTTGCCTACGAGCTGACGCCGAACCTCACCTTCGACATGGCCTACCGCTATACGGAGACCGGCGACGGCACGACCGGACCTTACTTCACCTACGACCCGGCCGCGCCCCAGCCGCAAGGCCCAACCACGCTCGAGGATATCCACTCCCACGACATCCTCGTCGGTCTGCGCTGGAACTTCGGTTACGAAGAAGCGATCCCGGTCGCCTACAAATAGCCGCACGAGACGAATATCAGCCAAAAAAGCCCGCCGCGCAGTGATGCGCGGTGGGTTTTTTTATGCGCGGGCGCTTTGGAGGATTCCCCATAAAAAAAGCGCCCAACCGCTGCGCGTGGTTGGGCGCTTAGAAAAGCGCTATTTGCGCGGTGCGCCGGGAGGGAAGCCGGCGCGAGCGAATGTGTCTACGGCTAGACGGGGGGCACTACCGATAATAAACGACCCATCCGCTACTCATCCAAAAATAGGAGCGCGATCGAAAATTTCAATCGTTGCGCCTTAAAAAAGTTAAAAAATTATTACCGAAGTATTCGAAAGTCGGCGCCAATTGGCCCGCGTCTCAACGAGCAAAGCACCTGATTCTCAAGCCGAAACAATCTTCTAGCCGATTGCGATGAGGATCAGATCGAGCGAAGCCGTCAATTGTTAAAATCTGGAAATTGTACGGTCGAAGTGTCGAATAAATCGCCAGAGACCTCTTTTCCCTTGACCAGATCGGCCACCTGAATGCGGGTGTCGAGGCCCTGGGGGTCGGTGATGATCCATTCCTTGAGCTCGATCTTGCTTCCCTTCTTGGGCGCATTGAAGAACAGCTTGATTTGGCCCGGCGATTCGCTGGAGCGGTCCTGCAGCGTGAGCACGATGGTGTTTGGCTTGCGGGAATAGTCCATGATGCGGGCGTCGCGCACCAAATTGACGTCTTCGGTCAGCAACATGCGGAACGGTGTCGATTCGAGCGGATATTTGTCCACCGTCTTGAGATCGTGGTCCTCGATCGAGAGATATTGCCCGTCGGCGACGATGCGCAGCAGGCTCGGCTTGGCGTACTCGAAGCGCAGCCGCCCCGGCCGGTGGACGAAAAAGCGGCCCGTCGTCTCGTTCCGGTTGGAGTCGGTCTGGGTGAACTTGCCTTGCAGATGGATCAGGTCGTTGAAATAGGCGTTGACGCGATTGATCGATTTCAGCGAGGCGGCGTCGAGCTCCACTTCGGCTTCCGCCGCCGGATCGTCGGTCGCCGCATCGACCTCCGCCGACCAGTTGCCGCCGACCGCGTTGGAAGGCGCGGCTTCGTTTTTGTCCTGGGCGCGGGCCGGCCCCTGGAGAAGAAGGGCGGCTATTGCGAACGCGGCCGAGGCTGCCAATGTGCGGTTCATCGCGTGTATCCGTCTTAAGTTCTCTCTCGCGCCGGGCAATGGTCCGGGCCGGTTCGGCGGGTCCGGTGATTCGGTCGCGAGCTGATTGACTTAATCAGACATGGAAAAGTGGTCAACATTGGGCGGGAGGCCGGGCGCGGCCATCACGCCGTCGATTGCCCCGACGAGGGCGCTTATTGGGCGGAGTCGCCCACCAGGATCTCGCGCTTGCCGGCGTTGTTGGCGGCTGAAATGACGCCTTCGTCCTCCATGCGCTCGATCAGCGTGGCGGCCCGGTTGTAGCCGATCGAAAGACGCCGCTGCACATAGCTGGTCGAGGCCTTGCGGTCGCGCAGCACGATCGCCACGGCTTGGTCGTAAAGGTCGCCGCCGCCGTCGCCCGCGCCGGCCTCGGCGAGGCTCTCCTCGTCATCGGGGGCTTCGGTGACTTCCTCGAGATATTGCGGAACGCCTTGCTTGCGCAAATGGTGGACGATGCGCTCGACCTCCTCGTCGGAAACGAAGGGACCATGCACGCGGGTGATGCGGCCGCCGCCTGCCATGTAGAGCATGTCGCCGCGGCCCAGAAGCTGCTCGGCGCCCTGCTCGCCCAAAATCGTGCGGCTGTCGATTTTGGACGTGACCTGGAAGCTGATGCGGGTCGGAAAGTTCGCCTTGATCGTGCCGGTGATGACATCGACGCTGGGGCGCTGGGTGGCGGCGATCATGTGAATTCCGGCGGCGCGCGCCATTTGCGCCAGCCGTTGGACCGCGCCCTCGATGTCTTTGCCGGCCACCATCATCAGATCGGCCATCTCGTCGACGATCACGACGATGTAGGGCAGGGGTTCGTAATCCATCACCTCCTGTTCGTAGACCGCCTCTCCGGTCTCGCGATCGAAGCCGGTCTGGACCGTGCGGGTGATGGTCTCGCCCCGGGTTTTGGCTTCCAGAACGCGGGCGTTGTAGCCGTGCATGTTGCGCACGCCGAGCTTCGACATCTTCTTGTAGCGCTCCTCCATCTCCTTGACGGTCCATTTGAGCGCGACGACGGCCTTTTTCGGATCGGTGACGACGGGAGCGAGCAAGTGCGGGATGCCGTCATATACCGAGAGTTCCAGCATTTTCGGATCGATCATGATGAACTTGCATTGCTCGGGCGTCAGCCGATAGAGCAGCGACAGGATCATGGTGTTGATGCCGACCGATTTACCAGAACCGGTGGTGCCCGCGATCAACAGATGGGGCATGCGCGAGAGATCGACCGTAACGGGCTCGCCGCCGATATTCTTGCCGAGCGCCAGTTCGAGCTCGGCCGAGCTTTGAACGAACTCGCCCGCATCCAGCAGTTCGCGCAGAAACACCGTCTCGCGGGTGGTGTTGGGCAGTTCGATGCCGATGACGTTGCGGCCCGGAACGACGGCCACGCGGGCGGCGATCGCGCTCATCGACCGCGCGATGTCGTCGGAAAGGCCGATCACCCGGGAGGACTTGGTGCCCGGCGCGGGTTCGAGTTCATAGAGCGTGACGACTGGCCCGGGATGGACGTTGACGATGTCGCCCTTTACGCCGAAGTCCTGCAGGACACATTCCAGCAGCCGGGCGTTTTCCTGCAAAACGGCGTCGCTGACCTTGGCCGCGCGCGCGGCGCGCGTCGGCGCCTTGAGCAGACGGATCGGCGGCGGCGTGAAGGGTTTCGACGGTGCGGCTGCGGCCCTGCCGGCGGTTGTCTGGCCCAAGGGTTCGCTCGTGCGCGTGATCTGAACGCCTGTGTCGAGGCCGGCCGGTTGCGGATTTTCCTCGAAAAAAGGTTCGATGCGGCCGGCGCCGTCCGGGGCCGCAGTGGGGCCCAGATGACCGCTTGCCACCTCGGCGGGCGGCATGGGCGCCGGCTTTGCTCTTGGCGCAAAAAGACGGGCAATGCGGGCGCGGGCTGCCAGCAGCCAATGGCCGGCGGCGCCGAGCGTCCCGGCAGCGAAGTCTGCGGTCGCGCCGCGCGGGCCGCCGGACTCCGACCGGGTCCAAATGTGTGCAAGCGCGTGTGGCGGGATAGCGCAGGCAAACAAGGTGGCCCATCCCGCCAGCAAGACGAGCGCGATGCCGCCGAGGGCGGTGACGATGGCTTGCGGCGCGACGGCGCCAAATATTCCGAGCGCGGAGATCAAAACGTCGCCCATGATTCCGCCAAGTCCGTTGGGCAGCGGCCAGCCTGACGGCACGGGAAGCGATGATAGGCCGGCGGCCGCGGCAAGGGCTGCGGCGGGCCAGGCGAGCAGGCGCCACCAGGGCCGGGTTGGGATGACCTTTGCCAGCAGGTGCCAGCCCCAAGCCGCCATGGGCACGAACAACACGATTGAGGCCAAGCCGATCGACTGCATGGCGATGTCGGCCGCGGTCGCGCCCCAGGCGCCCAGCCAGTTGCGGGGCAATTCGCCAGTGGCATGGTTGAGGCTTGGATCGCCGATCGTCCAGGAGAGAAGGCAGAGCCAACCGGCTGCGGCGAGCGTGATCGCGCTGGCGCCGGCGAGCTGGGCTACCAGACGCCTGAACCCGGCCTCGAATCCGTGTGGGAGAAGCGGCTTTCGTTCGGAGTGTTGACCCAATACTGCCATCGTTATCCTTTCCCCTCGGCCCAAGCGACCATGCGTTCAAGCGCCGTCTCGGTTCGCGTCAGGCTGTCGACCAACGCGAGACGCACGTGGTTGTCGCCCGGATTGGACGCCCCCGCAGCGGCGTGGGCGAGATAGGCGCCAGGCAACAGTTTGACACCGCAAGCTTTCCAAAGGGTTTTCGCCATTTCGACGCCGCCGCCGTGCGATTCCACGTCGAGCCACAGGAAAAATCCGCCTTGCGGGCGGCGATAACCGAAGCGGTCGCCCAAAATCCGGTCGCAGGCGGCGAATTTCTCGCCATAGAGCGCGCGGCTTTGCTCCACATGAGCCTCATCGGCCCAGACGGCGGCAGAAGCCGCTTGAATGGGAAGCGGCATCTGGGGAGAGGACACGTTGCGAAAGGTGCCATAGGCGGAGATGACGGCCGGATCGCCGGCGCAGAAGCCCGAGCGCAGGCCGGGCAGGTTGGAGCGTTTCGACAGCGACTGGAAGGACAATACGTTTGAGAAATCGCCAAAAGCCTGCTGTGCGACCGCGAGGGCGCCCGTAGGCGGGGCGTCACAATAGATCTCGGAATAGCACTCGTCGGCGAAGAGCAAAAAATCGTGTTTGCGCGCCAGTCCGATAAGGCGCTCGAGATAGGTCCCGCTGGCGGCGGCGCCCTGGGGATTGGAGGGCGAGGCGAGATAGAATGCGGCTGCCCGGTCGAGAAGTCCGGCATCGATGGCCTCGAGATCGGGCAAAAACCCGCTCTCTTGCGGGGCGGTCAGATAAATTGCCTCGGCTTGGGCGGCGCTGGCGGCGGCGGCATAGGCAAAATAAAACGGATTGGGCAGCAGAACCGTGGGCCGGGTGTTGCCCGGCTTGCGCGCCGTTGCAGCGAATATTGCGCTGAAGAGTCCTTCGCGCGAACCGCATAGGGGAAGAATATGGCGGTCGGCGTCGAGGCCATCCCGCAGGGTGGGATAGCGCCGCCGCAACCAGCCCGCGATGGCCTGGCGCAAGGCGTTTGTACCCAAAATCGGCGGATATTTGGCAAACTCGCCGATGCATTCATTGAGCCGGTCGGCCAGAAACGGCGGCATCGGATGGCGCGGCTCGCCGATGGTCAGGTCGATCTCGCTCATAGCGGGCTCGATGCCCTGCAGAAGGGCCGCGAGCCGGCGGAAAGGCGAGAGAATCTCGAGACTGTCGCTGGCGGCCTTAAGGCGTGAAGGCATCGCACCGTCAACCATGTTGCAGAGCCCCAATGACGGGGTCGATTGGGTGACGGTAAGGCTAGGAGAGGAGGGTTAAGGGAGCCTAAAGGCGCAGTTCAGCCTGCGTAAAACCCGAGGGCGGCGCAACGACGCCGCCCTCTGTGGTCTTAGAGCCCCCCTTGAGCCCTAGAGATTGTATCCGCTTTCGCCGTGGGCCGTGACGTCGAGACCGGTGATCTCGTCCTGTTCGCTGACCCTGAGCCCGACCAGGGCGCTGACCAGTTTTATGAGGATGAAACTGACCACCACCGACCACACGGCCGTGGCCACCAGCCCGGTCACTTGGACGCCGAATTGGCCGAGCACGGAGACGCCATCGGGCAGACCCGCGCCGCCCATTGCCGCATCGACAAAAAAGGCCGTGAGCAGAATACCGGTCGCACCGCCCACGCCGTGGACGGCGAATACGTCGAGGGAATCGTCGATTGAAAACCGCTGCTTCACGAGGTCGACCGCGTAATAGCAAATGACGCCGCCGCTCAGTCCGAGAATCACGGCGGCGCCCGGACCAACAAATCCCGAGGCAGGCGTGATCGTCGCCAAGCCGGCAATCGTGCCGGTCACGATGCCGATCAGGCTCGGTTTGCCGAACTTGAGCCACTCGATGACCAGCCAAACGAGAGAACCGGTAGCGGCGGAAATATGGGTCACGGTCAGAGCCATTCCGGCATCGCCGCCCGAGCTCAAGGCGCTGCCGGCGTTGAAACCGAACCAGCCGACCCACAGCATGGAAGCGCCCGCCATGGTCATCCATGGCGCGTGCGGCGGCTTAACGTCCCGCGGAAATCCGCGTCGCGCCCCAAGCGCCATGACCAGGACCAGCGCCGAGACGCCGGCTGTGACATGGACGACGAGGCCGCCGGCATAGTCCATAACGCCCATCTGGCCCAACCAGCCGCCGCCCCAGACCCAGTGGGTGACCGGCGCATAGACCGTGATCAGCCACAGCGCGCTGAACAGCAGTACGGCGGCGAATTTGATGCGCTCGACGAAGGCGCCGACGATGAGCGCGGGCGTTATGATCGCGAAGGTCATCTGGAACATGAAGAAAACGGTCTCGGGAATGGTCGTGTCGGGATAGACCGTTTCGCGCCCCACCCCGGCCAAAAACGCTTTGTCAAAGCCGCCGATCAGAGCCGAGCCTTCGCTGAAGGCCAGGCTGTAGACGATCATCAGCCACAACAACGAAGCCATGCAGGCGATCGTGTAGCAGTGCATCAGAACCGAAAGCAGATTGCGCGCGTGAACCAGTCCTCCGTAGAACAGCGCCAAGCCCGGCAACGTCATAAAGAGAACCAACGCGGTGGCGGTTATCAACCAGGCAGTGTCCGCAGCATTCATCATCGATGAGTCCTCCCTAGGCGAACGCGCATCCAGCGCCCGGCCCGGCCGGTGCTGGCATTGTAAAATCGATGGGGATTGAATGTGGCCGGGTCGCGCTGCAGCAGAGCCAACCGACGCGGGTCCGTGCGTCGACTTCGATGCCGATGGCCGCAACGGACCGCAACTCCCGCCTCCCCAGATAAGGTCTTGTCCTTTTGCCGTGAGTGTTTTTTACGCACGGCACGGGGGAGACGATCAAGTCTTATGCCAACAAATTGGGCAGACCGTATAATTATTGTTTTTCAATTATTTAGAGGCAATGAGCGCGGGAAGCGGCAACCGGGTCTTGGCAATAATTGCCCAATTAATAGGCGAATTGCACAAAGGATGGACACCGCACTCAAGGTGCGGCGTCCGGTCCTTGGAGCAGGCCGCCGCCCGGCAAGGGCGGCAGCCTTGGGAGAGCGTTACTGCACGACCTCGCCGTGCAGGCTGACGTCGAGGCCTTCGATCTCGGCGCTCTGCTCGACGCGCAGGCCGATGACGAGATCGATGATCTTGAGTATGACGAAGGAGGCGAGGCCCGACCAAGCGACGGTGGCCGCGATTCCTTCGATTTGCACGATCACTTGACCGGCGTTGCCTTCCAGCAGGCCGGGGGTGCCGCCGATTGCCTCGACGGCGAAGACGCCTGTCAGAATGGCGCCGACGATGCCGCCTACGCCATGGATGCCGAAGACGTCGAGGGAGTCGTCATAGCCCAGGGCGTGCTTGATTGAGGTGGAAGCGACGTAACAAACCACGCCTGCGGTAAGGCCGATGAAGAGTGCGCCCATGGGATCGACGAAGCCGCTCGCCGGCGTGATGGCGACAAGGCCGGCCACGGCGCCGGAAATGATGCCGAGGATGCTGGGCCGCTTGAAGACGATCCATTCGGCGAACATCCAGCTCATGGCGGCGGCGGCGGTGGCGATCTGGGTCACGGCCATTGCCATGCCAGCGGCCCCGTCGGCAGCCACGGCCGATCCTGCATTGAAGCCGAACCAGCCCACCCACAAGAGCGATGCGCCGATCACCGAGTAGACAAGGTTGTGGGGCGCCATGTTCTCGACACCGTAACCATGCCTGCGGCCAAGCACGATGGCCGCCACCAATCCGGCGATGCCTGAATTGATGTGAACGACGGTGCCGCCGGCGAAATCGAGAACGCCTGCGTCAGCCAGAAAGCCGCCGCCCCAGACCCAGTGGGTGATGGGCGCATAGACGATCAGCATCCACAGTCCCAAAAACCACAGCAGGGCGGAGAACTTCATGCGGTCGGCGAAAGCGCCGCAGATCAGGGCAGGCGTGATTATGGCGAAGGTCATCTGAAAGGTCATGAAGACGGATTCCGGGATCGTACCGGTCAGCGACTCCTTGCCCATGCCGGCGAGGAACAACTTGGACAAGCCCCCCACATAGGCATTGAACGGACCCTCGGTGAACGCCAGGGAATAGCCGGCCACCATCCACAGGACGGTCATCAGGCATGCCGCGGCGAAACTTTGCATCACCGTGGCCAGCACGTTCTTTTTGCGAACCATGCCGCCATAAAACAGGGCAAGGCCCGGTATGGTCATAAGCAAGACCAATACGGTGGACGTCAGCATCCAGGCGGTGTCGCCGCTGTCGAGCTTGGGAGCCTCCTCAGCGGCAGCGGCCGCCTCCTGGGCCAAGGCCGGATCGCCCAGCGCCCCGACGGCGAACGCGCCGCCGATGGCCAGTATCATTGTGCTCAAGGTCTTCATGTCATTCCCCATGTTGTGTTGCTTGTGTCGGCTACAGCGCGTCGGCATCGGTTTCGCCCGTGCGGATCCGCATGGTCTGCTCGACGGGCGTGACGAAAATCTTGCCGTCGCCGATCTGGCCGGTCTTGGCCGCCCCGGCGATGGCCTCGACGGCCTTGTCAGCTTCGCTTTTCGCAACGACCACTTCGATTTTGATTTTGGGCAGAAAATTCACGGCGTATTCGGCGCCGCGGTAAATCTCGGTGTGGCCCTTCTGGCGCCCATAGCCTTTCACCTCGGTGACCGTCATGCCCTCCAGGCCGATGTCGGTCAGCGCCTGGCGCACCTCGTCAAGCTTGAACGGCTTGATCACAGCCATAACCAGTTTCATGCTCCAACCTCTTTGATTGGGCGGTACCGCTCGATCCGGCGAGCCGCCTGTTCCAGTTGTGGCGCGCGGGGTATCCGGCGCCGATGCCCGATTCAGAATCAAGGCGCGTGCCAACTGGCGAAAAAATTTCTAGTCTGTTGTTTTATATGAATTAAAACGTATGCGAGGCAGGCGGCGAATGTGCCGAGCAGCTGATATATGCCTAATTATTAGCCAGTATTGGGTAATTGACTATTATTTAGGCAGATATGCCGCGTTTGGGTGTGGCAGGGCTCACGGCGAACGTTTTTCGCGGATAACGCCCTCTTGGGCGACGGAGGCGACGAGTTCGCCGTCGGGGCTAAATATGCTGCCGCGGCAAAAGCCTCTGCCACTGGAAGCAGATGGACTGTCCTGGGTGTAGAGAAACCACTCGTCGGTGCGGAACGGCCGGTGGAACCAGAGGGCGTGGTCGAGACTTGCCAGCAGGAGCATGGGGTCGAACAGGATGCGGCCGTGGGCGATCAGGGCAGTGTCCAACAACAGAAGATCGGAAGCGTATGCCAAGACGCATTGGTGCAGAGCCGGATCGTCGGGCAATTCTCCGGTGGCCCGCATCCAAACCGTCTGTGCGGCGTCGGCGGGCTCGGGGTTCATGTATCGCGAAATATCGATCGGCCTGATCTCGATCGGCCGCTCGCGTTCCCAATAGGGCCGCATGTAGTCGGGCATGCGGTCCTTGAAGGCGCGGGCGAGCTCGCCTTCGCTGGGCAAACTTTCAGGCGGCGGCACGTCGGGCATCGCGCTCTGATGCTCGAAGCCCTCTTCTTCCGTGTTGAAAGACACCGACATGGAAAAAATCGCGTGGCCGTGTTGGATGGCGACGACGCGGCGGGTCGCGTAGCTGCGGCCATCCCTGATGCGGTCGACCTCATAGATGATCGGGACTTTGGGATCGCCGGGCCGCATGAAATAGGCGTGCAACGAGTGCGCGGCGCGGCCCTCGACGGTGCGTGCGGCGGCCACCAGAGCCTGGCCGATCACTTGGCCGCCAAAGACGCGCTGCCATCCGTCCTGGGGACTGAGGCCGCGGAACAGGTTGTGTTCCAGCGGCTCGAGGTCGAGAATGGTGAGGAGTTGTTCGACGGCGCTGCCCATGGCGCTCAGTAGTGCGTGCCGCTGGACCAAGTCAAGGAAGATGGCCGCAAGGCCGGAGGGTGTTGGTATGGCCCGCGAGGCTGAATCCCTGTTCGATGTCGCCATTGCCGGCGGCGGGTTTGTCGGTTTGGCGCTTGCGGCGGCGCTTGATCGGGCGGCGCCCGGCGGGTTCAAAATCGCATTGATCGACACCGCTGATATTAAAGATCTCGACGCCATCGGCACGGACCCGCGGGCCTCGGCCATTACGGCGGCGAGCCGGCATTTGCTCGAGGTGCTGGGCGTGTGGCCCGAGGTGGCCGATAAGGCGCAGGCGATGCGGCATATCGATATCACCGACAGCCCGCTGGAGGCGGCCGTGCGGCCGATGCTGCTGCATTTCGATATGGCGTTGGATGGCGCGGAACCGGCCGCCCATATGGTCGAAAATCGCGATCTGCTGCAGGCGTTGCGGCGTCATGTAATGGGGTTGGAGAGCGTTTCGGTGTTTGCACCCGACAAAATCATCTCCTTTGAAACCGACGGGCAGCATGCGGTCCTTGAGCTGGAGGGCGCCGGGCGGATCGGTGCGCGCCTCATTGCCGCCGCCGATGGCCGCCGCTCGTCGTTGCGCGCCATGGCTGGCATCAAGGTGGTGGGCTGGTCCTATCGGCAGATCGGGATTGCAGCAACCGTCGAACACGACGCGCCGCACGAGGGACGCGCGGTGCAGCACTTTTTACCCGCCGGGCCGTTCGCGATCTTGCCGCTCAAGGGCAACCGGTCGTCGCTGGTTTGGAGCGAACGGAGGGATCGGGGCGAGGCCATTCTGGCCGATGGCAAAGCGCGCGTTCAAAGCGAGATCGAACGCCGCTTCGGGCCGCGGCTGGGTGGCGTGCGTCTGACAGGACCCTTTGGCGGCTTTCCGTTGGATATGCACCTCGCGCGCAGCTTCATTGCCGATCGTTTCGCGCTCATTGGCGATGCGGCCCATGGCCTTCATCCCTTGGCCGGACAGGGTCTCAATATTGGTCTGCGCGACGTTGCCGCTTTGGCGGAGGTTGTCGTCGAAACGGCGCGGCTGGGGCTCGATATCGGCGGGCCGTCCACGCTCGAGCGCTATCAACGCTGGCGCCGGTTTGACAGCGCGATCTCGGGCACGGCCATGGACGGGCTCAACCGCCTGTTTTCCAACGACAGCGACGGCTTGCGCGTGGTGCGCGCATTGGGCCTTGGCCTGGTGGAGCGGTTGCCGGCGCTCAAACGGTTTTTCGTCGAGGAGGCGGCTGGCATTACGGGCGAGACGCCGCGGCTGTTGCGCGGCGAGCCGATCTGAGGCGACCTTAAGGCTTGGCGCCCTCATCGAGGCTGCGCGCCTCATCGGGCAGCATGATCGGAATGCCGTCGCGGATGGGGTAGGCGAGATTGGCGGCCCGGCTGATCAGCTCTTGGGCATTCTCGTCGTATTCCAGGACCGTCTTTGTCAGCGGACAGACGAGGATCTCGAGCAGCTTGGGATCGACGCGCGATTGTGGCTTGTTGCCGGTGCTTTTTTTCGTCATGGATTGGGCTCGACGGTGGAATGGCGTTTGCGCATTNAGGGGCACAATGTAGCGCGTCGGGCGGCCTATTGCACGCTCGTGCCCGAGCCGTCGTCGCGGGACGCCAAATCCATCTCGGCCAGCGCCACGAGCACCTCGGCGCGGGCCTTGAGATCCGGCGCCTCCAGAAGCGCTTGTTTTTCCTCGGGCCCGTAGGGACTGATCACCGAGAGCGTGTTGACCAAAAGTTCGTTGGACGAGCGCGCGATGCTGTCCCAATCGGCGGTGAGGTCGTGGGCCTTCAGGTAGCTTTGCAGCACGGTGAGCAGACGCTCGCGGTCGACGTCGTCTTCGCCTTCACGGCGGTCCAGATCGGCGGCAAAGCGCTCCACGTCGACTTGGCACAACCGGTAAGGCTTGTCCGAGGCTTGCTCGGCGATGATTTGCAACCGGACGATGCCGGTGAGGCTGATCAAATAGCGGCCGTCGTCGGATTCCGAATAGGTCGTGATGCGGCCTAAGGCGCCGACCTCGCGCAGGGCGACGGATTTGCCCAGGGGCGATTCGCCGCCGCTATCGCTTCCTTTGGGCTGGATGATGCCGATGATGCGATTGCCCGCAAGGGCGTCATCGACCATCTCCAGATAGCGGGGCTCGAAGACATTGAGCGGCAGGGTCGAGCGCGGCAACAATATCACGCCCGCCAGTGGAAAGACGGGCACCACGTCCGGCAAGTCGGCGGGCTTCGTGTATCGGTCGGTTATCCCAAGCTAACTGCGTCCCACGGCGCGTTCTTGTGAGTTTCCGCCTCAGGAAAACAGCAGCGATGACAGCTGCTGGCGGCCGGCGAGGGTTGCTGGGTCCTGGGGACCCCATGCCTCGAAAAACTGCAGCAAGAGCTTCCGGGCCGCCTCGTCGTTCCAGTCTGCCTGACGCGTCATAATCGCCATCAGGTGCTCGACCGCTTCTTCGCGCGCGCTGCTTGCATTGAGCGCCAAAGCCAAGTCATAGCGCGCTTGAAAGTCGTCGGCGGCGCCCGCCACCTTCGCCCGCAGCGTCTCCAGTTCGTCCGCATCCGGGGCCATTTTCGCCAGATCGAGCTTGTTGCGAAGCGCCGCGATTTCGGCGTTTTCCGACGCTTCGGGCGGGGCCTGGTCGAGAATCTGCTCGGCGCGCTCGGAATCGCCGATTTCGACGAAGCAGCCGGCAAGGCCCGCAATGGCGTCGATGTCGGCGCTATCGGCCTGCAACAGCGTGGCGAAGATGCGCGCGGCGCCCTCGATGTCGCCTGCCTCGAAGGCCGCGCGCGCCGCGGCGAGTTCGCCGCTCTCGCCACCCACCGCGCCCTCAGGCGCCAAGCGGTCGATGAACGCTTTGACCTCGCTCTCGGGCAGTGCGCCCATGAAGGCGTCTATCGGCCGCCCGCCGTCGAAGGCGAAAACGGCCGGAATCGACTGCACGCCGATCTGCGAGGCCAGGGCCTGGTTTTCGTCGACATTGACCTTGACCAGACGCACGGCGCCGCCCGCCTCGCCGACGACCTTCTCGAGCACCGGGGTGAGCTGTTTGCATGGGCCGCACCAAGGCGCCCAAAAATCCACGATAACGGGCCCGGTGCGGGATGCTTCGATCACGTCGGCGACGAAATGGGCGGTGTCGCTCTCCTTGATGAGATCGGGGTCGGTCCCGGCGGCTGCGCCAGACTGGCCACTGATTATTGGCGTCTCCATGGCGGGGTGANTGTGCTCCGTTGGGGCTGANTNGTCTGTGGCGCGCTCGGCGCCGCGTGTTGTTNGGGCAAGGATGGCCGCGCGGCGGGCGTTTTGCAACCGCTTATGGCGCGCTCTTTTTAGGCNTTGCCGCCGGCAACGACGTCAAATCGAGGGTTTCGGGCTGGTGACCGCAGGCGGCCATGAAAGTCAGCAGGTCGTCACGCAAGATGGTCGTCGTCGCGGTGTTCTCCAGGGGATGAAAGTTCAGCTCGTCATGGGCCATCAGGGCTGCGTCGAGCACCACATTGACACATACCGCGCCGTCATTGATGAGGGCGAAGGGCGTNACCGAGCCGGGCTCGACACCGAGTATGTCGGNCATCAGTTCCGCGTTGGCGAAACTGAAGCGTCCACAGCCCTTTTGCCTGGCGAGCCCATTGAGGTCGACCATCGTCGTCTCCAGCGCGACGACCAGCCAAAGGGTGCCCTTTTTCGATTTGAGAAACAGGTTCTTGGAGTGGGCGCCGGGGATCTCGCCGCGCAGGGCGCGCGCCTCCCCGACGCTGAAGAGCGCGTCGTGTTCGCGTGTGCGCGTCGCGATGCCCAGGCGCTCGAGCATGGCGAACAAGTCATTGCGGCCGGCGGTCATGGATATCCCTATTTCGGCGCGGTTGTCCTAGCCTGGCTTGTTGCGTCCTGCAACGGGCATGGACGCAGGCCATGCAAAGACGCTACAAGGCGCGGGCCGGGATCGGCGGTCGGCGACCGTGCGAACCTGGCGGCCGCAACTGGGGTCGCTATCAGGGGATGACGCCATGACCAAGACCGAGCTCAGCGTTTTCATGTTCGGCATCTACTACATTTTCTCGATCGGAGTGCCGTTCTTGTTCTTCCCCCACTATGCACTCGGCCTGTTCGGCCTTGTGGCGGGCGACGATGCGTGGATCCGGGTGCTGGGGCTGATCATTGCGATCATGGGCGCCTATTACGTCGCCGCCGTGCGCTGCGGGCTCGGCGCGTTCTATCCCTGGACGGTGCCCTCGCGCTATGCCACGAGCGCGCTGCAAGTGCTGTTGGTGGCATTGGGCCTGATAGGGCCGGCGCTGCTGATGTTCGCCGCCTTCGATGCGTCGACGGCGACGCTGACCTGGCTCGCGCTTCGGGCAGAGGCGGGCGAAGAAGCGGCAGCGGGGGCTGCTTGAGGCGGATCCGGCGGGGCCGCTATTGCCAAGCTCCAGACTTAGCGATAAAGAATCCTGTGAGGACGCGGGCGTAGCTCAGGGGTAGAGCGCAACCTTGCCAAGGTTGAAGTCGTGAGTTCGAATCTCATCGCCCGCTCCAATTTCTTCTTAAATTGAAACTGACCGAAGCCCGCGGATTGTGCGGGCGTATCGGCTTCATCGAGGACAACCGCGCAAAGGCCAGTGAGATTGAGCGCACCGCGCTCGAGATGATCGCGCAGCCGGCCCGGCGTGCCGACCACGATATGCGCACCCTGAGAAAGCGCGCGCCGCTCTTTCGAAGCATCCATACCGCCAACGCAGGTCGCAATCCGTGCGCCCGCCTTGCCATAGAGCCACATCAGCTCACGACTGACTTGCAGGGCCAGTTCACGCGTTGGTGCGATCGCCAAGGCAAGCGGTGTGCGCGTTTGAGATGCTCGACCCTCTTCGTTGAGCAACAGCGGCGCCATCGCGAGTCCGAAAGCGACGGTCTTTCCTGAGCCGGTCTGCGCAGAAACGATCAGATCCCGGCCTTCGGCTTCGGTTTCGAGCACGGCAGCTTGTACCGG
>JGI24023J19991_10001818_pt1 | contig 16038 bp, 15 predicted proteins | sample Cruoilmetagenom1_FD_19991 | JGI IMG/M metagenome (IMG submission 19991) | reverse complement strand
TTTTTGTAGAGTATTTGAGTTTTCTTGGCGGTGATACTCAGAGACCTAGTCAAAATAATCAGAGCAGTAGTGCAATTGTTCAAGATCCCAAGTATACAACCCATCTTGATTCCAAAAAAAGAAGTAGAAGTACGTTTTATATAGCTTTTTTAAGAGCATAAGAGCAATAGAAATAACCTCAAAATTGCTGAAATAATAAATTTTTTGTCCCCTTCTCGACTCCTCTCCCTTTGTTGCCAGTAGGCACAGAGGGAGAGGGGTCTTATTTTCTAAAGCGCAGTAGTATAAGGTATGTATGTTTTAGAAAACACATTAACTAAGTGTCGAAAAGTTAAGTAATTACTTGTAATTACAAAGGAATTATTATATATTCGATATTCGAATCATTATTGCCCAATAACGTTAAAATTGATTTAGTTTGTCCTTAGGAGGATGGTTAAAATGAGAAAAGGGTATGTATTTGGCTCCGTCTTTTTATCGTTTGTTTTTCTAGCGATAGCTGTATTTCTTTTATTCCCAAATAGCAAGTTGAGTGAGCAGGCTGTTGAGGTTTCTTCCGGACCATCTCAATTTGAAGAAGTCCCTAAATTAATGCTGCCGGTTTTGGCCGAAACTCTAGGTCGAGATAATGATACTTATCATATAGAAAAAAAGGGTGCCAACTTTAAAGCTATTACCGTATCTCAGGGTTTTGAGACAGAGTTTGGAAAAAATGGCGTTACATTCTCGAAGGACAATAAGAATCTCGCAATACGTTTAGTCGGCTCTAATGAGATCGATCCTATTACTGTTTCAAAAAACAAAGTTGAATATAACAGAGGAAATATTACCGAGTGGTATGTAAACAGCCCGCTTGGAATTGAGCAGGGGTTTACACTAAATAGCTCACCAGAACAAAGAAGCTCAGATGGCAAAGTAGTATTGAAGTTGGTCTTGAATTAAATGATGAACTGCAAGTTCGACAAACAGAAGATGGAAACGCAATTGATTTTGTGAGTAGTGATAACAATAAAGAGATCTTTAGGTATAGAGGTCTATTTGCTTTTGACTCATCTGGAAAAGAACTACCTTCTGAAATGAAGCTTCTAGATTCCAAGATAGAGATATTGGTAGATGATAGAGGTGCTGAATATCCAATAGTTATAGATCCATTCATAGAGATTCAAAAAATATTGCCGAGTGATGCAATGCCCAATGTGCCTCCATCTTGGCAGTTCGGTGGTACTGTCCATCTTTCTGGGAATACTGCGATTGTCGGTGCGATTCACGCTGATGGATTTTTAGGTGAGGCATATATTTTTGACCGCGATACCAGAGGGTTTTGGTCTGAGACGCAGATTTTACAAGGTAGCAATGTTAATACTTTTGGAGATTTCTTTGGTAACTGTGTTCATATAGATGGGGATACCGCTATTGTAGGGGCCTCACATGTACTAAATGTAGCGTCACCGGGTGAGGCTTATATTTACGAAAGGGATCCCATGACTAATTTATGGAATGAGGTGGATATTATTACTGGAAGTACCGCAGCTACGGGATCTTTTTATGGAATATCCTGCACTCTTGAAGAGAGTTCGGGTATTGCAATGGTTGGAGCAAACAGGGCATTTGCAGTAGAGGGGCGGGCGTATGTATATCAAAGGGATATGACGGGGATGTGGAATGAGACACAGGTTCTAAGTCCTAGCGGCGGAATGCCGAATTTTCAGTTTGGTTTTAAAATTAATTTCCAAGGAGACATTGCCGCTATTGGGGCTCCTGGATTAATTGGATTTCCAGTTGGTGACAGGGTCTATGTATATCAAAGAGACCCTATTACTGGTCTTTGGAGTGAGAATCAAATTATTGCGGGCTCTGATACAATGGCAGGTGACGCATTTGGAGTTGATGTGGATTTTGATGGTGACAATATGGTTATCGGTGCTTCTCAGTTTAACATGAATGAGGGTAAAGCATATTTCTTTGAAAGAGATCCTATGACAAATATGTGGTTTGAGGTTGATATTGTTACTGCTGATATGCCGGTTATGGGCGAATTCTTTGGTAGCAATGTATCCATTTCGGGTGATATTACCATTATTAGCGCAGCTCTTCTTATCACATCTAACGGTAGGGTTTTAGTTTATGAAAGGGATAATATGGGAATATGGTCTGAAGTCCAAGAATTGACCGCATCTGATGGGATGGTAGGGGATCAATTTGGTGTTGAGACATCAATTGATGGAAACCAGCTTATAGTGGGAGCTAATGGGGTTGATGGAGCTGCGGGTCCTCTCACTGGAGCAGCATACCTTTATGGTAATCCAGTGCCGCCAACTAGAGCGGTACCTACGCTTAACGGGTTGGCAATAATTGCAATGACAGGGTTTTTAGGACTTGTTGGAGTGTATGCGATGAGAAAACGATCGTTAACTGATCACCAAAACTGAAAGTGCTGATTAGTTTTAATAGCAAATCGAACGGCACCACTACTTTAATTATGGATTAATATCTAAGTATATACTCTTCTCTAGAATTAATACGTTGCCTATAATTTAGCATTATGTGCACGGTTCATAAGCATATGTTCAAAGCATAAATCTCCCTGTAGTTGACTCAAATCTGTAATACCCACATAACAAACAATTTTTCCACAAATTGCAAGTTGGCACGGTAGTTGCACCTATTGTTAATAACATAAGAAAGAAATGGTGAGCTCATTTCTCAACTTATCTCCTTTTATAGATGGGGGCCGGAATTAGGGACATTCCAGCCCCCATCTATTATTTAAGATTCGCAATAATGCACCTTTAACCAAGCCCCGGAATATGTTTATCCTATACTCTAAGAGCTTTAAGAGATCCGGGGCGCATATTTTCACCGGAGCTAGTTTGGAATATGCTTTAATTGCTTAAAGAACTATAGGCATTGGTTGTAATGTATGACAATATCTGTAAAGAGTGTTAAGATAATTGTTGAAAATGGACTTTGATTCTTACGATCCCGAAGATTTCTATGATGAGCTTTTCAAAAGCAAGGGTAAGCCGCGTCCTGGCACTGAAATCTTAATTAACCGCTTGAAGTCATTCCCACAAGGAGAAATACTGAGAAGGCAGAAGGCGGCAGAGGCGGCACTCTTTAATATGGGTGTCACGTTTACGGTTTACAGTGATGAGTCCGGCATAGAAAAGATATTCCCTTTTGATATTCTGCCAAGAATCGTAGAACCAGGTGATTGGATACAAATAGAAAAGGGACTTAAGCAACGTATCTATGCACTTAACCTTTTTATCGACGATATATACCACGACCAGAAAATTGTAAAAGACGGTATTCTTCCAAAAGACATACTTTATTCAAGTAAATGTATTCAACCCAAATGTGTAGGACTAAATCCACCAAAAGGAATATGGTGTCACATTACCGGAACAGACCTGGTTAGAGATAAAGATGGACGGTTCTATGTGCTTGAAGATAATTTGCGTTGCCCTTCAGGTGTGTCGTATGTTTTAGAAAATCGGCAAGTGTTAAAAAGAACGTTCCCACTGGTTTTCGAGAAATCAAGTATTCTCCCTGTTGATGATTACCCCAATCGACTTTCCCGTATGTTTCAGTTCCTAGCGCCCGACAATGTAGAATCTCCAAATATAGCGCTTCTAACACCGGGCATATATAACTCAGCTTATTTTGAGCATTCTTTTCTGGCACAGCAAACTGGTATAGAGCTTGTTGAAGGAAACGATCTGGTTGTTAAAGACGGCTTTGTCTACATGCGCACTACCAAAGGTTTTGAGAGAGTCGATGTGATTTACAGAAGAATTGATGATGATTTCTTGGACCCTCTTGCATTTAACCCTGATTCCTTACTTGGAGTGCCTGGGATTATGGATGTTTATAAATCCGGTCGGCTTGCATTGGCTAATGCCCCCGGAACGGGAGTTGCTGATGACAAGGTTGTCTATGCATATGTTCCTAAGATAATTAAGTATTATTTGGGTGAAGATCCCATCCTTCCTAACGTGCCAACATATGTATGTTGGGATGACAAGGAGAGAGAATATGTTCTCAATAATTTAGAAAAACTGGTAGTAAAACCCGCAAATGAATCCGGCGGATATGGGATGTTAATGGGTACACAGTCCACAGCTAAACAAAGAAGTGAGTTTGCGGAGAAGATTAAAGAAAACCCGAGAAACTATATAGCCCAGCCGACACTTTCACTTTCCCGTGTTCCTGTGATAGTGGATGATGATCACTTTGAGGGAAGACATGTAGATTTGCGCCCATATGTGTTATACGGAGAAGATATATATGTAATGCCAGGGGGGCTCACAAGAGTCGCTCTCAAAAAAGGGTCACTTGTAGTCAATTCCTCACAGGGGGGAGGCAGCAAAGATACTTGGGTGTTGAGTAATTTGCCAAAATAACTGAGAAGTAATATGAAGAGAAGATATCATGCTTAGTAGGGTTGCTAATTCGATATACTGGATGGCCCGATATATAGAAAGGGCTGAAAACACCGCTCGATTTGTAGACGTAAACCTTCATCTGATGTTAGATGGTCACGTTGATAGTGCAGAGCAATGGGAGCCGTTGGTTATAATTTCGGGGGACCTGGATCAGTTTAAAGAAAGATATGGTGCTCCAACTAAGGATAATGTCATAAACTTCTTGACTTTCGACATAGAAAATCCTAATTCNATAATTTCATCAGTAAGTAGTGCTAGAGAAAATGCCCGGACTGTTAGGGAAGTTATCTCTTCTGAAATGTGGGCTCAAGTTAATAAGTTTTACTACACACTATTAGATGCAGAAAAATCTGGTGTCGCACTTGATACCCCTTATGACTTTTATAACGAGGTAAAGCTGAGAAGTCATATGTTCATTGGAACTACAGATACTACAATGTCGCACGGGGAAGCCTGGCATTTTGAACGATTAGGCAGACTCTTAGAACGAGCTGATAAAACCTCCCGTATACTAGACGCTAAATATTTTATGCTGCTTCCCAGAGTAGAAGATGTTGGAACACCAATAGATAATATTGGTTGGGCTGCACTTTTAAATTCAGCAAGTGCATTTGAAATGTACAGGAAAAAATTTAGGAAGATTACTCCCAAAGATGTAGCTTTGTTTCTAATTCTGGATTTAAAGTTTCCGCGTTCTATAAGATATTGTTTGCTTAAAGCTCAAGTATCACTTCATGAAATCACAGGCACAGTAATTGGGACATTCTCAAATAAGGCGGAAAGAAGATTAGGTCGCTTGCGCTCAGACCTTGACTACGCTAATATTGATGAAATAATTTCTGTTGGTCTGCATGAATTTTTAGACGGATTTCAGACGAAGCTTAACGGAGTAGGGGACGCAATTTTTGATACCTTCTTCTCTCTCCGACAAACTGAAAAAGACAAGAAGATTACAGAGGTTTCACAATGACGTTTTGTGTTGGAATGAAAGTAAGAAAAGGGCTTGTAGGTATAGCTGATACTCTTGTTACAACAGGGGCAGAGTCTATAACTGCAAGGAAAGTTACAATACATCAGTATGGTAGGCATTCGCTTTTTCTTATGACCTCGGGACTAAGATCTGTAAGAGATAAGGCGCTTACTTATTTTGATGAGGTGTTGGAAGAAAGTGATCAGGAATTTGATAAACTTTACAAAGCTGTAAACGCGTTTGCTGCACAGGTGCGCAGAGTGGCTGATGAGGATAAGAAGGCTCTAGAAGAGAGTGGTTTGCCCTTTAACCTCTTTTCTGTCATTGGCGGGCAGCTCGAAAATGATAAAGAGCACAAGCTGTATATGCTCTACCCACAGGGCAACTGGGTCGAGGTAAGCCAGGGTACCCCTTATTACCTTATAGGAGAGTCGAGTTACGGCAAACCTATTATGGATAGAGCTCTTTCCTATGACGTCAATCTGGAGATGGCTTTAAAAATAGGTTACCTTGCCTTTGATGCTACCAGGACTAGCGCTGTAGATGTGGATTTTCCAATAGATGTAGTGCTTTATAAGGCCGACACTTATCACATTGTTGAATATCGCTATAATGCTAAGGAGCTTATGGAAATATCCGAGTGGTGGCAGAAAATCATAAGAGAAGCCATAAGAGAGCTTCCGCATGACTGGATTGAAGCGGTCTTTTCAAAACTAGAAGATAGTCCTATCCCTATAAAAAATGCTATACAAGATTGAGCACACAACCCGGTATTCTTTTAGTAAGGAGGTTTTCTTAGAACCCCATATTATTAGACTCCGCCCGAGATCAGATTCAGCTCAGACACTCAAAAATTTTGATATAGACGTTAAGCCTACTCCCATTGGTACGACTAAGATTATAGATGTGGGAGGGGATTCCATATTTCTTTGGTTTGAAGAGATGACCGATTCTCTTGAGATTATATCCCGCTCAGAGGTAGAGACCCATAGATCTAATCCCTTTGACTATATTCTTGCCTCAGATAGGGCTCATCGACTGCCAATGGAGTATGGAGCTCCTTATGAGACGGTGCTTGAGCCATACAGAATTCCATCATCTGATTTTGGTGATAAGTTTGAAGGGTTCGTCGCCAAGATAATGCTGGAATCGGAAAACAGTTCTCTTAAATTTTTATCATCCTTAACATCCTATATTAATCAGAATCTTGAATATGAAATCAGAGAGGAAGGGATAGCTCAGGAACCTGAGGAAAGTCTGTTCAAAATGAAAGGGACTTGTAGAGATTATGTAGTGCTTTTTGCCCAAGCATGCAGGAGCATGGGATTTGCGGCTAGGTTTGTAAGCGGCTACACCCAAGGTGATCTAAATAATATGGAGAACTATCTCCACGCCTGGGCTGAGGTATATTTGCCTGGGGGAGGGTGGAGAGGATATGATCCAACTTTGGGTCTAGCAGTAGCAGATCAGCATATAGCTCTTGCCTCAGGAGCGACTCCTATTGAGTCTTCCCCTGTAACGGGCTCATTCCGCGGCACAGATGCCGTGGCCATAATTGAGTATGATCTTACTATTAGCACTTAGTTTTAATAATTGATATTAAATATGACTCGGTTTAAACTTCGCTTAGTGGTTCAATGAATTTTAGGAGCAGATAAATGTCTCTCTATATAAACAAAATAACTTCAGCAACTTGTATCTTTTTAATAACTATCTTGATCTCATTCTCGGTTTCATTTGCTTNAGAAATAGATGAGGAAGAAGTACAGCTTCCCGAGCCGCAAGGGGCATGCTCTTCAGACCCATGCAGCCCCGCTACTCCCTGTCCTAGTAAAGATGAAATGTGCTATTCCTCAAACGGTGTGTTTTACTGCTGTGTAGAGCCGCCATTTCCCGGAGCCGAAGCTGTAGGGAATTAGGTCAATAAAAGAAAAGCCCGGTGAATTTAATCACCAGGCTTTTTGTTGGATGGAGGATTGTCTGGCCGTTTTTTTCTTATATGGCATTGTCACCGCCCAGTTTTACGCCGAATACATAATAGGTGTTGCTATCTACTGATTCAGCGGATGCTTGGCTTGAATTCTGAAGCTTTTGTACCTGAAATGTATCGGACAAATTCTGGGCTACGTAACCACCGCTGATACTGTCACTAACTTCTGCTTGGGCTACCGGAATTTGAACTCCGAAAGCATTGACCTCAGCCTGTGATACTGCTGGAATACTAAGTCCTACTACTAACGCTCCTGCTAAAAGTAACTTTCTCATTTTACTGCCTCCTGTTTAGCAGCCTGTAGCTGCCATTTTTTTGTTTTCGTAAGTTTAGTTGCAGATGCAACTACAAAGGATTCAGAAAGTTAAAAAAATTATAAAGCAAGTGAGGAAGTCCTAGATATTAAGTGTAATTACAGCCGGTTACAGTATTTGATAAAGTGAAGATAGGGAATGGATTTGTTAGTTGATTAGTGTTTTAAACCCTGATCTTCTGTATCTTGAGATAAATCAGGTTCTTTTTGAGTGATTTCAACCTCATCATTATCTCGTTGAGTGAACTCATAATTTTTTTGAAAAAATCTGTCGGCAAAGATTTTTATTTTTTCTTCTGATGTCTTAATGATAATTTTTGCAATTACATTGTTTTCTCTGACTTCTAGAGGTTTGAGGGTACAAGCGTACTGTTTCTGAAAAAGTTTGGAAATATAGGAATTCAACTTGGTTGTATATTCTATTATTCCATCTCTTGGAATAGATATTGCAAAAAAATAGGTTTTTTCAGTCATATTGTTCTAATATTATAATCAATTTAAGGAATTATTCTTCTTCCTGTAATATATAATACAAATAATCAAACTAGCCGGGACTTAAGATGACTACACATGAAGAATTGATTTGTGAATGGGATATTCAAAAAGAGAAATGGGGGCTTTTGGAATGGGAGCTCAAGCTCTCAAACCAGAAAAGACATTTAGGCTACTGTCGACCTCGTAAGAAGTTAATCTCAATCTCCAGAGCATTTATGGAAACCAATCCGTTTCCCGTAATAAAAGATACACTGCTCCACGAGATCGCACATGCTTTGCACTTTTTAGAAACAGGTAAAACAAATCACAATAATGGCTGGAAGAGTTTTGCTCTTAAAGTCGGATGTGAACCCAAAAGGTGCGCAACAGGGGAGGGGTTAAACATGCCTAAAGGCAATTATGTTGGACTTTGCCCGGTATGCAGAAAGGAGACACATTTTTACAGACGCGTCAAGCGAAGCTACTCCTGTAGTCACTGTACTAATAAATATGATTCGAGATACAAGTTGAAAATAGTTGTTGCAGATTAAAATGAACAATCTAAAAACATAGAATAGGCAACGTAGAGCCGGCCCTAATTGCTCAGAGCCGGCCGTCTTGTTTATTAATGAACCTCTGGTGAGTCGTTTAGTACGGCTTCATTAGGAGGATTATAAATAGATGAGTCAGGAGAATCATCTGAGAAACTAACGTTTTTTACAACTGTAACAAAACCTTCACCAGGTTCATCTGGGTTCCAACCGGGGTAGAATGTTAATACTGCCGGGACCAAAAGACCCTCCACTTCCTGCCACTCATCAAAAACCCAAGTTACACGGTCTACATCTGCATTTTCGGTCACGCTGTGATGTATAAGGGCCAGTCTCTGGGTATCCGGATCAATCAAGAGAACATAATCATCCTTTGATGTGTAACCTGTACCTTTTTGGTATCCAATATTAACTGCGCGGTAGCTTTTAGCTTTAAAGCTTACTGTTCCAGCGTCAGTAGCGACGGTTCCCTGGTCACCGAAAACAAAAGGCATGCCGATAAAATAGAATGATCCCAGACTAAAAAAGCGCGGAGGTAGTCCCACTGCATCAGGTCCAGGTACCGCCCATGCATTCTGACCGTTAAACCCGACCGTAAAACCCTCACCCTCAATCAGGTTGTAGCGGTTCTTTAGGTCAACTGTGGACGTATTGGGCTTTGCCACCTGGGGTGTAAGGGGGAAACCCTCAAGCGTGTATATCATAGTGCCTTTGCCGGCCCATTTATCAAGCCCTCCGTGAGCCTCAAATGTTTTGGCCAGCGGGTTTTCGCCCCCCGTTTCAGCGAGCGCGTAGTTGTTGAAACTGAACATGGCAATTACCGCTAATACAGTCATAAAATATAAACTCGAATTCTTGATGCCCATCCAAAATCCTTTGCTGACAAATGTAATCATTACGATTACCTCCTATATACTTTTTTGATTTTTCCCACCATGTAACTAGTGAACACTTTTTACGATGGTTAGAATATCAAAAAGGATTCTAACTTGTAATAAATAGATTAGACGGTTATAATATGTTGAAGCTCTCAGCAAGAGGTGACATGAATGAAAGAGTTTATTCTTGATGGAAATGACAGGTGTCTTGATTTCATAAACACGGAGATGTATGAAGGGGATCAGCGGTTAGATCTTTTAGAGGATTTCTCTGATCTTGTAGATTGGCTCAAAGTGAGCGGTCTTGTGGACTCAAGAATTGCCAAAGAGCTTATGAGTGATAATAACCTTAATACGAAAAAGGTTCTTAAACGTGTAAAAAGTTTTCGTTCTAAACTAAAAACTATGGTCAAAGAGCTGGCTCGGGGGAAACTTCCAGGAGAGTCCACCCTCAAAGCCATTAATCAGATACTAAAAACTAACAAAGTGTATTCCCAAGTACATATGCATGATGGTAGTTTTGAGCTTATGACTATTCCAACAAATCAATATAATGATCCGTTAAGACTAATTGCTGAATCCGCGGTTGAGCTTCTTACGCAGAAAGAGTTAGCATTAGTTAAAAAATGTAGTGACTCAGTCTGTACGCTCTTTTTTTATGACGAGAGTAAGAATCACTCACGCAGATGGTGCAGTATGGATAGGTGCGGCAACAGGGCAAAGGCTTCTCTTCACTACAGGCGAAAAAAGGAGAAATAATCCTATCAGTTGTTCTTAAAGGGTTTCCGGTTGATAAGTTCAATTATATTTCCTTCGGGGTCGGATAAATATACGAAGGTTACCTCTCCCATGCCTTCAACTCTCTGAGATGTAATTTCTCCCACGTTCCTGCCGCCGTTTTCAAGCACTAAATCATGGCGCCGTTTAAGCTCTTCCAAACTATCTACCTCAAATGCAATGTGCCTTATACCCTTTTTGTTAGCCTTATCAGTAGTGTTGTCTTCTAAAACTTCTGAATACTCAATAATCTCAAGAAGAGGGCCATAGTCTCCGTGACCGGGTTTAAGGAGGTGAACCCTTTTGAACTGTGCTTGTTCGACACCCGTTCCCTTCTCGATCCAATCGCCTGAAAAATCTTGTTCGGGAACCGCAGGTGCGCAGTTTAACACCTTTTCGTAGAATTGAGCAAGTCTATTCATGTCCTTTGCCGTTATGCTTACATGTGCGAATTTGATTTCCATTTCTTCTTTCAGGAATACAATGTTATTTATAATACAACGACTATATTAAAAGACTGAACCTTTTATTCAATATATGAATCTATATAGATGTATAATTAGTGTTTAATAAAAGCTGCAGAAAGTAATTGTAAATATTCTTTGTTTTATATCCCGCGGAGGACGGTAAATGGATGGATTCTATAGATTAGTTTCAAGATCTGGTATTTATTTCTTTATAATTGCTTCGATACTTATACTTCCCAATCTAGGTTTTGCCGCTACAGTGACGCTTGATATGGTTATACCAGTAGGAGGAATTGCTTACTCTGCTGATGGGAGTTTTGCCACGCCGGATAGTATTATGAGCCTTCCATTGTCTGCAGATCAGAATCTGACGAATCTTTTAGACAACAATCCAAACACTTTTTATCAGCCTACAGCCGGGTCTAATCCGGGCGCTATAGGGAGTGACGTCCTGCTTGATTTTGATTTTTCCCCAATACCTAATAACGCAACAATTGAGAGTGTTACGCTCAGAGTCGGTATAAGTTCTGATACTACAGACGATCCTTTTTTGAGGGGGTTCTTCTTTGCTCCCTACAGCCGTCTGGATTTAACAACTTATCTTAATGTAGATCTCGGCCCCGGAATAGAGGGTGGATTTCTTATTTCTCCTCAAACTCCTGTATTCCCTTTTCCTCCGATATTGGTAATACAGGTGCCGCGTGGTACAACTTTCGAGATGAATCTTGCGACTGATGAGCTTACACTTGATAATGTCCGTAATCTAAGCGTCTCAGTTTCGGGTGTAAATGAAGCCCCATTGCTGTTTGACAGGACTACGTTAGTAAATGCGACAGTTGTTTACAGTGTGCCGGACACATTTATTTCACTAAATCCAGCTACTGCAACTAATGAGATCTTTGTAGATCCGGATCATACAGTTACTGCTACCATTGATACAAATGGGATTCCTGAGCCAGGTGTTTTGGTTACATTTGAAATAGTTTCAGGACCAAATGTCGGAGAAATGAGTGATCCAAACAGCGCAGAATGTACACCAAATAATGATTGCACTACGGATATAAATGGCGAGGTATCATGGACATATTCAGGTGATGAAATAGGAACTGATACAATTGTTGCTTCCTTCTTTAATGAATCAATTCAAACGACTATTGAATCTAATCCTGTAGAGAAAATATGGGTTCTGCCGCCAAGAAATGTTCCTACTCTTTCCCAATGGGGCTTAATAGCAATGGTGAGTGTACTTGGAATAGTTGGGTTAATAGTCATGAGAAGAAAGAAAGTCGTTGCTTAAGTTGTAACAGTAAAAAAGATGAGACTTATCCAAGCTTATTTCTATACGTCTCTTTTATTGTAAGCACTGCGATGAGAGATATAATCGAGCAAATAGATAGATAAATACCTGGGGCGTTTATACTCCCAGTGCTTGAGATTAAGTAAGAAGCAACTAGAGGGGCTGAACCACCAAAAACTGAAAACCCAATTACATTTCCCAAAGATATACCACTCATTCTAACCCGTGTTGGGAATGACTCAACCATAAAAGGGGCAAAGGCTCCGGCAAATAGAACCATAAATAAGCCACCCCCCAACTGGACGATTATTTTATGCATTAGATCATCGCCGGAAAATGTAGTGAATAGAAAAAAGCCAATCAAGATCATTCCTGAGCAACCTACAATTAGAGAGGGTTTTCTTCCTACTCGGTCTGATAGATATGCTGAAATAGGTAAAAATACAGTAATAATGGCAAGGTCCATTGTATTAATATTTAGAATTTGAGAGAGAGGCATATCTCCAAATCTGATGCCAAATGTTATTATGTAGATAAATATAAGGTAGAAACTTACAGCAAACATTATTGTCGCTGAAAGTACAACAAGAACAGCTCTCCAGTGTAGTATCAATGATTCTTTAATTGGGGATTTAGATGTCCCACCTGAGTCTACTAAGTTAGTGAAAATTTGTGATTCTTCTACAATCTTTCTTAGAAAGATAGCTGCTATTCCTGAAACCGCTCCTAATAGAAATGGTATGCGCCATCCCCATCCAATTAGCTCTTGCTCCGACATAGAGTTTGATACCAATCCACATACTGCTGAAGCAAGAAGTATCCCTGAAGTTGTACCGAAAAGTGACATGCTTCCATAGAGTCCCTTTAGGTTTGGCGGAGCTAGCTCTGTAAAAAGTGATAGGGTGGCAGATCGCTCACCTCCGACTGAAAGTGCTTGGCCAATCCTAAGAATTATCAGCAGCACTGTTGCAGCAATTCCAATACTTTCATATGTAGGCAAAAGCCCTATTAAGACTGTCGGAAATGTCATAAGTATAACGGTCAGAATAAAAGCATTCTTTCTTCCAATTCTGTCTCCTATGCTTGCTATAATGACGGAACCCAGAGGGCGGAATAAAAAACTCAGGGCGAAAATCATGAATGTAGATAATATGGCTGTGGCCTCATTAGTAAAAGGAAAGAAGAGCTCTGATAGAATCACTGCATAAAATCCAAAGACTGAGAAGCTGTACCATTCCAGTATTATGGCAAGTGTGCTTGCAATAATAGTTTTTTTGTGGGGAAGTGCGTTTTGCTGAGTGTTTAGCATAATTTAGGGCAGCGATTTTTAGCAAGTGAGTATAGTGGCTTTATGGAATTAATGCAAAAGGTACTATATTGCGGATTGTGTTTGGGTATAAAAATTTGCTATACGCTGACAAGCGTTAGTTTTAAGTTTGAAAAAATAATAGATCGAGTCAATTGATCTCTATGATCTAACCTGTTCAACAAGCTGTAATACAAATTCTTCTCTCTCTTCTTCCGACATGCGAACGGAACCTTCGTCTACAAGTATAGAGATTAGTTCTAGTGCGAATTCAACCCGGTCTTCTTTGGATAACTTCGGAAGAACAGTCTTTAGGCATTTGGGCATTAAACTAGCCATAATCTGCGGCATTCTACCTCGACTAGTCTTTATGTTTAATGCCATAAGTCTTGGCATCATAGCCTCAACAGCGCTGTCCTTCTTTTCCCTCGTCATCCACTTCGATACTTCTTGGAGCTCACTCATATAAAGCCTCCTTGCACGGAGTGTGCTTTAATGATTGTTGTCCCCATCCTTCTGTTGTTAAGGGTTAATTCCAAGTATCACGGAAAACTACTTCTGGTACCCCTACCTATCTAATAGTATGCACTTTTTTATTTTAAAAAGAAAGCGTTTTTTCTTTAACGAACTTTAGAATTGACTTTAGAATAGATATTATCCTAAGTATTTTCAGTGGGTTAGGTGGAAATTCGTAATCCCTAAGACTATAGGACTTGAATTCCCTATAGTCTTAGGTTTTTGTGTTATCTACGCCATATTTCTAAATATTCGTCTCCAAATCACAATTGCTGGAAGAAGCATTAATATTAGAATTGAAGAAGATTGTCCTTTTGGGGCAAGCGAGCATCCACTGCTTCCATCTGAAGCGTCTAATCTGTCTGGAAGCCCATCACCATTTGAATCAACTATTGTAAGTGGAGTTCCTCCGAAGTCGGGATCAAATACGTCCAGATATCCGTCGCCATTTGAGTCGGTCTTGTCGTCAACAAGCCCATCCCCATCATTGTCTCCAAACCCTCCGCTTTCTTCAAAATCTGTTCTGCCATCGTTATCAGAGTCTATATCTAGCGTGTTTGGAATTCCATCCCCATCCGTGTCAGGAGGGATAAGGATTTCTCCACCTTCAGTGGGATCGCCTATGTCCGCCAGTCCGTCTAGATCCACATCAGTATTGTCATCTACTCTTCCGTTAAAATCCTGATCAAGAACTGCGCCGCCCGCATCTACTATGTCCGGCAAGCCGTCATTGTCAGAATCAAGGTCGAACTCATTTGTAACTCCGTCACCGTCGATATCATTTACATCCATTCCTGCTTCTCTTGTTAGATTCTGAGACGCCATTGCTAAAATTTCGTCGTTGTTAGCAATGCAATCGTTATCCGAGTCCGTATCGTTTTTATCGAACACGTTATCCCCGTCGCTGTTTATACCGCAGAAGTTGATTGTGTAATTGGTAACACTTCCTGCTTTAGCCTGGCAAGCGAATAGCTTAATTGCATCATCAAACGGGAATGCGTAGGCAGTGGGGCTTGCGTCATTAAATGCTGAGAATATAGGTTGTGCATTTGTTCCCCAGTTTGAGTTATTTCCAGCTACACATGCTCCATCAGGAGCCGCATTTGGAAATCCTGGGGCCCAGTTGGGGCATCCACAGCAGTTGGCATCAGTAGTGCCGGTTGTAAAGCAGGAGCCGGCATTCACGCCAGTACATGCCCAGAGTTGCTCATTGGTTGTGTTTCCTACTGTAGTGTCGCAATCTGCTCCTAATACAGTTCCTGAGGTGTCTTCACAATATCCAGAAGTTGTTCCACAGTTGAAAGTATAAGGAGGTCCGCAGTCACCATCAGCGCTGCATGATTTTCTGCAAAACTTTTGTGGCGCAAAGCATCCTACATATGTACTTCCCTGGTTTTGATCGTTTGTTAGCTGCATATCTGCCGGGCAATTGGACTCTGATATTGCCAGTTCAGAGCCGCCCCATGTGGAGTGTGGCAATGTAGTTTGTGTTATTCCATCCGGTGCGCATCCTTTTGTATCTGTACAGCCGGGACTACCACAGAAGTATGGGTTTACACACATTTTAAGGTTGGGATCGCATTTAAACTTGTAGCCAAATCCGAAAAGCGGGTAGCAATCAGAATCTTGTGTGCAAGTTGAATTTGTTTTCCCCGGAAGGGTGCCGTCGAAAATACAGCCTGAGGCAGCATCGCATGTATAAGTGCTTGAGTCTGGAATCATATCTACAGAAATATTTCCACCATCGACCATGCTTACATCATAGCTGTCTTGTCCGTTTTGTACGAAAGTAATTTCCGCAAGTGTTGCAGGGGGTAACCCGGTATTCACGCAGTCAAGAGCGAAGTCTCCGCTTGAGTTAGTACAGCCCCCAGTGTCGCAGCAGTTGGCAATAATATAGTCAGTTCCATTAACTTTTACTGTTTGATTGTCGCAGGTGCCTGTTGTATTAAAGTTGCACCCGGTTCTTGCCCAGAATCTTCCGCTGTTGTAACTAAGTGGCACTAGAACTGTTGCCGACTGGCCCGTTGTCATCTCCCAGCCGCCTAAAG
>JGI24023J19991_10001817_pt1 | contig 16047 bp, 10 predicted proteins | sample Cruoilmetagenom1_FD_19991 | JGI IMG/M metagenome (IMG submission 19991) | reverse complement strand
ACGGGAGATAAATTCAGTTTTGCATCTAAAACAGTTGGTTGTCTAATAATATCAACCTTGCCCTTGTATGTAATTGCAGCCTCAAACATTTTTTTTAATTTATCATCTTCAAATAATGTTTTGGAAATATCTGTTTTGGGGATAGCTCCGGAATTTTTTATAACATTAACTGCTTGATTGGCATTTGACACTTGATTGCTTTGCGTCGCGGTATCATTTTGATTTTTCAGCGGAAACAAATCGAGTTTAGTGCTAATATTTCCTTCTAAACGATTGGTATAATAATCTGCATAATGCAATGAAATTTCAGTAAAAGGAATACTAGCCGATATAGGCGTGCTTGCCGTAGGCGATGCCGGTATTTTTATACTTATTTTATCATTTTTTATCAATGAAATATTGGTCAATGCAAAAACACCATTTGTATCGGTCATACCATTATAGTTATTAACTTTTCCATTTGCGTGTTTTACAATCAGCTTCATTTTTCCTACATAAGCAATGCTATCTTGCTTGCGCAAAATACTACCCCAAACCCGATCGTGATACGCATCGGCATTTTTAACTTCCATAATAAATCCACCTGTATCTTTTTCCTTGCGTTCCCAAATCAAAAAATACTTATCAAAAAAAGTAAACTTTTTATCAATTTTATAAAGTTTACCGGTCATTTTAAGCCGCAAACCTATTTTTGCTTCCAATTTATTGGCAACATAATCTGTTTTTACTTCCAATTCTGCACCCCCTCGCAAATTTACTTTTAGCAAATCATATCCTTTAATATTCATCTCTGCTGTACATTCGACACCGGCAAAACCTTTTACCTCAGCTGTTAAGGTATAGTCAATTTTTGTTTGTGGAGTAATTTCTTTAATCAAATGATAATTACGTGGAATATAATAAGCAGTCTTGCCTTTTACGCCTGCGGTAAAATCAAGATGTTGTTGCATATGCACTTCCAATTTTATCTTTCCATTTACATCTACCACAAAAAAAACGCCAATTTTACAACTTCCAATGTCTGAAATAGGCACATCATAACCCCAAATCGGGATACTTATTTCTTGTGAAAAATCCATATTTGCAGACACTTTTACATCGACATGTTCTGTTGCTTTATAAACCAACTTATAACCATCCCATTTGCTTAAGCGCGCTTCTATTTGCGGGTTGTTAAATCCCACAAAACCATCAAGTTTTACTTCTATTTTTACTTTTGTTTTCTTTCCCTTTACTTTAACTTCTTTATCATATTTATATAATGTATTGTCAAACTGCATCATCATATCGTAATCAGCTCCCTGTTCTTTTGATTTTACTTTAGTATTTTTCAAAGTGTATGAAGTATTGGCAATCGTAACTGGCACATTTTGATTAGGAATAACCAAATTTTTAAAAACACTTCTCATTTTGGGTCGTGATAACGCAAAAGTATCTTTAGTAAGTTTCATTGGCTTCACAATCAGATCATTGTCTTTACTTACATATATTTTATCGGGTTGCAAACCAATTTTTTGCAAAGATTTAATTGGAATTAATCCATCAGATGACAAATTTTGCTTAAGACTTAGCAATTTTTTTTTATTCAAAATAACCACTTTATTTGAATACTGATAATTTACATTCTTAAAGGCACCAGGTTTAATACCTTGTTGTTGCGCACGAATAGCAACAGGCGATAAAGACATTTGTTTAAAAACAAAATCTTGTTTATGAATAATTTTTACAGGCTGAACCGTAGAAATTTGTGCCCAAAACTGAAAAGTTGTGCCCAAAAAGAACCAAACTAATAAAGTTTTTAATTTGAAACTGTGGTGCTTAACAGATTGATTATTACCAAAATTTGAATTCGATAAATCAATTTTATTCGACAAAAAGTACTTAATTTTAGATAATAGTTTCATGATACAATGACTTTTAAATTAATCTTAATAACAGAAAATCATTGCTTTACGTATGTTGTTGAACCAAAGGTAAGCATAAATAATCAATTCTAACCCAAACAATACATATTTTTCTAACTGAAAAAAAAATGCACATAAAAACATAAATTCTTGCTATTTCATAATTAAAGGTTAAATTCAGGTAAAATAATGCGCATTTTTTTTATTTTTGTTAAATTTTTTAAAACAAATTACAAATGAAGAAAATCAGTTTATTATTCTTATTATTTATTAGCATCAGCCTATTTGCCCAAAAAGGCGAAGGTGGTATGTGGATGCCTAATACGATTAAGCAAGTGGAAAGCGACATGCAAAATATGGGTTTAAAATTGACCGCCGAAGACATTTGGAGTCAAGACCAAGCCAGCATGAAAGATGCCGTAGTGCAATTGGGCAACGGTTGTACTGCCGAAATCATGTCAGACAAAGCTTTGGTATTTACCAACCACCACTGTGGATATGATGCCATCCAAAAACTATCGAGCATTGAACACAATTATCTAGAAAATGGTTTTTGGGCTTCATCTTTTGAAGAAGAATTACCCGCAGAAGGACTTACCATTACATTTATCAATGACATGATAGATGTAACCGAACAAATTCTTGCAGGCGTAACCGATCAAACATCGGCAAAAGAGCGTCAATCTATTATCGATAAAAACATTGATAAGCTCAAAAAAAACACCCCTCAAGACAAGTTTCACAACATAAAAGTAAAACCTTTCTTTAAAGGCAATAAATACTTTATGATTAAACGAACAACTTTTAATGATATTCGTCTTGTAGGAACGCCTCCTGCTAGTCTTGGAAAATTTGGTGGCGATACCGACAACTGGATGTGGCCACGTCACACTATTGATTTTTCTATCTTTAGAATCTATGCAAACGACAAAAACGAACCTGCAATGTATTCTAAGGACAACAAACCTTACAAACCAAAAAAATGGTTTAAAATCAATCTCGATGATTTAAAAGAGAATGATTTTTCAATGGTTGTGGGTTTCCCTGGCAGAACGACAGAATATTTAACTTCTTATGCTGTTGCACAAAAACAAGATTTAAACGATCCTGCACATGTTGCTGTTCGTGAAATTTCTTTGGAAATTATGAATAAAAAAATGGCCGCTGATCCTGCAATGAAACTTAAATTAGCTTCAAAACGCGCTGGTTTGGCAAACTATTGGAAATTTTTTATCGGTGAAAGTCGTGGCTTAAAAAAATTCCACGCCGTTGAAGCCAAAGAAAAATACGAAGCCGATTTTACCCAACGTATCAATGCAAATCCCGAATTAAAAGCCAAATATGGAAATGTATTGCCCCGTTTAAAAAAATTATACGCACAACTAAAACCATACAGCGTTAACCAAGTATATAATTCTGAAATTTTTGGTCGAAATCTTGATTTACCAAATATTATTGCGATTGCCAATCAACTCGAAAANGATGCCAAAGCCAAAGGTGGTAATACATTCTTTAACTATAAAACACCTAGTGGAGATAAAGTNAAAGATTTATATAAAAAGTATATTTTGGATCATATTATGAAAGATTATGACCAACAAACTGATAAAGAAATATTTGTTGCTTTAATCGATTTCTATATAAAAAATGTCGATAAAAAATATATCAGTCCCGAATTGCAAACTGCTTTAGCTCAAAAATCTCCAAAAGAATTGGCAAACAGCATTTACGACCAGTCAATATTAACCAATAAAAAAGGACTTGACAAGTTATTTGGCTTTGAAACTTTTAAAGAATTTTCCGAAGCATTGGCAAAAGACCCTGCAAACATATTGATTACTACCCAACAAAAATGGACGGATGAAAAACTATCTAATCCAATCAACAAAATCAATACAGAAATCAATGATTTAATGAGCAAATATATGAAAGCACAAATGGAAGTATTCAGCGATAAACCTTTTTATCCGGATGCCAATTTTACCATGCGTGTTGCCTATGGAAAAGTTAATGGTTTTGAACCCAAAGATGGTGTATATTACAAAGCTTTTTCTCATATGTACGGTGTATTGGAAAAATACATACCTGGCGATTTAGAATTTGACTTACCCAAAGATTTAATCGCTATGGCAAAAGCAAAAGACTACGGCAAATATGCTGGTGCTGATGGCAAATTGGTCATCGATTTCTTATCGACCAACCATATTACCGGTGGCAACTCCGGAAGTCCTGTTGTAAATGCAAGAGGCGAACATATCGGATTGGCATTTGACGGTGTTTGGGAAGGTTTGATGGAAGATGTATATTTCCGTCCCGAAGTATCTAGAAGTATTACCGTAAAAGATAATGCGGTACTCTTTATGATTGACAAATATGCACATTGTAATCATATTATGAAAGAGTTGACCATTGTATCACACAAAAATGATCCGAAACCGGAAGTTAAGAAAAAGAAACGCAAAAGATTTTTAGGAATTTTTTAATTAATTCTTAATCTCATATAAAAGGCGTTGTTTTTTACAAACAACGCCTTTTTTTTAAAATGTCAGCCTATAATTCATGAGTTCATTAATAAAAATTGTATATTCGTTTTTGTAAAAATCAGAATTAATGTCAAAAGAATTATTTATTAAAAAACAACAAGACGAAATAAATGAACATTTTATCTACGCGGCACTTGCTAAACTAGCTAAAAATGAAAAAAATAAAGAAATTCTCAACAAAATTGCTGATAACGAACTTGCTCATTACAATTTTTGGAAAGAAATAAATGGCATTTCTTTAGAACCCAATAAGAATAAAATTAAAAAATATATTTATCTCGCCAAATTTTTCGGATTATCTTATGCTATACGAAAAATGGAAAATGTTAAAAAAACAGCTGATGTTTTTTATGATCAAATCATCAATGACTATCCTGAGGCAAAAAAAATTAAAGAAGAAGAGTTGATATATGAGGAAGAACTCATAGGTATGCTAAACGACAAAAGACTCAACTATGCAGGTGCTGTAGTTTTAGGACTAAACGATGCTTTGGTAGAATTGACCGGTACGCTTGCCGGGTTGACATTTGCTTTTTCCAATAATAAAATTGTGGGTTTTACAGGACTAATAATGGGTTTTGCCGCATCGCTTTCTATGTCTGCTTCTGGTTATTTATCATCGCTTGAAAATGCAGAAGAAGATGAAAATATAAATCCAAAAATTGCTGCAGTTTATACCGGTTTTTCATATATTACAACTGTTTTAATATTGGTTAGTCCTTATTTTATTTTTTCAAATCCTTATTATGCACTTTCAGTCATGATGCTTCTTACTGTATTAATTATCGCTATTTATACCTATTATATTTCTGTGGCAAAAGGCGTCAAGTTTAAAAACAGATTTGCTGTTATGGCATCTATTTCATTAGGCGTTGCTGCTTTATCTTACTTGATTTCGCTAACAATAAAACAATTATTTGGAATTGAAGCATAAATTATCATTACTAAATAAAAAAAACAATTTGCTTAAATATTTTCTGTTTCTTTAATAATATGACTAATAAAACATTAAAAAATATCACCCTACCGGGTTCTAAAAGTGTCACCAACAGATTGCTTATACTACAAGCATTTTTTCCTAATATTTATCTGGAAAACATTTCACATGCAATAGACAGTGTGGTGTTGCAGAAAGCTTTGCATAAAGCAACGACTTCTAAAAACAAACACATCGACATAAACATTGGACATGCTGGTACTGCTATGCGTTTTTTAACAACTTTTTTAAGCACGCAAGTAGGCAAAAGTTTTATATTGGATGGATCGGAAAGAATGCGACAACGACCCATAAAAATACTGGTAGATGCTTTGATAGATTTAGGTGCAGATATTGAATATGTAGACAAAATTGGTTTTCCACCATTAAGAATTAACGGAAAAAAAATAGAAAAAAATCAAATAGAAATAAATTCTGAGATTAGCAGTCAATATATTTCTGCTTTAATGCTAATAGCACCCAAATTGCCCAACGGATTGAACATGATTTTAAAAGGAAAAAGTGTTTCCACACCTTATATTCGTATGACTTTTGATTTAATTAAATTTTTGGGTATTCCAGCAAAAATGAACCATCAAGCAATTGAAATATCTTTTCAAAAAGAAGTAAATACAAAGCATTTTAATATTGAAAGCGATTGGAGTGCTGCTTCTTATTTTTATGGCGCTCTAACTGTTTTAAGAAATCAAAAAATGCAATTGAAATTTCTAGAAAAAAACAGTTTACAAGGCGATGCGCACTTGGTAAAATTATTTGAAAAATTTGGTATTTTAACGACTTTTTTACCACAAGGAAAAGTAGAAATTTCTATAAAACCCAATTTCAGTTTACCCAATAAAATTGTGATGGATTTATTAGCATACCCAGATTTGGCACAAACTTTTGCCGTCTTGAGTTTGGCACTCAAAATTCCTTGTGAATTAACCGGATTGCAAACGCTTAAGATAAAAGAAACAGACCGCTTGCAAGCCCTTAAAAACGAAATGGAAAAACTGGGCGCTTCAGTCAAAATTACAGACGATAGTTTACAAATGACACCGCCAAGCGTACTCAATAATAATGTCAGCATCAATACATATAACGACCATCGTATGGCAATGGCATTTGCTATTTTACATAAAGCGCATCCTATTGAAATATTGGACAAAGAAGTGGTTGTCAAGTCATTCCCAAATTTTTGGGAAGTATTTGATACTTTATAACTTTTATTCTTTTAAAAGCAAAATTCATTATTTATCCCTAAAAATCCTATTGTTGCAAACAATATTTTAACTGACTATTCATTTTAATAAGATTTTGTTCCATTAAATCGTCTAAGAGTGCATCAATTTTTTTTGGATATTTCTGTTGAATTTCTTGTTTGGATAGGCAATTTTCAGCTATCCTTTTCAAAATATCCTTATAAATGTCTGTTTCTTTTGTTTTAGAAGATTTTTCAATACAAATATCACAAATACCACAATTTTTTTTTGGTTTTTCTTCAAAATACTCCGCTAAAAAATTTGCCCTACACCTATTTTGGTTTAACACATACGCCAAAACTTGTTTTAATTGATCTTTTTTAAATTGTATTCTTCTTTTGAGATGTTTGCTTCTAAATTGAAATGCTTTATCATCTCTATTCGTCAAAAAAGTAATGCTAAAATCTTCTCCTTCAGATTCGTATTCAATAATATTTCTTTCTGTCAAAGTAATAAATAATTGATGTAAATCTTTTTTTGCGATTGAAAATTGCTTGGCAATATTCTTAATTTTTATAGGCGTTGCCAAATAAAAAACATCGGTATAGCTTCTTACAAAAAAGTTTAACAACTCATATCCCAATTGTTTATTGGCAATATAACGGCGTAATGAAGTTTGTTTATAGATAATTTTTACCGTAGCAAAATAATTTTGGGTTTCTTTGAGCAAAATGATTTCTTCGCTATTCAAGATTTGCAAAGCTTGATAAGTTTTAATTGTATCGAGTTTAAAACGACTACAAAAAGCAGCAAAATCCAAAGATTTAACCGCTAATTTTCCTGCAGCTTCCGCAATATGAAATTGGTTGTACAAATTATTAATCACTTGGTAAACCTCCTTGATATCAGGTATTTTTTTAAGGTAATTTTCTTCAAAAAAATCAATATCGGTTGCATTTATTAATACATTGGCTTTTGAGGCTTTGGCATCGCGCCCTGCTCTACCCGACTCTTGCACATAATTTTCTAAGGAATTGGGTAAATCAATATGAAATACGTGGCGCACATCAGGTTTGTCTATTCCCATACCAAAGGCATTGGTGGCAAACATCACCCTGGTTTTATTTTGTAACCAATCATTCAAACTTTTTTGTTTTTGTTCAAATGTCATTCCGCCGTGAAAAAAACTGGTTTTATAACCTTGCTGTGCTAAAATTTCTGCAAATTGATAAGTTCGTTTACGCGTTCTCACATAAACAATTGCTGTTTCGTTTTTTGATAACAATTTAGCGATTAAACCAATTTTATTTTGTGTTTTTAAAACGCCATAAGCAATATTATTTCTAAAAACAGATTGCTTAAACAATTGCGGTTTATCGAGTTGTAAATAAGTGGTAATATCATCAATAACCCTTGATTTTGCGGTAGCGGTCAAAGCTAAGATTGGTATTTCTGGCATCAATTCTCTTATGACAGAAATTTTTAGATAAGAAGGTCTAAAATCGTGTCCCCATTCTGAAATACAATGTGCTTCATCTACTGCAATTAAGTTTATAGACATTTGCATTAAGCGTTTTTGCACAAAAGAATTTTGCAATCTTTCTGGCGACAGGTATAAAAACTTAGTTTGACCAAAAGCGGCATTGTCAAGCAAACGCTCCAACTCTCTAAAAGGCAGATTGCCACTTAAAGCAATCGCCTTAATACCTCTATTGTTTAATGAATTTATTTGATCCTCCATCAGGGCAATCAAGGGAGAAATGACAATTGTCAAGCCATTTTGCGCTAAACCGGCAACTTGGTAAATAATAGATTTACCACTTCCGGTTGGCAATACAGCTACAACATCTTTTTTTTGTAAAACTTTATTGATAATTTGTGCTTGTGGCGCTCTAAAATCCTCATAAGCCCAATATTTTTGCAATATATCAACAAGTTTTTTCAATTAAGAATGTTTTGCTAGACTTCTAATAATGTAATCTGCCCTATTTTCTACAGGACCAAAGGGTACAAAAATCAAATAATAGTCCAATTCTTTATAATAATTAACCAACTTATTGTGAATCAATTGTGCCTGATTAAAACTTTCGTAACGCTCCTCGTCTTGCACATAAATTTGATCCCAAGGCGGCATAATAAATACTAAATTGTCATATTGATATTTACGCGTTGTCACTTCAAATTCAGCCGGAATTTCTTGTTTGATATACTTCAAGTAAGCATTTACATCTGGTATTCCTCTATCAAAAAAAATAATTGGTTCAGACAATTTATCAGCTTCTNTAAACTGNCGAANACGTCCTTCTATTAATTTTTTACTAAAAAGGTTGGGGTCTTTTAAAAAAAGTTGGGTGGTTCCTTCTGCTTGCGCTTCCTTAATTATATCGCGAGAAACCTCGTCGAAACAGTAGTAATTTTGCTCCTTTAGCGCATCGATTACAGTTGATTTTCCAGTCCCCGGACCACCTGTAATAATTATTTTTCTTGGTTTCAAACTAATGTGTTTTGCTTGTTTATAAGCAAACAAATGTAATAGATTAATCTGAATAAATCAAATTTCTTTTAAAATTTTCAAACAAAATAACCCAATTATAAATAAACAATAAAATATATAAATAAAATACTATTGGTTTAATTCTGCTTCTAAAATATTTTATACATAAATATTAACAGACACTATTTTACAGCTTTTAAACTAAAATCCATATTATAAATAGAATGTGTCAAAGCACCTGACGAAATAAAATCTACCCCACAATCAGCATATTTGCGCAAAGTTTTTTCATTAATACCACCGGAAGCTTCGGTTTCAAATCTACCATTAATCAATTTAACGGCTGTGCGCAAATCTTCATAATTAAAATTGTCCAACATAATTCTGTCAACCTGCCCTACCTCAAGCACTTGTTGTACTTCGTCGAGGTTNCGGGTTTCAATTTCAATTTTTAAATCTAAATGATTATCTTTTAGATATTTATTAGTTTTTTTGATGGCATTTTTTATGCCTCCGGCAAAATCGATATGATTGTCTTTGAGCATCACCATATCGTAAAGCGCAAATCTGTGATTGGTTCCACCGCCTATACGCACCGCCCATTTTTCAATAGCACGAATACCAGGCGTGGTTTTTCGGGTATCTAAAATACGGGTATTTGTATCCTCTAAAATTTGTGCAAATTTATGGGTTTTTGTAGCAATGGCACTCATCCTTTGAATGGTATTTAGCACCAATCTTTCGGCTTTAAGTATGGATTGAGATGCGCCTTTAACCACAAATGCGGTATCGCCATAACGAACAAATTCTCCATCGTTTATCGATACTTTTACTTTTAGATTTGGATCAACTTGATGAAATATCATTTTAGCAAAAGCAACGCCAGCAAGGATACCTTCGTCTTTTGCCAACAAAACAGCTTCTCCTACGGCATCAGCCGGAATACAAGCCAGTGAACTGTGATCACCAGTACCAATATCTTCACGAATGGCATTGGTTATAATAATTTCTAATTCTTTATTAAACTGTTCTTTTGTTATCATCGGACAAAAATACAATTTTTTGTGAACGCAAATAGCTTTTTTACACGAACAAATTGTAACTTTGCAATTCTGATTAATTTGAAACAAAGAATGAAAGATTTAGCCCGAAAATTTGATCCGGACAAACATATTTTTATCGAGGAAGCCGCTGAAAACAATTTAAAAAATATTAGTTTGTTAATTCCGCGTAATCAATTGGTTGTTATAACCGGTGTTTCGGGCAGTGGCAAGTCCAGTTTGGCTTATGACACGCTATACGCCGAAGGACAACGTCGATATATTGAAAGCTTGTCATCTTATGCACGNCAATTTTTAGGNAAAATTCAAAAACCTAAGGTAAAAAGCATCAAAGGTATTGCACCGGCAATTGCCATTAAACAAAAGGTAAATACCAGCAATCCCAGGTCAACCGTTGGAACAGCTACTGAAATTTATGATTACCTAAAATTGCTTTTTGCACGCGTGGGCAAAACCATTTCGCCGGTTTCAGGACAAGAGGTCAAAAAACACAATGTAACGGATGTAATTTCATTTTTAAAAAAACAAACAATTAATAGTAGATGGATTTTATCGGTGAAATTAACAACGCATCACGGAAAAGACTTGCCTACTATGTTGCGCATATTTGAACAACAAGGTTATGCACGACTTAAAACAAAAAATGAAATACTCAAAATTTCAGAAGTCTTAAATCAAAAAAAAATAACTAAGAATATCGAATTGGTCATCGACCGCATCCAACTTAAAAACGACGAAGATTATTGGAATCGTCTGGCAGATTCTATTCAAAAAGCATTTTTTGAAGGACATGGCGAGCTCATTTTAACCGATTGGCAAACTCAAAAATCTCATACATTCTCACAAAACTTTGCCTTAGACGGTTTGGATTTTCCGGAGCCCAGCATTCATTTATTTAGTTTTAACACGCCTTATGGTGCTTGCAAATCTTGTGATGGATATGGCAGTGTTTTAGGCATCGATCCTTTAAAAGTTATACCCAATACCGCCCTTTCAATGTATGATTCTTGCATTGCTTGCTGGCGTGGCAACAGTATGCAATCTTATAAAACAAAATTCTTAGAAAACGCCCATCATTTTGATTTTCCCGTACATAAACCTTGGTTTGAACTGACCAAAGAACAACAAGACTTGGTCTGGAAAGGCAACAAATATTTTATGGGCATTCACGATTTCTTTAAAAAGATTGAACGCAAGAGTTATAAAATTCAAAATCGTGTTTTATTGGCACGATATAGGGGCAAAACCATCTGCCCAAGCTGTCAAGGCAAAAGATTGCGCGCTGAAGCTTTTAACGTAAAAATTGGCGGTAAAAATATTGGTGAATTGGTCGAAATTTCTATTGAAGAGCTACAAAAATTCTTTAAAAATTTACAACTTTCAGATTATGAAACACAAGTAGCCAAGCGGATTTTATTAGAGATAAACAACCGAATTGATTTTTTGTTAAAAGTAGGCTTAAATTACTTGCAACTCAATAGAGCATCCAACACATTATCTGGCGGTGAAACACAACGCATCAATTTGGCGACTTCATTGGGTAGTAGCTTGGTTGGTTCTATTTATGTATTAGACGAACCAAGTATTGGCTTGCACCCAAAAGATACCGAAAACCTTATTAAAGTACTACAAAATTTACGCGATTTGGGCAATACAGTTGTGGTTGTAGAACACGATGAAGATATTATGAAAGCTGCCGACCATATTATTGATATTGGACCTGAAGCCGGTATTTTTGGAGGCGAACTCATTGCACAAGGTACTTTTCAAAATATATTACAATCAAAATCACTTACAGCAGGATACCTAAATGGTCGTATGAAAATTCCTGTTCCCAGAATCAGAAGAAAATCAAATGATTACATCAAAATTATAGGTGCGAGAGAACACAATTTGCAAAATATCGATATAAAATTTCCCTTGAACGCTTTAACGGCAATTACCGGTGTTTCGGGTAGTGGCAAGAGTACTTTAAGCTCAGAGATAATATATCCTGCCATTCATAAACACATTCATGGACACGGTCCTAAAATTGGACAATTTACCAAACTTACAGGCGCCGTTAATCAAATAGAACAAATTGAATATATCGACCAAAATCCAATAGGACGCAGCAGCCGTTCCAATCCGGTTACCTACATCAAAGCTTATGATGATATTCGCAATTTATTTGCCCAACAAAAAGCGGCAAAAAAAAGACATTTTCTTCCCAAACATTTTAGTTTTAACGTAGAAGGCGGTAGGTGTGAACACTGTAAAGGAGAAGGTGTTGTAACGATAGAAATGCAATTTATGGCCGATGTACACCTTACCTGTGAAGCATGCGAAGGCAAACGTTTTAAAGAAGAAGTGCTGGCGGTTACCTATGAAGGCAAAAACATCAATGATATATTGCAAATGGGTGTAGATGAAGCCCTTGCATTTTTTAAAGAGTGCAAACAAACCAAAATCTACCAAAAACTTAAACCTTTGCAAGACGTTGGTTTGGGCTATGTACAACTGGGACAATCATCTGCAACATTGTCAGGCGGTGAGGCACAACGCATCAAATTGGCATCTTTTTTAATCAAGGGAAACAAGCAAGCCAAAACACTTTTTATCTTTGATGAACCCACCACTGGATTACACTTTCACGATATTCAAAAACTGTTAAATTCTTTTCAATCCTTAATAGAAAACGGGCACAGTATTGTTGTGATTGAACACAATATAGAAGTTATTAAATCTGCCGATTGGATTATAGATTTAGGTCCCGAAGGCGGTGATAAAGGTGGTAAACTAATGTTTGAAGGCACTCCTGAAGATTTGCTTACAAGTGATTCTATCTTAAAGCCTTATCTTTTGGAAAAGCTCTAAGTTTTATCTTAAAAATATTGCTTTTTATCTCAGACACTAAAATTCACGAATAACAATACTATATGATTTAATGAAAATGCGTAAAAGATGAAAAAGAATAATTTTTAGTTTATTATTTTTACTTTTTTATGCACTATTATTTTTTTATTCTTTTATACTATTAATTTTATTGATGGTTAAATTTTAATTAATAATTCCTAAAAGTTGCATTTGCTAATTGAACTTCGCATATAAAAAATACTTTTATTCAATCTATTCTTAACGGAAACCTTAAATATTCAATTTTAGACACAAGATAAGATCCTGATTAACTTAAAAAAGATATAGGATTACTATATTATTCATTTTTAAATTCTATTTTTATTTAAACATAAAACCAATACCTTGACGTTTAACTTGCTTATAAAAAAATATTCTATTATTTATAATGTATAATGTATCTTGATTTATGTTAGGAACAAGTCCATATTTCTCATAATCAGTTGCGTAACTTGGTCCTATACTAAAAACTCTTTCTCTCTTTTCTTTATTTAAAAAATCACATTTTTTACTTTTTTGAGGTGGAATAAATAAATATAAACTTTCGGTATTACTAGTATTCTTCCTATTTAAAAATATAGTATCTCCTTTTCTTAAATAATTACATTCCGTAATAATATTTTTAAAATTAGGATTAATGTCAGAACATTTAAAAGTATTTTTTAAAACACACGTTGAACTGTCTCTAAAATATAATTCTAAAGTTCTTTTTTTACTTTTATATACATATTTATTATTTGGCAATTTCTTTATGCTTGTACAAGAAAAAACAATAAATAATAAAGTTATAGTTGTAAATTTTAATTGTAAATTTTTCATCTTATTAAATTAATTTGAGTTCCAAACATCTAAGGGAATAAGAAGATTTCCATTTGAATCTTTAGGTGGATATATTAGTCTTTGTTTTAAACCAGTATTTTCTTCTTTAAAATTATATATTTTTTTGCTGATTCTTAATAAAAACTTTGTTAATAATAGGGTTTNTAAATATTGTTTAAAATTTAATTTTATTGGTCATATTTCTTTGTCTTTATGATAAAAAGGTGCTTCTNAGTTTTTTGAAATTATAGCAACTTTATTTTTTTTGATTTGATAACCATTGTTTTACAGGCATCAATTTTAATTCTCCAANTTCATCATAATAATAACCAGATTTTGGTTTTTCTTTATAGAATTTTACATTTTTTAAATAGATTGTGTCACCTTTAGCACGAAATTTAAAACCTATTAATTTTGCCTGCTTAAAATTCTTTTTTTCTAATTTTTGCTTCACTTTATTAGAAAATAGATTTCCAACAACAATATTATTTTTTGAATATTTTACAATAATTTTATTGTCAATTATTTTTATATCTTTTTTCTTTATGTCAATAATTAAATCATAATAATATCTATTTTTATATTTATAATTTTTAATTTGTTCATATTTAAACTGAACGCCACTGTTAACTAATAATTTGTTTGAATAATAATATATTACGGGTTTATTAGTTATTAACGTATCCTTATCTATAATAGAAAATATTTTTTTTATTGTATGAATTTTATGCTCTTTAATAAAGTTAATTTTTGTGTTGTTAGAAGTAATAAAATATGCAAAAGGATAAATAGAATCTTTATTAAGAATAGGTATGTATTTTATCAATCCATTTTTATGAAAAGGATCCTTTATAAAGTATTTCAAACTATCTTTATTAATTTTTAAATTTTCTATTAATTCATTTATATTTCGGGGAAAATGGTCATATCTTAAATAATAATCATCGAAAATATTATGAATATTCATAGTGTCAAACATAAAATTTCTATTTGTGTCATAATACTTAATAGCGTCATTTCCCGTTTTACAGTTGATAATTAACACAAAAAAAACAATTAATATTTTTCTTTTACGGATTAAGGTAGTCATATAATTCATTGGCGTATTCTGTTTTTAAATTAAATTGCAGTGTTGGTAACCGCTTACTCTTAAGTCCTTTTATAGGTCTATTCTTCCATGCATCGGGATGATAAAATTCAATCCTGGACAATTCTTCTACTATTATATTGAGTAGGCGCACCATTAGCATTATTTGATATTAATCTGTTTGTTGCTCCTGATATACTAAAACCAATTATTTGCATCGATTTACCTTGAATTGATATATTGACTGGTTTGTTGTTAAAAATTCCATAAAATGAACCACCTGCATTTCTAGTTACAAAATCATTTGTTCCAGAATAATAATCATTAAGATTTAAAGTCCAATCAGCTTTTTTTCCACTTTCCCTTAAATTTTGATCATTCTTATAACTATCTCGGACTGCAAATATACCTTGATATGTAATATCTGCATCGGTTAAATCTTTATTTTTAGAACTCAAATCTAATTTTAAAACCTTATTTCCAGTTACTGCTTCTACACTTTCTCCAGATATTGAGCCATCAGAATTTCTGTGATTATTATATAATTCTTCAGCTTGTTCTTTAGGTAAATCATACTGTGTTTGTAGTGTTTTTGCTGTATCATTGGTTTCAGGAACATAAGAAATTGAGTTGTTGTCTTCTTTCACTGGAATCCAATCTTGTTCATTAATTCCCATTCCATTAATATCTACAAAAAATACAGAATTATTATCAGCATAAACATAAGGGCTTTGAAAATTATATTTTTCAGCAAGTGGATCAACATTCATAAACTGTCCTAAAGCCGCATCATAATTCCTTGCTCCATAATCATACCAATCCAAATCCAACTCATCTTGCAAATCTTTACTCCCGATACAAGTTCGGGACAAGCTATTGTATTTATACTTAAACTTCACCGCTTCCGGCATCATTTGTTTGATTTCTTTGGTATTTTTAGTTGACATTATGATGTAAAGGTAATAAATATTATCATTACTTTTTTGCATCGCCCAAAAAAGTAACAAATCCCGATGACTATCGGGACTATTATTAACAAATTTGCAACAACAACCTCTTAAATGCT
>JGI24023J19991_10001816_pt1 | contig 16047 bp, 14 predicted proteins | sample Cruoilmetagenom1_FD_19991 | JGI IMG/M metagenome (IMG submission 19991) | reverse complement strand
CCGGTGGGTGCTGCAATCAGGGTATGTTGGCCAGCTTGAATGGCCTGCCACGCACGGATCTGAACTTCCGTTGGTGATTCAAAGATTTGCGTGAACCACTGATTGATCGCCGTATGGAATGGGAGGGTTTGCATAATCTTAAGATAATAGAAAACTCAAAGAATTTATAGAACTTGTCAGTTATATTTATTAAAGCAAAGTATTATCAAATAGTTAAACGGCTCGATTACCAGGGAAAAGTTAAGTGGGTATCAGGCTATTTGCCATACCGGGATCGACCGATACTCATGGCATTCTGAATTAAAATAGAAAAATATCTCATCGACAAAATTTACCGATGGCAGCCAGGGCGAGGATATCAATAAATTTACGATGTCGGGATAATATATGTATGAAGGAACCTCTGACGAAGCATTACGCACAGAGGGCTTATATTTTCGGGAACTTAGTTCGCAGGTAGTATCAGCTAAGTTGACTGAGGATGCCGCGCTTGCGCAGAGTCGCGATGACCTGATCGACACAGTTCTCCAGGCTATCTGCACCAGTATCGACCTGAATTTCGGGTTTTACCGGTTCTTCATACGGTGAGGATATACCGGTAAAATCCTTGATAAGACCTTCTCGTGCCTTCTTGTAGAGTCCCTTGACATCGCGCTGTTCACAAATCTCCAGGGCTGCTTTACAGTAAATTTCAATGAAATCACCGTGGGGCATCATATTTCTGACCAGTTCACGGTCGGATCTGAAGGGTGATATGAAGGCGGTGAGGACAATGACGCCTGATTCAAGGAAGAGTTTGGATACGTTGCCAATGCGACGGATATTTTCTTTCCTGTCGTCGTCTGAAAAGGTAAGGTCGCCACACAATCCATGTCGCACATTATCGCCATCCAGGACGTATGTCGAACATTTTAACTGATGAAGTTTTTCTTCAACCGCATGAGCGAGTGTTGACTTGCCAGAACCTGATAATCCAGTAAACCATAAGGTTGCACTTTTATGACCATTCAGGGCCTCGCGCTTTTTTCTGGTGATGGTGGCGTGATGCCAGACGACATTACTGCTCTTGTTATCAGTGGGTTCATTACTCATGTATTCTTGTCCTTGTCACTGCATTGCATTATTATAAATCAATTTAATACTTTAAATTCCGTTTGTCTATCAACCTTGTGCGAATAACAGCATTATTATACATAGATAAGCGAACAATAAAACGATTGGGTGAATTATGGCAGTTATTGATGTATTTAATGGAGATGCCGATGGCATTTGTGCCCTTCATCAACTCAGGTTGGCGGCGCCGACCGAGAGTACCCTGGTTACTGGAGTCAAGCGTGATATCAAACTCCTGACAGGCGTGAAGGCAGGTAAAGGAGACCAGGTCAATGTCATGGACATTTCACTGGATAAAAATCGTGATGATTTAATCTCGTTGCTCGAAAATGGGGCCAGTGTGATCTATTTCGATCATCATTTTGCCGGTGAAATCCCTCAACACCCTAGTCTGGATGCCCATATCGACACCTCATCTGACGTTTGCAGCAGCTTGCTGGTGAATGGCTACCTGGGAGGTCAGTATCTACCCTGGGCTGTTACCGCTGCCTTTGGTGATAATCTGTTTGAAAGTGCCGTGACCGCGGCAAAGCCCCTCAACCTGAATGAGGAGCAGTTAAACCAGCTAAAAGAACTGGGTACATTGATTAATTATAATGGCTATGGTGCTGCGCTCGAAGATCTCCATTTTCCTCCTGCCGAGCTATACCAACTGATCAAACCTTATGAGAACCCTTTTGACTTTATTAACCAGTCGCCTGAATTTACAGTACTTCGGGAGGGTTATCTGCATGATCTGCAAGAGGCTGAGAATATAAAGCCTGAATCAGAAAAGGATAACTATGCCGTCTATATCCTGCCCAATGCGCCCTGGGCACGACGAGTAAGTGGTGTGTTTGCCAATGGACTGGCCCAGAGTCACACTCAAAGAGCGCATGCCATCCTGTCTGTGATTGATGATGATGCCTATCTGGTCAGCGTCAGGGCACCACTGAATAACAAGGAAGGGGCTGATGATGTCTGTCGACAGTTTGAAAGCGGTGGTGGCAGAAAGGCAGCAGCAGGTATCAATCGTCTGCCAAAATCAGAATTCAGTCGATTTATCGCTGTGATGGAAGAGGTGTTTTAGTTCCTGATATCTTGCCGTCCTTGACCTGCACTGACGTTGTCGCGGCGTCAGTGCAGTGAGACTGGCAATCTATAATAAGTCGATGTGTTTGTGTTGTTGACTACGATAGCGTTTACGCATTCGCCATACCATCCAGCTGGCGCAGGCAAACAAGGCGGCAGAAATAACCGAAAAAGGCATTTCCACCAAGAGGATGCTGGTCAGTCCAATCACAATGTATATGACAGGAAGTGACTCATATATGGGTCCAGGCAGCTGCATTAATAATCCTTTGATTCTTCTTTTTTATTAGTAAAGCAATGATCAGGCCAACAATGCTATCGTGCTGTTTTTCTTATAAAAGTTTATTACATCCTCGGATTTTGATGATAAGTGTAAATATTGTCGACATCGATAGTCAGCCTTTCCCGCAAGAGACTAACTAGGGCTATCCGGGTGCATATAACACTATCTTTTTGTACTTAACCGTAAATTTACTACAGGAAAGAGTCCATTTTCAAGAGCTGATCAGGATTCTTTGAAAAATAAGGAAAATGCGACGCCGTCAGGCTCATAGGTATTATTGGCCTCAATACGACCCTGATGGTATTCAATCACCAATCTGACAATATATAAGCCGAGTCCGAGGTGTGCTGTGCGCCCGCTTTTTTCCCGCAGGGATACCATTGAATCAAATAAATTAGCCTGCATTCGGGACGGCAGGTGAGGACCTTGATTACTGATAGTTAAGCTTATCCAGCCTTCATGCTGCGGTGATAGCGAAAGACAAATGGGTGTATCAGGCAGTGAAAAGTCGACGGCATTGGAAATCAGTTTATCCAGCATCTGTACCAACAGGTCAGGCGCACCAATGATGTGTAGGGGATCATCGGGTATGTTCAGTACGAACTGATGGTCAGGATAAGCCATGCGATATCCATCCACACATCCCTCCAGTAGACAGGGGAGATCCACTTTTTCCTTTTCNGTTTGTTGCAATGCCTGTTCAAGCCGGGTGGCTTCACTCAGGCGATTTAGGATACCGTTGAGTTGTTCAATACCNTTNTTNGCGCGGTGCATGTAAGTATCTGTGGCCATATCGGGTTTGATTTGTTCCAGGTTGTCCAACGAAGATCGTACGACCGAAAGAGGCGTCCGGAGCTCGTGTGACAGTTTGCTGGCCATGGTTTCCAGGTAACGATTATATTGCTGTAGTCGAGTTAATAAATCTGAAAAAGAGCGTGATAAATCACCGATTTCATCGTTGATAGCAGAGGCCTGGAACAGTTTATTGACCTTGCCATCAGCGTTGATCGCCTGCTCGGTCTGGTCGCGTAGATGGGTAATGCGAGATGTGATGCGGCCTGCAAATATAAGTATCAGCAGGGTGCCACCCAGAAAAACAGGAATACTGAGATTGATCAAATCCTCCATAGCGCGATTTTGTAATAATAAAATGCGTTGGCTGTTTTGTTCCAGCATGACGGCACCAATCACTTCATTATTATTAATGATGGGATAGCTGGCCGTCAGGATGGTCGCATTTTTATCGACACTTTCACGCCAGCTCGATGTTGCCTTACCCTGCAGGGCCGATTCGATCTCACGGCCATTAAGTTTGGAGACACCGGAGAGGATGTCCTCAAATGCCGATGCGGGTTGTTGTAGTATAAGACGATACAGTGCCGACAGAACCTGGGCTGGCAAGCCGCTGCGCTGGTTATCGATACCGACGGATGGGCCTGCATTCAAATTGCCGGAAAGAGCCAGTACTCTCTTATTTTTGTCGATGACCCAGATGCGCGAAGAAGCCATGCCGAGGGAGGTGAGTAAACCTTCCAGTTTTGTCGAAGGAATGACAATAGTCGATAAGGACGAAGCTTGTTCAATGTTGGCAGAACCGATCACGGTCGCGCTGGTCCCCGTTTGCGGGTCATCAATATCATGAATCGAAAATGACAGTTTGTTGCCGATCATGGATAAAGGCATACGCAGTTCCAGCGTATAGCCATCGGCGGTCTCCTGCCAGACACCCTGTATACGGGTTTCCGCACTGGTCGGAAGCGTATTGTTGGTATCATCAGACATCAATTGTGCACTGAGTCGTCCGGGTGCTGCTGTGCTGATAGTGTAATGCTGGTAGTCACCAGCGGGAGTCTGGATGCCGATATTGAGGAAGTCACAACGATCAATTCCCTGGTTATTGGGGTCGTGATAAACGATGCGATCATCACTGACCTTAAACAGGGCGTATAAATACTGTTTGTATTGCCCGGTCGCCTGACTGAAGCGAATTGTATTGGGTCGATAGTCAGATGCTTTTGCCAATATATGCTGTTCATTATATTCCTGGAACAGATCCTGGTTATTTTGCCAGTCATCGGTGTAGCCATCCAGTTGCACAGGTTTTTCGAGTGTTCTTAAATACAGGTGGCCACTGTTTTTGCCTATATTGTTAAAGTTCGATTGGGTATTCAGGATTGCAGGTTGTTGCCGCAGTACCATGGCGATGGAATGCGCACGAATATTGATAGCATCTTCCATGGATGTTTTTAGAAAATCCTCCATACCGCGCACGTATTTATAGCCTATCCACGGGATGAAAAATATGGCCAGGGAAAACACTAATAATTTTCGTTTCAGTGTAAAGCGGTATCTCATGATGACATCTTCACGGTTTATATTTTCCAGCGGTATCCCATACCATAGACGGTATCGATAGCAGTGAAGGTATTATCAATAGACTCGAATTTTTTTCTTATTCTCTTTATGTGAGAGGTGATCGTACTGTCATCGACCACGACGTTGGCATCCTGCATGAGTTGTTCACGGTTTTTAACATGGCCGGGATGCCTGGCCAGTGCGTGTACGATCCAGAATTCGGTCAGTGTCAGGTCGATGTTTTCCTGTCCCCAATGAACGCAAAGTCGATCCAGGTCGATATTCAAGGCACCGCGTTCAAGTACCTTTGATGTATTGCTGGATAAACTGGCCGCTTCGAGCCGTCGGAACAGGGCCGACAGGCGGGCGATCAGGTGTGGCAGGCTAACATCCTTGGTCAGGTAATCATCAGCCCCCAGGCGTAAACCGGCGACGGTATCAAAATCACTGTCACGAGCGGTCAGGAAAATAATGGGTAGCGTCGCAGACAGACTGCGGAGTTCACGGCAGAGTTCAAATCCTCCGTCCATGTCATCTTCAAGGCCAATATCGAGCAGGACCAGATCGGGCAGGACTTTTTTAAAGGCCAGACTGGCGCTATGGCGATTGGGATAAGTATTGACAAGATAACCATGTCGTCGCAGCGAGTCCGCATAGTTTTCCCTGATATCGGGTTCGTCTTCAACAATGGCGATGTTTTTTTGCATAATAATAATGTGACTTTAATGCGTTGATGATTCTCTAATCGAATCAATAATCTACCATAATCACACGCCTGAGTAACAGGGCAATATCCCGATTGCCATAATTCATCATTTTTCATCACTGCATTGCTATTTTTCATCCCCCATTTCGCTATATCCACTTGCTTGAATAGAGGACAAGGATAAGCACATGACAGGCATCTTTTATCAGAAATGGGAGTTAATACAATGCACAAGAAATTAACAGGCAAGAAAGTACTACAGGCGGCTATTATGCTCGGCAGTTTTTCCATGGCAAACAGTTATGCCGGTAACTGGATTGCAAACAGTTATGTCAGTAACTGGGACGAGCTTCCCGAGGATAGCAGTCAAATCAATTACACGGAAGGGCATATTGGTGCAGGAACGGGTGCTATTACCGGTGCTGTCGTTGGGGGGCCGCCAGGCCTGGTCTTGGGGGCTATTATTGGTAAATTCGTCGGTCGTGACCAGGGTATGCAAAGGCATATTGATGAGCGTGGCCAGCAATTACAACAACTGCAGGCACAGTTGGATAACCGTGAGAAAACCATCACGGCATTTAATCGAAGTAAAGAAACGCAGGGGGTGCAAGTGGCCAGTATGACGAATATACCACTACAGGCCAGCGCCGACATGGCATCCATTATTGAGCATGGCATCGCCTATAGCATCCATTTCAGGACAGACAGTGAGCAGATCGAGCCACATATCATCGAGCAATGTCGGCGCTTTACTGCACTGGCGAGATTGTTTCCGCAACTCGTTGTCAACCTCAAGGGCTATGCCGATCCACGTGGAGAGTCTTCTTACAATCTGTCGTTATCAGAGCGCCGACTGGAATCAGTAAGACAGCTGTTAATTGAAGAAGGGATTGATACGGCATCGATACAGCTCACTGCGAAAGGTGAAGAGGAATTGTTAAGCCCGGAAGACGATCGTGACAGTCATTCCTTTGAACGTCGCGTTGTCATCACGTTTAGTCAACGGGAGGAACGGTCGTGAGTACAAAACAGCCCATGTCTGAAGATTTTTTATACGATAGCCCGGAACATGCCTATGCTCATGTACGCATGGGCAATATACAAAAACATTGGCGCGCTGGGGCTCGGCGTTGTTCATCAACAGCAACAGTCGGTGCTTTTTACAAGGAGGTTGGCAATGAACAACGAACAGCAAAGTGATTTTTCACTTGAATTTTTAGTCGGTCTTTTGCTGAGTATATTGTCAGGCTTTTTTATATCCATGGTGCTGGTGTTGCTGGTGATGTTATTACCTGTGAGCAGCCAGGCGGCTGAATCAGTGGAACCGCTAAATCATCATTTGATGAGTAAAAATGAGGTGAGCAGTGGCAGCGTACTGTTTCGTACCGATGTGCCAGGGCAGTACAGGCAGGCACCCGTACTGAAAACAGATGTCGATATTCGTGTGAGTGGTATGTTGGTGCGTACACGTGTGGTGCAACGTTTTAAAAATCCGGGGCAGGAATGGCTTGAAGGGATTTATGTTTTTCCGTTGCCGGAAAAAGCGGCCGTGGATCGCCTGAAAATGCGCATTGGTGACAGGGTGATTGAAGGCCAGATCAAGGAAAAAATCCAGGCCAAAAAAATATATGAGCAGGCCAAACGGCAAGGCCGCAAGGCCGCGCTGGTCGAACAGGAGCGCGCTAATATGTTTACTAACTCGATTGCCAATATTGGCCCCGATGAAATCATTTCTGTAGAAATCGAATACCAGCAAACCTTGCACTACGATAGTGGCCAGTTCCGCTTGCGTTTTCCTCTTGTCGTTGCCCCCCGCTATATTCCCGGTGCCAGGATTGATATCGATGAACGTGTCCAGGGTTACAGTGGCAGTGGTTGGGCACATGATACCGATCAGGTAACGGATGCATCACGGATTACACCACCCGTAGCAAATCCACAATCCGGATCTTTAAATCCAGTCACTTTGCGTGTTGATCTCGACGCGGGTTTTCCATTGGATAGTCTTAAAAGCAGTTATCATAAAATTGATAAACAGGTGCTTTCCGAAACCCGGATGACATTAACACTTCAGGAAAAAAACGTCCCTGCCGACCGGGATTTTGAATTAGTCTGGCAGCCGCAAAAAGGGCACATGCCACGTGCTGCTCTGTTTAACGAGCGCAATGGGTCCGACTTTTTCTCCTTACTGATGGTGTTACCCCCGGATGTTGAGCAAACGCCTTTGCAAGTGATGCCACGCGAGGTGATCTATGTCATCGATACATCGGGTTCGATGGGGGGTGCGTCGATCAGGCAGGCTCGACAAGCACTGCAGTATGCTATCAAGGCATTAAAACCGGGTGATTATTTTAATGTTATCCAGTTCAATTCAGTTACCAGTCGATTGTTCGAACGGGCAGTGCCTGTGGACTCCGCGAATATCAATAAAGCCCTGGCGTATGTGCAGTCGCTAAATGCCAATGGCGGAACAGAGATGGCCGCTGCACTCAATGCAGCGCTGGAGCAGGCGGAAAAACGCGAGGTTGTTCGCCAGGTTGTTTTTCTGACGGATGGCAGTATCGGCAATGAAGAGGCACTCTTTGCCATCATTAAAAATAAACTGGATAACAGTCGTTTGTTTACTGTCGGGATCGGTTCTGCCCCTAACAGCCATTTTATGAGCAAGGCGGCGCAATATGGTCGTGGTTCCTATACCTATATCGGCAAGATAGACGAGGTGGATGAAAAAATGTCGCTGTTATTCAGGAAAATTCAGAACCCCGTCTTGTCAAATATACAAGTCCACTGGCCTGACAAGACCCGTGTTGAAATGTGGCCGCAACGGCTCCCCGATCTCTACACCGGTGAACCATTGATGTTGATTGCGCGCTTATCAGATCAGAATGGCAGTGTCACCATCAAGGGTGAACGCGCACAACAGCAATGGCAAGTCAGTTTGCCACTGAAGAGCGAACAATCCTCGCCGGGTGTGGCAGTGCTTTGGGCAAGGGAAAAGATCGCCAGTTTAATGGATCGACTACGTGAAGGGGTGGCAGCTGACATCATAAAAACGGCGGTGACGGATGTGGCCCTGCGTTATCAACTGGTGAGTCGATATACCAGCCTGGTGGCCGTCGATGTCACCCCGAGTCGTCCACAGCACGACCCATTAGTGAGCCAGGCGCTCAAGGTCAACCTGCCCGCTGGCTGGCAACAGGGCAAGGTGCTGAGTTCACTGCCACAAACAGCGACGGATTCTTTCTGGAACTTACTGGTGGGTCTGTTACTGATTGTGCTTGGAAGTCTGTTGAGTCTGAGTTTCCGCAGGAGGTCAGCGCATGCAGCGTAAAACCCTGGTGTTAGGCGGTGTATGTATCAGTCTGTTAGGGGTCGTTTGCCTTGCAAACGGCGCCTACATTCAGGCCAAGGCCGTCCTGGCACAGTATCTATTGCAATCTGCCTGGGAGCAGACCTTGCAAGNGGGCGCCAAGGTCATGCCCTGGTCATGGGCGGATACTTGGCCGCTGGCCAGGTTGAGCGTCCCGGGTCATGCGTCTGACCTGATAGTCCTGGAAGGTGCCACGGGACGCACCCTGGCCTTTGCGCCGGGGCATCTGCAAGGGACACCCGCCCCGGGTGACAAAGGTTTTTCCGTGATCAGTGCGCACCGCGATACCCATTTTTCGTTTTTACAATACCTGCGGGTGGGTGACAGTATGCGGTTGCAAACCCGTTACGGTAAGGAGCTGGAGTACCGGGTGACAGCCGCCCAGATTGTGGATAGCCGGGATGCATTGATCGCGGATGATGACGGGGTCAGGGGTATCATGCTCGTGACCTGTTATCCGTTTGATAGTCTGCGTGCCGGTGGCCCCCTGCGTTATATCGTTTATGCAGAAGTCAGCGAAACCAAAAGTCAAGCTATCGATAACAAAGGTATATAAAACTGCGTTAGCGGGTGCAGACAATGTCCATTTAATACGCTTCGATGCTCCTCCCGTTTGCCTCTTGTTTGCAAGAGGCCTTTTTAATAGAGACGTATCTAACAGTTTATACAACTCAGGCTTGTTTGAACTATCGAAGTGAGCGGCGATTGGATACAATGCATTTATCGTGTGAAAATTATACAGGCAATTTTGACCACTATGGCCGTAAAGAAAAAAAAGCAGGTAAAACGTCGCAAACCAAACCGTAAACGCGCAAAACCGGTTAAAAAATTCAGAAAATATTTTCTCTATTCAGCTTTGTTGACCCTGTTGGTGGTGGCTGCTTACGCTATTTACCTGGATTTTAGTATTCGCCATCGTTTTGAAGGCAATCGCTGGGAAATACCTGCGCGGGTCTATGCCAGTCCACTGGAACTCTATGCCGGCCTGGGGATGGACAGGCAAGCCGTCGTGCAAGAGCTGAAACGACTGAAGTACAGAAAATTAAAATCACCGACTGATCAGGGCAGTTATATGACAAGGCCTGGAGAGATCGTCTTGAGCAGTCGGGCCTTTAGTTTCTGGGACGGGCCGGAACCTGCAAAACAACTGCGTATTCAATTTGATGAAAACGGGGTGAGTCGTGTTGAACAGGCCGTTTCAGGCGAAGCCGTTAGCCTTGCCCGTCTTGATCCTGCCCATATTGCGAGTATCTACCCACGCCATAACGAAGACCGTGTCCTGGTGCAGTTAAAAGACGTACCGACACTCTTGACCCAAAGCCTGATCGAGGTAGAAGACCGTAAGTTCAAGAGCCATTTCGGTATCGACTTTGTTGCCATCATGCGAGCGATGTACAGCAATATCAAGGCAGGTAAAACGGTGCAGGGCGGTAGTACTTTGACGCAACAATTGGTCAAGAACTATTTCCTTTCCAGCGAACGTAAATTGACCAGGAAATTAAATGAAGCATTGATGGCCGCTTTACTCGAGCTGCATTATGACAAGGACGATATCCTCGAATCCTATTTGAACGAAGTTTATCTGGGACAGGATGGTAGGCGTTCTATTAATGGCTTCGGGCTGGCCAGCCAGTTTTATTTCGGGCGCTCACTTCAATACCTGAAACCTGAGCAAATGGCTTTGTTGGTGGGTCTGGTCAAAGGCCCTTCGTATTATGACCCGAGACGACACCCCGAGAGAGCAAAGCAAAGAAGGAACCTGGTCCTGGATGTGATGCAGGAACGCGGTTTGCTGACAAAGGCCGAGAGTGGTCGCTATAAAAAATTACCGTTGTCGGTTATCAAGGCGGAGAAAAGCAGCGTGACAGCCTATCCGGCTTTCCTGGATCTGGTGAAAAGACAACTGCGTCGGGATTATCGCGATGAAGATTTGTCCTCGGCGGGCCTGCGTATTTTTACTACCCTGAATTCGGATATACAACTCAAGGCCGAAAAAGCCCTGTCGGGTAAACTGCAGGCACTTGAAAAATGGAATCGATTACCATCGGGTCGTTTGCAGGGCGCGGTCACCGTAACCGATGTTAACAGCGCCGAGGTCGTGGCCATTGTGGGCGACAGAAGGGTACGTTATTCCGGTTTTAATCGAGCACTGGATGCGGTCAGGGCCATAGGTTCGTTGATCAAACCAGCCGTCTACCTGACCGCATTAGAGACCAATAAGTATACGCTGGCAACATTACTGGATGATGACTATCTGGCCATCGAGCAGCCACAAAAGGATGAGCTTTGGGCACCGAAAAATTATGACAAGGAATACCATGGACAGGTGCCATTTTTCCTGGCCCTGGCCAATTCCTATAATGTGGCGACGGTGCGCCTGGGTATGGATATTGGCCTGGATAACGTGGTAGAGACCCTGACTGAACTGGGGGTGTCTCGCGAAATAAGGCAGTACCCGTCAACGTTGTTGGGAACACTCGCTATGTCTCCTCTGGAAGTGACGCAGATGTACCAGACACTGGCTAATTCCGGCTTCTTTTCGCCACTACGCAGTATTCGCGCCGTTGTTGACGCGCAGGGTGAGCCATTGAATCGTTATCCCTTGTCTGTGTCTCAGGTAATCGATCAGCGCGATAGTTTCCTGAGTAATTATGTTCTGCATCTGGTAACAAAAATCGGCACCGCCCGACAGTTGACCAGCTTGTTACCCGAGGGTTTGCAGGTAGCGGGCAAAACCGGGACTTCCGATGAATTGCGTGACAGCTGGTTTGCGGGTTATTCGCAAGACTATCTGTCTGTCGTCTGGTTGGGACATGATGATGATAAACCCACCCGTTTCACCGGGGGTAGCGGGGCGATGCAGGTATGGGCCAGCTTGTTCAGTTCGATCAATGCTCAGTCATTACAGTTAGAGTTGCCGGAAGATATTGAAATGGCGTGGATTGACATACAGACGGGAAATAAAACTGAAGAAAATTGTCAGAATGCGTTAGAATTACCCTTTAAGACTGGCACAGTGCCAGAACAGACAACGAGTTGTACGCCGGGTGTTATCGAATGGCTGGATCGGATATTCTAAACATGCAAAATTTTTTCAGATGGTTAGTCCTGTTTGTTGTCGTGTCGATGGTTGCGGCCTGCTCGACGACGCCGAAGCAGGATGTACCCCCACCCGTGGTGGTTGATGTGATCGACAGGAGTGCGGACAAGCCTGAGACGGTTGTTGTCCAGCCCAGGCGTCATAGTAATCCCATCGTCGTCGCGGGTTTGCAGCGCGATGCACACAAGCTCAATCAGGCGGGTGAGTCAGCAAAGGCCGCTGCCATTCTGGAGCGTGCTATCCGTATCCAGCCACGTAATCCCCAACTCTGGCATGAGCTGGCGCAGGTACGTTACACCCAACAACGCTACCAGCAAGCAGAATCTCTGGCCCTGCGTTCGAATCGATATGCTACGCGACAAACAGATCTGAGACGTGCCAACTGGCGTCTGATCGCAAAGTCACGTGAAAAACTCGGAAATAGCAAGGGAGCAGCCGCAGCACGCCAGCAGGCAAAATGATGTGTCGGGTGATGATTTTTCTGTTCAGCAAGCCCATGTAATTTATTTAATTCATTGAAGTATCAAGGTTTTCTACTGGATTTTCTTTGCAGGCTTATGCTTTTCGTATTATCATAGGTTTATTGCATGACACCCTGGACGAATCATCTTGAGCGTATTTTCTGTAGACAAACTAATATCTGAAGCGCGCAGGATTGCCGCGGATTATCGGCGCGCCACCGGTAAAACCTTGGGTGGGGTCACGGGCGAAATCGCTGAAAATGACGCCGCCCGTTTACTTAATCTGGAATTAAGCAACGATAAAAATAGTGGTTATGATGCTATTGGCCACGGTAATCGTGAAGGCAAAAAAGTACAGATTAAAGGCCGTGCGATTTTTGACCAGGCCAAATCCGGCCAACGCATCGGCCAACTGAAAGTGAATCAGGAATGGGACAGCGTCGTTCTGGTATTGATGAACGAAGACTTCGAACCAGTAGAAATCTATGAAGCTGATCGTACTGATTTAATGGATTCACTGGATGAAACCAGTGACAGTAAACGGAACAAACGCGGAGCGATGTCGGTCTCGCGCTTCAAACATCTTGCCAGGTTGGTCTGGTCTGTTGATGAAGGTGTTATCGAAGATGGTGCGATCTGGGATAACCAGAGAAACGTCTGAATATTCTGCCAAATTTTATTCAAAAAACGCTATTAATACTCTCCACGACACATTATTCAAGGCCTCGGAAATTCTCGGGTCAGAAGGTCCCTTTGAAAAACAGGTGGCGGATTTTATTCCTCGCCCGCAGCAACAGGAAATGGCGGATGCGGTACAGTCTGCCCTCAAAAATACTTCCAGCCTGGTGGTCGAGGCCGGTACAGGTACGGGTAAGACCTTTGCCTATCTGGTGCCTGCCCTGTTGAGTGGGCAAAAGATTATCGTATCCACTGGTACCAAAAACCTGCAAGACCAGCTTTTTCATCGTGATCTGCCCAAGGTATGCAAGATACTCAATATCCCGGTCAAGGTTGCCTTGTTGAAAGGCCGTTCCAATTACCTATGTCAATATCGACTTGATGTCAGCGTCATGGAAGGGCGTTTAAAGTCACGTACGCAGACTTCCCATTTGCAGGCTATCAGGGAGTGGTCAGGTCGGACAGAAAGCGGTGACATTGCCGAGGTCCGTGGGGTACCCGAGGATACACCGGTTTGGTCGATGGTCACTTCAACGGTGGATAATTGTCTTGGCTCGGATTGTCCTTCGTATAGTAGCTGTTATGTGATGGAGTCTCGAAAAAAGGCGCAGGAAGCGGATCTGCTGGTGATTAATCATCATTTGATGTTCGCCGATATGGCCTTGAAAGAATCCGGTTTTGGTGAATTATTGCCGGGTGCCAATGCCTTTATTATCGATGAAGCGCATACATTACCCGATGTGGCGACACAGTTTTTTGGCCAGTCCTTGAGCGGACGCCAGTTGCTTGAGTTATGTAAGGACACGCGTGCCGAACATCTGGCCGCCGCAGGTGATATGGCGTCATTGTCGGAGGCCTGCGATCAACTGGATAAAGCCGTGAATGATTTCCGTTTGTCCATGGGTCAAACGCTGGGTCGCCTGGCCTGGAAGCAGATAGAAAATAAGGCAGTGGTGAAAGAGGCGCTGGCAATGGTGCAACAAACACTGGCTGGCTTATGTGAATGGTTGGAACATGCGGCAGTACGTAGCAAAGGTCTGGAGAACTGTTGGCGTCGTAGTCAGGAGTTTGTGTCTCAGCTTGAGTTAGTCACACGTTCGAATGATGAAAAATATATCCAATGGCTGGATGTCCACAAGCGCTCCTTTGTATTTCATTTAACTCCGCTGGATATCGCGCCTGGTTTCCAGGCGCATATGCAGACACATCCCTGTGCCTGGGTATTTACCTCGGCCACATTGGCCATCGGCACTGAATTCTCGCATTTTACCCGACGCCTGGGTATCGAGGATAGTGAAACAAAATTATTGGATAGCCCGTTTGATTACGCTAACAATGCCATGTTGGTGGCCACAAAGACTATGCCCGACCCGAACGACGCACACTATACTGAAGCAGTGATTGATTATGCGATTCCGCTAATCGAGGCTAGCAAAGGGCGGGCGTTTTTATTATTTACCAGTTATAAAGCATTGCGCATGGCTGAGACCTTACTCCGNGGCAGGCTCGATTATCCTATGCTCGTTCAAGGCGATACGCCACGTGATTTATTACTTGAATNGTTCAGAGAGAAGGGCAATGCGGTGTTACTCGGCACCAGTAGTTTCTGGGAAGGTGTGGATGTGCGTGGCTCGGCACTGTCACTGGTGATTATCGATAAATTACCCTTTGCCTCACCCGGTGATCCCGTATTGCAGGCGCGCATAGAACAGATTAAAAAAAATGGGCAGAATGCCTTTTTTGATTTTCAGTTACCCAATGCAGTCATCACCTTGAAGCAAGGTGTAGGTCGCCTGATTCGGGATGTTTCAGATAAGGGTGTCATGGTAATCTGCGATCCACGCCTGACAGGAAAATCATACGGCAAGGTGTTTCTTAAAAGCCTGCCGGCAATGAAGCGTGTGATCGATACCAACATTGTAAAAGCCTTCCTAGAGCAATTATGAAACAATGAAAATACTCGCTATCGATACCTCAACAGAAGCCTGTTCAGCCGCCATCTATATAGATGGTGAAAGCATAGAACGTTTTGAAATCGCCCGGCAACGACATACAGAATTAATTTTGCCGATGATTGAATCCTTGCTGGCGGAGTCAGAACTTTCCAGCGTGAAAGATTTTGACGCTCTGGCCTTCGGTTGTGGTCCGGGCAGCTTTACGGGCATACGCATTGGTACAGGTGTGGTACAGGGTATCGCACTGGGGGCTGGCTTGTCAGTAGCACCGGTTTCCAGCCTTGCAGCCATTGCCCAGGGTGTTTATAGAGAACGCCATGAAAAAAACATCATGGCAGCCATTGATGCCAGGATGGGGGAAATCTATTGGGGCTGTTATCAACTGGATGAGAAAGGCTATATGCAGGCCAGTCAGGATGAGGTCGTAGGAAAACCAGATGATTTGCCACTACCCGATCATGACCAGGACTGGTATGGAGCGGGCAGTGCCTGGACTGCCTACGAGCAGGATCTGTCTGATCTTACTGCAGGCCTAATGACAGGCTTTGATGGTTCAAGTCTTCCTCATGCCATCGATATTGCACACCTGGCCTGTGATGTTATTGTTAAAGGTGGTCTGGTGTCTGCAGAGAACGTACGGCCGGTATATTTGAGAAACGAAGTTGCCTGGAAGAAGAGTTAAACCTGTTGTTGCTAGCTTGTCATCTCGGGGTGCCTTGACCATCAGTAAGGTACCCATAATGAAACCCGAAGGGGGTTCTTTGGGCGGTTTTTGCACCGTGGCGATCTGTTAGGTCTGGTGTCTAGTTCGCTACTGGTATTGAATGCGATATGAATGTTGAGAGATTGCTTCACTGCCGTTCGATGTATGGACTCCTCCCCCAAATTGGGAGTAAAGTTAAATTTTTTGCACAAACCAACAAGGAGTCCACACATGTCAAAGTTTAACCTAATC
>JGI24023J19991_10001815_pt1 | contig 16052 bp, 14 predicted proteins | sample Cruoilmetagenom1_FD_19991 | JGI IMG/M metagenome (IMG submission 19991) | reverse complement strand
GCGCCTGATACGCCAGATCAGATACGCTGTCATCCCCAACCATACAAGCGCCAGTCCAAACCATGTCACCACATATTCCAAATGGCGGTTCGGAATGCCACTGCTGGTCACCGGAAACGGGCTGGTCACGAGATGGGCCTCACTGCTTTCACGCTGCACAATCAACAGGGGTTCCGTCCTCAACGCCTTTGCCATCGCCACAACATCACGAGCAAACCAAATCCCCGCGTCCAGATCCGGTACAGGCGTCGCGCTGTTGATCTCGTCAGGCCAATGCAAATTGCCAACAATCTCGGCCGCAACTTCGGGTCGCAACGCATTCTTGGCCGTGATCGCTACAAATCCGCGGTCCAGCATCACCCGGCGACCATCCATCCCCACAAAGGTCGAGATGATACGAAACCCCGCCCCCATCTTTTTCACCGAGGCCAACACATGAATTTCCTCAGGCAGTATCCGCCCTGTCATGCGCACCGGTAAATACTGATCCCGCACCGCATCAACTGCCACAGGCACCGGCACAGCTGCGCTGCCAATCCGCGCCTCAATCTGCGCCAACATACCAGCTTTCCACTGCATCCGGCTCAGTTGCCACATGCCAAGGCTTGCCAAAATGCCAGCCCCGACCACCCCGAACAACAGCGCTATGATGATGCTTTTCCTCAAGTGACCTCTTTCAAAAACAAAAGCGCGAGACACAGGCCCCGCGCTTTATCATTGTTCTATAAATATCCCCGCGCGGAGCGCAAGAAATCTTTACTTAGCCACCCCAGATGTAGACGGCGCAAAACAGGAATAGCCATACAACATCAACAAAGTGCCAATACCATGCCGCGGCCTCAAACCCGACATGCGCCTCTTGCGTAAAGTGGCCTTTCTTCAGACGCAAATAACAGATCGCCAAAAAGATGGTCCCGACAATCACGTGAAAGCCGTGAAAACCAGTCGCCATAAAGAACGTCGAGGGGTAGATCCCATCGGTAAACCCGAAGGCTGCGTGGCTATACTCATAAGCCTGAAATACGGTGAAAATCGCACCCAAACCAATCGCGACGGCAAGACCCGTTGCCATATCCTTGCGGTTGTTCTCATGCGCCAAAGCGTGGTGCGCCCATGTGGCCGCCGCCCCAGACAACAACAGGATTAGCGTATTGATCAACGGCAAATGCCAAGGGTCAAACGTCTCGATGCCAACCGGTGGCCAAACCCCATCAATCTTGGGCGAATCTGGTCCCATCGGATAAAGCGCCGACTTAAAGAACGCCCAGAACCATGCCACAAAGAACATGATTTCTGACATGATGAACAAAACAAACGCATAGCGCAGCCCGATCCGCACAACAGGGGTGTGATCACCTGTTTGGCCCTCATGGACAACTTCAGCCCACCAGCCATACATGACATAAAGAACGGCCACAAAACCGGCGAAGAAGACCCAAGGGCCACCGTCAGCAAGGTAATAAACCGCGCCGCCCATCATGACGAACGCAGCCAGAGCGCCTAGAAATGGCCAGATTGATGGTTCCAGAATGTGATAGTCGTGGTTCTTTTCGTGTGCCATTCGGCGTCCCCCTGTTTTCGGGATAGTTACTATTGGCCTAGTGTCTCGGGCATCAAACGCGCCTCGACCTTTGGCAGTTCAGTTTCGTGGAATGTATAAGACAGCGTGATGTGGTGAATGTATTTCGCATCGCGGTCGTCAACAATTTCGGGATCGACATAAAACGTCACGGGCATTTGTACCCGCTCGCCAGGTTGTAGCACCTGTTCTTCAAAACAAAAGCAGTCGATTTTCGTGAAAAATCCGCCAGCATCATAGGGCACAACATTATAGCTGGCCGTGCCTGCGATTGGGCGGTCGGTCGGGTTGTAGGCCTCGTAAAATGCCAGCCCAGTCTCACCGATCTTCAATTCCATCTCGCGCACCATGGGTTTGAATTCCCAAGGCATGCCGCGATCTTTGGAGGCGTCAAAACGGATCGTCATTTTACGCTCCAACACTGTGTCCGAGCCCGCCTCCGCAACACCTGTGGTGCCGCCAAAGCCTGTGACGCTACAGAACCAGTTGTAGAACGGCACCGACGCCCATGCGAGGCTGCCCATCACCACAACCACTGCAACAGTTTGCAAAACGGTTTTCTTATTGCCGCTCATCTGGCTCATTCGGTTGGCTCCGCTGGCGTAACGCTCACGCGGGGCGAATGGTCGTTGGCTTCCATCATGTCGCCGGTTTGCATCTTGGCCACCGTCAACCCATAGACCAACGCCACAAAGGCCAGCAACGTCAGGCCTACGCCCATGTTGCGGTTGAAACGGCGTTTGTGCATCTCGTGTTCTTTTGCAATCGCCATGTTACCAGCCCCCAATGCCAAAGCTGCGCAAAACGCCCTCGGCCAATAGCGCACCAAAGTGCAAGAACAGATACAACAACGAGACGCGGAAAAACTTGCGCTCGGCGCGGTATTTGTCGGCGATGGCTGCGTCCTCGTCACGGCGCCAGATATTCACGGCCCCCGCAATGAACCACAGGTTCAACGCCACAGCAGCCGTCAGATAAACAGGTCCGCCGATCGAGGTAAAAGCCGCGCCAATCGCAACCGGTGCCAGCAACAACGTGTAGACCAGAATGTGATTTCGGGTCGAACGACGACCGCGCACCACGGGCAACATCGGAATGCCTGCTTTGGTGTAATCATCGTTCATAAACAGGGCCAGCGCCCAGAAATGCGGTGGGGTCCACATAAAGATGATTGAAAACATCAGAACGCTTTCAATCGAAACACCGCCCGTGGCCACAGCCCAGCCAATCATCGGAGGAAAAGCACCAGCCGCGCCACCGATCACGATGTTCTGCGGCGTAACGCGTTTTAAACCCATTGTATAAACGACAACGTAGAAAAAGATCGTGAAAGCCAAAATGCCAGCCGCAGCCAGATTTGCCGCCAGACCCAGCATAACGACAGCCATCGCCGCCAAGGTAATGCCGAACGCTTTGGCTTCACCCGGCGTGACTTTGCCTGATGGAATCGGGCGGCCTTGCGTGCGCTTCATCACCGCATCAACGTCCGCCTCCCACCACATGTTCAGGGCCCCTGACGCACCGCCGCCAATGGCGATGAACAGGATTGAAGCAAAGCCGACGACAGGATGCACAGAGGTCGGCGCAACCAACAGCCCGACAAAGGCCGTGAACACCACCAGTGACATCACCCGTGGTTTCAGCAGCGCAAAGAAGTCGCCAAAGCTGGCATCATTGCTGAAATCCTGCGTATTTAGGCTTGCATCACTCATCTGATCTTAGTTCGATGCAACGTTGACAGGCTGGGGTACGTTTGCGAATTCTTCTTTCGCGCCCACCAGCCATGCGTCATATTTCTCTTGGCTCACAGCTTTGACCGTGATCGGCATATAGGCATGGTCCTTGCCGCACAGCTCGGAACACTGACCGAAATAGACGCCCTCTTTGTCAACATTGAACCAAAGCTCCGCCAAACGACCAGGAACGCCGTCTTGCTTGACGCCAAAGGCTGGCATCGCCCAAGAGTGGATCACATCAGACCCCGTGATTTGCATCACAACGACTTTGCCAACCGGCACGACCACAGCCGTATCCGTTGCCAGCAGGTATTCGTCGTCATTGTAGCCGTATTCAGCCAGTTCTTCACGCTCCAGCATCAGGCTGTCGAATTCCAAACCGTCATCCACATATTCATAGCTCCAGAACCATTGGTTGCCGGTCACTTTAATGGTCAGATCACCTTCAGGAATTTCTTGGCTGTTGAACAAAACCGGCAGCGAGAACGCACCGATGAACACCAGAATAATGATCGGCACGATGGTCCAAGCGATTTCAATCGGCGAGTTATGCGTGAAACGCGCCGGTGTCGGGTTGGCCTTGCGGTTATAGCGAAAGATCACGATCAACAGCAGGATCGTAACGAAAATACTGATCACGGTGATGATCCACAGCACCATATTGTCCAGCCAGACCAAATCTTTCATGATCGACGAGCTGGCCGGCTGGAAATTCAAACCACCGGGAATCGGTTTACCAACAACTTCAAGCCCTTGAAGAGCATCCTGTGCCGACGCGGCAAAACCCGTGAATGCAACGAAAGCTGCGGTCCAAAGGCCTGATAGCATTGTAAAAAAGCGCATGTTCTGTCCCTGTTAGATCGGCTATGATTGGCCATAACCTAGTATATCATTCACACATCTTGATCTATATCAAACCTTCGGCGACATAAATCATATTGTTTCTCCCGTTCGTAAGACCATATTAGACCTATCAAGATCAAGACCACACAGCCTACATTCAGCCGCTTTTATGTAGTTTTTTGCAAATAAAGGACGCCACCAATGCCGGATTCCAAATTTCGCCCGCTCGAAAACAAACTTGATATGGATCAAACCCTTGCATTGCTGCGCGAGGTGACCACCGGTGCGGACGACGGCGAACTCTATCTTGAGCGCCGCCGCTCCGAAGTGATTTCCTTTGATGATGGCGTTGTGAAAACCGCCAGCTTTGATGCCTCCGAGGGGTTCGGTCTGCGTGCCGTCAAAGGCGAAACCGCCGGGTACGCCCACGCCTCCGAAGTCTCGGAAACTGCCATCAAACGCGCCGCCCAAACAGTACGCTTGGCGGTGGGCGACGGTGGCGGCACATGGGCCGAGCCGCCGACCCTAACCAACCAACGCCTCTACACTGATCAAAACCCGATGGATGACGCCAGCTTTCCGATCAAAATCGACACCCTGCGCGAAATCGACGCCTTCGCCCGCGCCCTCGACAAGCGCGTGATCCAAGTTTCGGCCACCATCGCCGCCAGCCTTCAAGAAATCGAAATTCTGCGCCCCGAGGGCGGCATAATGCGCGATGTTCGTCCGATGTCCCGCGTCAATATCTCGGTGATCGTCGAGGAAAATGGCCGCCGTGAAAGCGGTGGCATGGGTGGTGGCGGCCGCGCGGGCCTGACCATGCTGATCGAGCGCGCCCACTGGGAACCGGTGGCACGCGAAGCCCTGCGCATCGCGCTGGTCAACCTATCGGCCGTCCCTGCCCCTGCTGGCCAAATGGACATCGTGCTTGGCAATGGCTGGCCCGGCATCCTGTTGCACGAGGCCGTCGGCCATGGGCTTGAGGGCGACTTCAACCGCAAAGGCACCTCGGCCTTCTCCGGCCTGATCGGTACCCAAGTGGCCGCCAAAGGCGTCACCGTGATTGACGATGGCACCATCCCCGATCGACGCGGTTCCATCAGCTTTGATGACGAAGGCACCCCATCGGGCAAAAATACCCTGATAGAGGACGGCATTCTGGTCGGCTACATGCAAGACCGCCAAAACGCCCGCCTCATGGGGGTCGCACCCACCGGCAACGGACGGCGCGAAAGCTACGCCCACGCGCCCATGCCCCGCATGACCAACACCATCATGATGGGTGGCGACGCGGCCCCAGCCGACATCATCGCAGACCTTAAGGACGGAATTTACGCCGTCGGCTTTGGCGGCGGCCAAGTCGACATCACCAATGGTAAATTCGTGTTTTCCTGCACCGAAGCCTACCGCGTGCAAAACGGCAAAATCGGCGCGCCTGTCAAAGGGGCCACCCTGATCGGCGACGGCCCCGCCGCCATGAAACAGATCCGCGCCATCGGTAACGACATGGCACTGGACCCCGGCATCGGCAATTGCGGCAAATCGGGGCAATGGGTGCCCGTGGGTGTCGGGCAACCCACCTTGATGATCGGCGGCATCACGGTCGGCGGCGCTGGCTAAACCCGCAAAAATGACGGAGGTGCCTTCTACCGCAACCTGAACCGGTTCCTTAACCCAAGGCCCAGAAAAAACAGCAATACAAACCCCAATACCGTCTGCGTCGCACTAAATAATTGCAAAACCCAATCCGACTTTTCATCTGCGAAATACCGACGGTAAAACCCAAAGAACGAAAACAAATTGGCAAAGCTCCAGCCCATTGCAGACGGGATCGAATGATAATCAGGATACCATACCCCTTGCACCGCCTCCAGCTTGGCCAACACCCCAGACAGCCAGATCACAAATAACCACCACACAGGCTTTAAAACACTGTTACCATAATCCGAAGCGCCCTCAAACAGCATATAAATCCAGCGGTACTGCCAGCCTTCGGTCTCCCGCTTACAACGCATTTCTTGCCGATGAAAAAACTGCTCTTCATCAATCTGCAACGATTTGTTCATAAACAACCGCAACTGGTTATAGGCGCGTTTTTGCTCTGCGGCCTCCTTCTCATCTATGCCCTTTAACTGGGGCCAGTTGTCCGTATAGGTTTTCGGAGTTGGAAACACCGTATCATCATACAATTGCGTTGCGTGAAATTCAGGCACATACCTAAAAAATTGCGCATCATTAAATCGAGTCTTGAATTGAAATTTGGCAGCGTTGAAAGACACTTTTCCAAAAAACCTGACTGGGTGAGAAGCTTTTTCATATCCAACACCGCTATATTCATACCAATCAAATTGGGCTTCGCCCTCAAAAATTGCACCCGCAAAACCAACCCCAGAGCAAAACGTTGCGGATTGAAAGCACACATTTGATTTGAAAATCGCAGAATCAAATAGTGCGACATCTTCAAAAAGTGCCGAACGAAAGTTGGAGGACAACCTAAATACGGCACCCCTGAAATCAGCGATACCTTTGAAAGTCGCCTCAATAAGGAACACGTTTCCCTTGAAAATAGCTGAATTAAATAGAATATTCCCTGCGAAATGGGCCTTGCTAAAGTCACATTCAATCCCAAACTCAAACTTCTCAAAACAGACAGGTCTGGAAAAGAAAGTTTTGGAAAAATCAGCTTTCCCCCGATGTACAGGCAACTCAGCAGTTTCGTCCCCAAGGCGGCCTCGTAGCAGATTTTTTATTTCAGCCACCTCATGTGAAGGACGCCCCCCACGAGACCAATTGATCCAAGCCTGTCTGTTTTTTGTGGCCAGTTCCTTGTCATGATACAACCATGTCGCCCCCTCGTCCTGTTCCCCATATATCGTCGCCAAAACATACCACGGATTCTTATTCGCCGCCGTCAGCCGCACCCCGTCATTGCGGATCGCATCGCCATCCTCAAGCACCTCAACAATCTCATGCGCCGCTTTACTCGGGTCTTTCAGTTTCTCGCTCACCTTATCCCTCACCCTTTTCCTTTCAACCATGATGCGGCAGCGCCAGCACCACCGCAACCCCAGCGTATGTATAAACCCATACGCAATCCATACGGTTTCCATATCGCCAAAATCCACTTTTTCTTGCGAACCACTCGCAATTACCGCCGCGCGCCCTATATACACTTCATGAACAGACGCCAATTCACCACCCGCCTCGCCGCACTTTTCGCCGCCCCAGCCCTGCCCGCCAGCGCTGTGACGGCCGCCGCAACAGCCCCCGTTGCCGCCCCCGTCGTCATATCGACAGGGGCAACTTCTTGGGCCAATTATCTAATGGCGATGCACGACACCTGCACCCCAACTATGTTAAAATCCGTGCTGAATATTAACGCGGACTCCGCCAATGCCATTCACAGCCAAATGGTGAAAAAAGGTGTGATAACCGATGGGAATCGCGTCATTCGTGATGTAAAACGGCGCCTGAAATCACATCACGCGGCCCCAGACATGCCAGACACCCGCCCCGCCACGATTGAAGACTTGGACGCCCTAACCGACATCTGGCATGACGGCTGGCATGAGGCCCACGCCGATTATGTTCCCAATGAACTCATAGACTTACGCGACCGCGCCAGCCTACGGGCTCGTATGGAGAAGATGCTGGGTACCACCGATGTGGTTGGCCCAATCGGCGCCCCAATCGGATTTTGCACCGTGTTGGAGAACGAGATTTATCAATTCTATGTTTCCCCCGCCGCCCGTGGCACCGGTGCTGCCAACGCATTGATCAAGGCTGGCGAAACACGTTTGGCGGCGGCTGGAATTGAGCTGGCGCAGCTTTCTGTAATCCCCGAAAACCCCCGCGCACAGGCCTTTTATCGCCGAAACGGCTGGGACGGAGATGTGGTCAAACACGTGCCGCTGCAAACCCTCAACGAGCCTTACCTGCTGCCCTGCCTGATCCTGACAAAACAACTAAAATAAGAATTTCATTGTCGGTTAATCCCCCGTTAACCATCTTGGCCCCATATTGATTCTGCAAATAGACGGAGTCATGATGCCTGAGGATTTATTCTCTTCTCACCCCACCCTCACCCCACCCGAGACGAATGAAGAACGGGTGTTGTGGCTTCGTCTGTTGCGCTCTCGCCGCGTTGGGGTTTCGACATTCTTTCGCCTGATGGGCGAACGCGGAAATGCCCGTGCCGCGCTTGAAGCACTGCCCGAAATTGCCCGTAATGCTTGTGTGCAAGATTATAGCATCTGTCCCGAGGGCGTGGCGCTTGCCGAGATCAAAGCAGCCAATGCCGCTGGCGCACGCATGATCTGCTATAATGATGAAAATTACCCCACAGCATTGGCCGACATTCCAGACCCGCCCCCGATCCTTTGGGCCATCGGAGACATCACAATAATGTCGCGCCCGATGGTGGCCATGGTGGGCGCGCGCAATGCGTCGTCCTTAGGCACCCGAATGGCGCGTAAACTGGCTGAGGAGTTAACCGAGGCCGGTTATGTCGTCGTGTCAGGGTTGGCGCGTGGCATCGACACAGCCGCCCATCTGGCCGCGCTGGAAAGCGGCACCATTGCGGTGCAGGCCGGCGGTGTCGATATTATCTACCCCAAAGAAAACGCCAAACTCACCGATGACATCGGAAAATCCGGTCTACGCTTGTCGGAAATCGCCATGGGCACCCAACCCCAAGCCCGCCATTTTCCACGCCGCAACCGGATCATTTCGGGCCTTGCCAAGGCTGTGATCGTGGTCGAAGCCGCCGCACGTTCTGGTAGCCTGATCACCGCCAAGGATGCGCTGGATCAAGGGCGCGATGTGTTGGCGGTGCCAGGACATCCCTTTGATGCCCGTGCTTTTGGTTGCAACGCTTTGATCCGCGACGGGGCCACACTGGTCAGATCTGCCGCTGATGTAATTGATGCCATCGGGGTTGATCAGCCAGCTATGCAACCTGCTGATCAACCCACACCCGAGATAGCCAAACAGCCCGTCCGCAGTTTGCGTGATACCGCCAATCTGCACAGTGAAATTCTGGGACGCCTTGGCCCCAGCCCCGTCGCAGAGGACCAGCTGATCCGCGATCTGGATATGCCCAGCCAGCAGATCACGCCCGAACTGCTGAATCTGGAACTGGACGGTAAAATCAAACGAGCCGCTGGCGGGCTTTTGTCGCTCGCCCATTAAACCTGTTCACTTTGACCCATTGACATTTCATCCGATCACCTCTCTTTTGCGCCGCCATTAGTTACGTTTGCATTTGAAAGGAATTTCATGCCTGTAGTTGTCGTCGAGTCCCCAGCCAAAGCCAAAACTATCAATAAATATCTAGGGGATAACTATACCGTGTTGGCCTCTTATGGTCACGTCCGCGACCTGCCACCCAAAAACGGATCGGTCGACACGGATGACGATTTTGCCATGAAATGGGAGGTCGGTTATGATTCTCGCAAACACGTCAAAGCCATTGCTGATGCACTAAAAGACGACAACGAACTGATCCTCGCGACCGACCCCGACCGCGAAGGAGAGGCGATCAGTTGGCATTTGGAAGAGGCTCTACGCAAACGCAAGTCGATCAAAAAAGACACGCCCGTCAGCCGTGTGGTGTTCAACGCGATCACCAAATCCGCCGTCACCGAGGCGATGAAAAACCCGCGCCAAGTCGACATGCCGTTGGTTGAGGCCTACCTTGCGCGACGCGCGCTGGACTATCTGGTGGGCTTCAACCTGTCGCCTGTGCTGTGGCGCAAACTGCCCGGCGCAAAATCGGCGGGCCGTGTGCAATCGGTTTGCCTGCGTTTGATCGTTGAGCGCGAGATGGAGATCGAGGCCTTTAACGCCCGTGAATACTGGAGCGTCAAAGCCGCGCTGACCACCCCGCGTGGCCAAAGTTTTGAGGCTCGCCTGACACATCTGGCCGGCAAGAAGCTGGACAAATTCGATCTGGAAAACTCCACTGCTGCTGAATTGGCCGTCCAAGCCGTCACCAGCCGCGATTTAACTGTGCAAAAAGTCGAGGCAAAACCAGCCAACCGCAATCCGTCGGCCCCTTTCATGACCTCGACCCTGCAACAAGAGGCCAGCCGCAAGTTCAGCTTTGGCGCCCGTCAAACCATGAGCACCGCGCAACGTCTGTATGAGGCCGGATACATCACCTACATGCGGACCGATGGCATCGACATGGCCCCGGAAGCCGTCACCGCCGCACGTGCCGAAATTGAGAGCCGCTACGGTAAGGACTACGTGCCCAGCAGCCCACGGGTTTACAAAAACAAAGCCAAAAATGCCCAAGAAGCCCACGAATGTATCCGACCAACGGATATGTCAGTGGATGCGGCCAGCCTGTCGCGGTTAGAAGCGGACCAGCGCAAGCTGTATGACCTGATCTGGAAGCGGACCTTGGCCAGCCAAATGGAACAGGCCCGTATGGAACGCACCAGCGTAGATGTTGGCAGCGACGACGGGCAAGTTGTTATGCGTGCAACGGGTCAAGTCGTGTTGTTTGACGGCTTCATGAAGGTCTACGAAGAAGGCCGGGACGACAGTGTTGTTGATGATGACGACAAGCGTTTGCCACAAGTCGCCGAGGGCGACGCCGCGGGCAAAGACAGCGTCACACCAGAGCAGCATTTCACCCAACCACCGCCCCGTTTCACCGAGGCGACATTGGTGAAACGCATGGAAGAACTGGGCATTGGCCGCCCATCGACCTACGCCTCTGTTATCACCACCATCCAAGACCGTGAATACGTGCGCAAAGACAAAAACCGCCTGTTCCCCGAGGATAAGGGCCGCATGGTCACGATCTTTTTGCTGAACTTTTTCCGCAAATACGTCGGCTATGAATTCACCGCCAACCTAGAAGAAGAGCTGGACGATGTGTCGGCCGGCGAGCGCAACTACAAAAACGTGCTGGATCGGTTCTGGAAAGATTTCAACGCCGCGATTTCCGAAACCAGCGAATTGCGGATTTCCGAAGTGTTGGATGTGCTGGACGACGTTCTGGCACCGTCACTGTACCCCCCTCGCGAAGATGGCACCGACCCACGGGTCTGCCCGTTGTGTGGTGAGGGCAAGCTGCATTTGAAAACCTCTAAATCCGGCGGTTTTGTGGGCTGCGGCAACTACCCCGAATGCCGTTATACCCGCCCAATCGGCGGCGACAATGACGCCAATGCCGATCGTGTTCTGGGTGTGGATGAAGGCGACGAAATCAGCCTGCGTTCCGGTCGGTTCGGCCCCTATGTGCAACGTGGCGAACCCACGGAAGAAGTCAAAAAACCACCACGGGCCAGCCTGCCCAAAGGCTGGCAACAAGAAGATATGACCTTGGAGAAGGCGCTGACATTGCTCAGCCTGCCACGGTATGTTGGCGATCATCCAGAAGGCGGCACGGTGCACACGAACCTTGGGCGTTATGGGCCATATGTTTTGCACACAACAGTCGGTGAGGATGGCAAAGAGCAAAAACTATACGCCAACATTCCTGACGTCGAAGAAGTCTTTACCATGGGCATGAACCGCGCCGTTGAAGCGATCGCCGAGAAAAAGGCCAAAGGTGGTGGCCGCGGGCGCACGGCGGCTGCACCGCTAAAAGAGTTGGGCGAACACCCTTCCGAAGGTGGTCCTGTCAATGTGATGGATGGGCGCTATGGTCCCTATGTGAAATGGGGCAAGGTCAACGCAACTCTGCCAAAGGACGTGGAGCCTGCGAATGTGACCATGGACATAGCGGTTGAGTTGATCACAGCCAAAGCCGCCAAAGGCGGGCGCAAAAAAGCCGCGCCGAAAAAGAAACCCGCAGCCAAGAAACCCGCAGCCAAAAAGAAACCTGCCGCAAAAAAGAAACCTGCGGCTAAGAAAGCTTGAGTGGGTTGATTGACTCTTTGGGTTGCCCCCGTCACATATAATTTCAACTGAATTATTGACGGGAGCCCCACATGAATAAAGTTTTCAACTCCGCCGCCGAGGCGCTGGATGGACTGCTGCAGGACGGCATGTTCATTGCGGCGGGTGGCTTTGGCCTGTGTGGCATTCCAGAACTGCTGCTGGCCGCGATCAAAGACGCTGGCACCAAGGATCTGACATTCGCGTCCAACAACGCAGGCGTTGACGACTTTGGTATCGGCATTTTGCTGCAAACCAAGCAGGTCAAAAAGATGATCTCATCCTACGTGGGCGAGAACGCAGAATTCATGCGCCAATATCTGTCGGGTGAGTTGGAGCTGGAGTTCAACCCCCAAGGCACATTGGCCGAACGCATGCGCGCTGGCGGTGCTGGCATCCCGGGTTTCTACACCAAAACCGGTGTTGGAACGGTGATCGCAGACGGCAAAGAGCACAAAGATTTCAACGGCGAAACCTACATCATGGAAGAGGGTATCTTTGCCGATCTGGCCATTGTGAAAGCATGGAAAGCGGACGAAACCGGCAACCTGATGTTCCGCAAAACCGCCCGCAACTTCAACCCACCTGCCGCCATGTGTGGCAAGGTTTGCGTGGTCGAAGTTGAGGAAATCGTGCCGGTTGGCACGCTGGACCCCGACGCGATCCACCTGCCGGGCATTTACGTGCACCGGATCATTCAGGGTGATCACGAAAAACGTATTGAACAACGCACAGTGTCGAAAGGGTAAACCATGTGGGATCGTAACCAAATGGCCGAACGGGCCGCGCAAGAATTGCAAGATGGCTGGTATGTGAATCTGGGCATCGGCATCCCGACGCTGGTGTCAAACTACATCCCAGAGGGTGTGAATGTGACGCTGCAATCCGAAAATGGGATGTTGGGCATGGGCCCATTTCCAACCGAAGAAAACATCGACGCCGATCTGATCAATGCGGGCAAGCAAACCATCACCGAACTGCCGCAAACCGCTTATTTTGACAGCGCGGCGTCCTTTGCGATGATCCGTGGCGGCAAAATCGCGATGGCGATCTTGGGCGCAATGGAAGTGGCCGAAAACGGTGATCTGGCCAACTGGATGATCCCGGGCAAACTGGTCAAAGGCATGGGCGGCGCGATGGATCTGGTGGCCGGTGTTGGCCGCGTGGTCGTGGTGATGGATCACACCAACAAACATGGCGATTCCAAAATCCTAAAGGAATGCACCTTGCCACTGACAGGCAAATCCGTAGTCGACCGTATCATCACCAATCTGGGCGTGTTGGATGTGGTTGAAGGCGGGTTGAAGGTGGTTGAATTGGCCCCCGGCGTGTCAGCTGAACAGATGGCTGAAGCGACACAAGCCAACCTCGTTTAGAACGAGCATTCAGCAATGGAACCCGAGGTCCATGCGCTGCCTTTGCTTTGCAAAGGCATTAAGGGTTGTAAGTCAGCTAAGCGGACCTTTCCGCCATTCGCTTCGTAACGGAATCTTTCCGGAAAACTATTAGTAATCCAAATTGGAGTACTGGTTCTTTTGTTCAACATTTTCGAGGTTACCAATAAATTTTGCCCAAACTCCTCCGGGTCTCCAAATACTATCCATTATTGCGAATGCATCATGCTCTGATCCCACAGAGAATGCTTTTGCATAACGGAAAAAAAAGGCGGTGACTCGCGCATTGAAAATGCAATGGACATGAACCTTGCAATCCTTTGTCTGATCAAATGCCTTGCAAAAATTCGAAAAATCCTCTTCCGTCGGATTCTCGAAATCAACTGGAATATAAGCATAATTAATGCCTAAAGCAGCGACGGATGCAGCCTCATCATCAAGCGCGTCTTTGCTTGAATGGGGTCCTAGATTGATAATATGGCTGATACCCAAATCTCGGATTTTGGATAGTTGTGCTAGGGTAGGCTGACCTGACGTGGTGACGTTTTCATCCAACCTTCGCCAATTCAAAATTTCGTCCAAATCTTTCATGGTTCCCTCGGATCGTTCTCTAAAATTTTGTTCATAAAATATCGTTCCGATAATTGGACAAGTATTAGAAACAAGCAAGTCTTTCACAAAATGAAGCCGTCCTACGAAGTGTCATTCTGGGCTCTGAACGGAAGTTCAACAAAGGTCACAAATTTGCATATCCACCGCAGCTGAACTTGGAATGTGTCGCTGATGGGTCATAACAGCCATAAACTCCACCAACATTGTTCCCTTTTCAGAAACAGCTTCATATTATTGCCTCAATTGACCCCTAAACGACGGGTAATGTATATGAGCAGCACACAAAGCCAAAATGGCCCACAGCCCATCCAACGCCTACGGCGCGGGCGCGATATGCTGTTTTTGGGTGGCCTGTTGGCGCTGATGCTGTTTGGATTGATCAGCCTTGCCGCTGCAACCGGCTGGGACGAGACCAAAGCCCAGCTGGCCAAACTGACCCTGACAAACATATTTGTATTGCTCGCCCTGTCGCTGGCCAACTACCTGCTGCGCGGGCTTCGTTGGCATTTGTTTGCACGGCGCTTGGGCCTGCCCACAACCCTTATGCAAGATTTGCGCCATTTCCTTGGCGGTTTCGCAATGAGCGTCACCCCGGGCCGAGTGGGCGAATTGATCCGCATGCGTTGGCTGAAACGCGAGGCCGGATGGGCGGTTGAGCGCACCGCTCCGCTGGTTTTGATGGACCGCGCCTCGGACTTGACCGCGATTGCAATCATACTAGCAGTATCCGTGTCACTGACCACCACTGGCATTTCGGGTGCATTCCCCGTGACGTTGATCGCAATCGGGCTGGCCGTAATTGCCACCCGTCCCGCGTTGCTGACCAGCTTCGTCACCTACACACACAAATTCATCGGCCGCTGGTCACGCCTGTTTGGCCGTATTCGCATGGCCGCTCGCTCGCTAAAACAGTTCTCGGGCGCAGCGGTGATGCTGCCGACCCTGACACTGGGCCTGCTGGGCTGGTTGGCCGAGGGCTATGCATTCTTCCTGCTGTTGGGCTGGTTGGGTGCTGACATCGGGTTGGCGATGGCCGTTGCCGTTTTCGTATTCTCGACCCTTGCTGGCGGCCTAACGGGCGCACCGGGTGGGGTTGGCGGGGCCGAAGCCGCGATGATCGCCATCTTGGGTATGAAGGGCGTGCCGCTGGAAATCAGCCTGCCTGCAACCGCAATTATACGGATCACCACGCTGTGGTTTGCCATTGGCATCGGGCTGGCCGTGTTCCCATTCGCTGAACGAATTTCATTAAGGAAGCAAAAAAATGCGCTGGAAAACCGCTGATTATTCCGGCTGGGGCCGGGTTCATACTGCAACGGGTGAGTTGGCCCGTCCCGAACGCGTTTCGGCGCTTGAGGCCATTTTGGATGAATCCCCCGCCCCCGCCATCGGCATGTGCCGCTCTTACGGGGATGCCTCGCTGAACGACGGTGGTCGCGCCATTGATATGACGCGGATGATGCGTGTGTTAGGCTTTGACGAGGACACAGGCATTTTGGAAGTCGAAGGCGGTTGCCAAATCGGCGAGTTGGCTCGGCTATTCGCGCCACGCGGCTGGTTGCCAGCCGTAATGCCCGGCACAGGGTTTGCCACGGTTGCGGGCTGTATTGCCAATGACGTACACGGCAAAAATCACCACGGTATCGGGTCGTTCGGTCAGCATGTCGTCAGCATGACCCTGTTGAATGGTAAGGCAAAGCAAGTGATCGGCCCGAAACGTAACGCGGCCCTGTTCAAGGCCACAGTTGGCGGATTGGGCCAAACCGGTGTGATTGTATCGGCGAAATTGCAGATGATCCCCTGCAAGGGTGATGTGATGATGGTCACAGAGCGCCGCATTGAAGGCTGGGATGATTTTCTGGAAGCATTGGACAATTCCAAGGCCACATATTCGGTCGGCTGGATCGACGCGACCGCCAAAGGCGATGCGTTGGGACGTGGCATTTTGGAGGAAGGCGAAACTGGCGCGGGATTGATCCCTAAACCAAAAAAATC
>JGI24023J19991_10001814_pt1 | contig 16052 bp, 15 predicted proteins | sample Cruoilmetagenom1_FD_19991 | JGI IMG/M metagenome (IMG submission 19991) | reverse complement strand
ATCTCCGAACTGAAGGGCTTTGCCTCTTCAGCAGGCGTCGTTTAAGGGAAGGCAAGCGTACTCAAACTGCTCAAGGAGGTCATGGACCTGGAGCCGGGAGATATCCCGGTTTGCCCTACCACCAATCCTTCATGGGCGCCGGAATCGGCACATCGGTCATCAAGACCGGCGATATCATCTTAACCCCTTCCTCCCTTGGACCGGCAAAAGACCGAAATAGGTTGGCTGTCCCAAGGGAGGAGGGGGAATGCCCGTTGGAGAAACAGATGGACTACATCCTCAATTTGGACTACATTCTCAATTTTGAAATTCTGGATAAGACTTCCCTTCCGATGGTCGGGGGTAAAAATGTCGGCATGGGAGAGATGATCAAGGCCGGCGTCCGAGTCCCTCCCGGTTTTGCTGTGACAACCGACAGCTATCTGAGCTTTATAACCGAGACGGGTGTTAAGGATAAGATTACTGAGATCCTTAAAAAAATCCGTCGTGATGATGTGAGTTCCCTCGATGAAGTCAGTGCTGAGATTCAAGCCTTGATCAAAACCACTCCCATGAACGATGACGTCCGGAAAGCCATCGGAATGGGTTATTCTGACCTCTGCAGGGAATGCAATGTTGAAGATGTGCCTGTGGCGGTTCGACCGAGCGCAACGGCCGAGGATCTCCCCACGGAAAGTGTTTCCGGGCAGCAGGACTCCTACCTCTGGGTCGTCGGAGTAGAGGATATTGTCAGCAGTGTCCGTAAGTGCTGGGCCGGCCTGTACACAGCGCGCGCCATTGATTACAGGAATAAGAACAACTTTCCCCATGAGAAGGTATTGATCAGTGTGGGTGTTCAGAAGATGGTCAATTCAAAGGCCGCAGGCGTCATGTTTACCTTGAACCCCACCAACGGTGATCGGTCAAAGGTCGTTGTTGAAGGAAGCTGGGGGCTGGGGGAGACGGTGGTTTCCGGCAGCGTGAACCCTGACAAATTTGTTGTGGATAAGGTGATGATGGAGACCGGAGAAAAAACCATATCCGTCAAGCACATCAAATGTGTTCATGATCCCGATGGCGGAGAAGTGATCAACGTCGATGTGGAAGAAGAGCAGCAGTCCAAGTGCTGCCTGGAAGAGCTGGAGTTAAAAAAATTAGTGGCGATTGCCAAAAACATCGAGGCCCACTACGGCCGTGCCATGGATATCGAGTGGGCCATTGATGGGGACTTTTCTTTCCCGGAAAGTATATTTATTGTGCAGGCCCGTCCGGAAACCGTCTGGAGTCAACGCAAAAAGAAGCCTTTGCTCGGTAAAAAGAGCGGGTACCAGTTGTTGATGGACCAGGCCATGAAACGGATCAAGATTTCGGGGTAAATGCCTGTCTGAATCATTTTTAGAGCTTGTCTCCCAGAATACTTCCAAGGGGTTATGAGCGGCATATGGGATGTTGGTGGAAATGAAAATTAAAGTAAGGAATTATCGTCATGTCGGACCACACGTTGTTGGATGGCAAAAAGATTCTCATCGTAGATGATGAGGCTGATATACTGGAGATATTGGAAGAGTTGCTGGAAATGTGTGATGTTGTGAAGGCTTCCACATTTGAAGACGCGAAAAATCTGTTGGAAGCACAGATTTTTGACATGGCCATCCTGGATATCATGGGGGTTGACGGCTATGGTCTGTTGGAGATTGCCAACAAGAAGGGCATTCCCGCCGTCATGTTGACGGCCCATGCATTTACCCCCGGGAACCTGCTCAGGTCCATCAAAGAGGGTGCCGATGCATATTTGCCGAAAGAAGAGATGGTGAATATTGCGACCTTCCTGAATGATGTCTTAGAAGCCATCGAAAAAGGGGAAAACCCCTGGAGACCCTGGCAGAAGAGGTTGCCGACATCCTACTTTGAAAAGCGATGGGGCGCTGCCCGGCAGGATATGGATAAGGATTTCTGGGAAACATTCAGGGCCGGTATTAAAGAGAGAAAAAACAAGTAGTTAATTCAATATGCCAACCTACATCTCCACCTCCACCAGAGCCCCGGTCGGAAGCTCGAAAGCGTCCACCAGCGTTAGGGTGCTGCTGCCGTGTTCCTCCTGCCGGTAGGTGATTTTATAAGTGCCGGGTTTCAGCGGTATGGGGTCGAATGATCGCTGCATGAACACGGTTCGAATGGTTTCGCCCTTGTTGTTCAGTTCAATGAATTCAATCTTATAAGGCGGTTTGATGCCGGGCTGCGGAACCAGTTTGACACCGGTGTTGATGGGAAAATCATTCATTTTCCCCTTTTCGATGGTCACGTTTCCCAGATCCGAGTTGGAACTTTCGTGTTCGTTCTTCTTGTAGATAAACCGGTAGGTACCCGACGGAACCAGCTGGGGCAATAGGCCCAACCTGAAATGGGCCACAGGTTTGCCGGTTTTTACATCATGAAGTTCCCAGTATCGCAGTCTCCCGGGGACCCATTCTGCAGGAACCGGGTTCAGGGCCGTGGTCAGTTCCACATCGTTCAGCTTGTCGGGCTGGATGTTTACCTTTTCCAGGGCGAGGGTGCCGGATCCGTGCTCATCCTGCCGCCATACCAGATCGTACTCTCCCGATGGCACAAGCTGGGCCTCCAGCGTTTTAAAGAGGACAATCACTTTCTGGGTGGTGGGGTCCTTCAGTCCCCAGAACCGGGGCCGTTTGACCCAACTTGGCGTCACAGGCCGAATGCCGGTTTTGAGGATGACCTCGACGGTTTTCCGGGGTTCCACGGAAATTACTTCACCCAGTGTGACTTCACCGCTTGCATGCTGGTCCTGCCGCCAGACGATCTGATATTCCCCCGGCGGAACCAGTTGATCGCCGAGGCCTTGAAAGCGGGCTTTTTCCTCACCGGTTTCAGGGTCAACCAGTTTCCAGTAATAGGGGGCTTTCAGCCAGCTGTCGTATTTCAGTTTAAGGGTGCCGGGCCCTTTTGCCTTAATTCGAATGGAGGTGGTCTTTTTTGAGACTTTCTGGGTGATAACCTCGGGTTCAGGGGTGGGGGCAGGGGGCTCGATTTCCTTTTTTTCCACTACGCTTTCTTTAATTTGATTCATTGCCGCCAGCAGGTCCGTGGCGTTGGTGGTGGAAAAATAGTTGCCCCCGCCGGCTTTCGCGATGCAGGCCAGCTGTTTAGCGGCATCGGCTTTCACATTGAGACCGACCACATGCATCACAAAGTTAACGCCGCTTTCCTTTAGCTTTTTTACCACGGCACAGGGGTCTTTTCCGCAGGTTTCGATGCCGTCGCTTACGAGCACAATGGTGCTGGCGGCCTCATTGCCCTTAACCTTATCCACCGCCATGGAGATACTGGCCGAAATAGGGGTTTTTCCTTTGGGACTGATCCGGTTGATTTTTTCGATGGCTGTTTCTTTTTGGATACTTCCGATGGGAACGATCATTTCAATGTCTTCACAATCCCCCTTTTTTCGGTGCCCATAGACCATGATGCCGCAGTTGATACCATCAGGGGTTTCTTTGAGCAGAGTAGTCATGACCTCCTTGGCCACTTGAATCTTTATTTTTCCGTCCACCCGGCCCCACATGGAGCCTGATCCGTCCAGGATGTAAAAGATCAGTGACTTTTCCGCGCCAATGGTTGCAACAGGGATGAACAGTAGCAGGGCCAGTGCCAAACAGACCATCTTAAATCGAAATGCCATTTTTACATACCTCCGATTGCTATTTGACGGCGTTCAGCTTCCGGATCACGTTGTCCTTGATCCAGTGGTTGTCCCACCACTCTATGGGATTGACAAAGAGACCGCTGATCATCATGCCGAAGTGGAGGTGATCCCCCCCCGCCAATCCGGTTTTTCCCGTCAATGCAATGACATCTCCTTTGGCGACGGTTTCCCCCGGTTTTACGGTGATATCGCTGAGATGGCTATAGGTGGAAGCCACACCCTGACCATGATCAATGACAATGGTTAAACCGTATATGCCCAGGCGATCGGCAAAAATGATACGGCCGTTGTTGACGGCGCCGACCTTTGAATGGGCCAGGGAGGCCAGATCAACACCCATGTGAACCTGTTCATCAATGACTTTTCCCTTGTAGTAGTAAAACCGTTTGTCGCCGAATCTTGCCATGGTGGCGGCATTCTTTAGCCTGAGCCACGACCCTTCCCACAATTTTTCAGGGAGGGTATCGGTTCCCAGATCATAAAATACCTTGCCGTTTTTCTTTCTGATACGCTGGTTGATTTCGAGAAATTTGACCACATTCCGGGCGGTTGAATCTTTCAGTTCGGGGGCAAAGTAGGGGAGTACGCCATCGAGAAACCGGTCCGAAATGTTAATCTTCCGTGTGCGGAATTTTTTATTGCGGATATGAATGCTGCGGTTCAGATTGGCTTTTGAAATATTTCCTGCCTTGTCTTCCGCCCACAGGAAAAGGTTGACATTTTTTATTGTGTTAACGGGAATTCCAAAATAGCAGACATGCATCCCTTTCTCCGGGCTTCGCTCAGACGGGTATCCGGGGAAAAACCGCTCTCCCACATAAAGTCCGCTTTTGATGGCATCGGAGGTGGTTTGATAGACGATCAAGCCGGTACCGCCTTTGTTCACGTAATTGAGTTGACTCACCAGCCTGAGAGCGGGGGGAATGGTGTCAACGGTCATTTTGTGTTCGGCGATGGTCAGATTTCCGTCTCCGCCGCTGCTCCTCGAATAATCCCAGGCGTATACCTCGAGATCGGCCCTCCCCTGATTGAATTCTGAAGGATCAATGGATAGGACGGTGTCAAACCGGTGGACGCCTTCGGCATTGAACAGGCCTTCAAAAGAAAACCGTTTTTCCAGAAGTGTAATATGGCGGTTGTCCTGTTTCAGGGTGACCTTGATGGTCCTGATACCCCTTTCCGCATCAGTTACGATGAGAGGGACTTCCGCGGTTTTGGTTAGAAAAACGGGTATGGGACCCAGTTGAATCTTCGGCTTTTCTCCCTCAAAAATGGCGACAAGAAACCATCCGATAGAACCAAAAATCAAAACAATGGCGCAGACAGTCAATATTAATGTGGCACTTCGTTTTTTGCGCATAACTATTTATTATTCCAAATGTTTTTAGCGTAAAGTATCGTTAAACGGCTATCCGTTTTCAGCCTTGGGCTTTTGCAACCGCCAACCGTAAACCATTATAACTCCGATTTAGATACCAATAAAAAATTTTTAAGGCAATGGTTTTTCTGAAATTAAGGGACTGAAAATAAATAAGTCATTGGAATTCGTGCCCTGATTTAGGTCAGGTTTAGTCGGTATGAATCGAAAAAAAACATCATGTATCACAGACGGATTTTTTTGCTGATTTCTGTGACTTTGGCCATGATTTCATTTGGGTCCAGAAAGCAGAGGGCTCTTTCCTTCATGAGGGGAACGCCATTGACGATTACATCTTTTACATCACTGCCGTCTGCGGAATAGACCAACATGGAAACAGGGTTAAACAGGGGACAAAGATGCGGTGATTTCAAATCGACCACAATGATATCCGCCTTTTTCCCCTTTTCAAGACTTCCCGTCTCTTTTTCAAGCCCCAGGGCGGCTGCGCCCCCGAGGGTTGCCATTTTAAGCACCTGGTAGGCTTTGGCCGCATCAGGCCTCCCTGTTGACACTTTTGCCAGTTTGGCGGCCGTATCCATCTCACCGAAAAGATCCAGATTGTTGTTGGAAGCGCAGCCGTCGGTGCCCAGTCCGGTTTTTAATCCCATGGCGGTGATCTCTTCCAGGGGGGCGATTCCGGCAGATAATTTCATGTTGCTTTCAGGGACGTGAACGATGCCGGCGTTTTTTTCATGAAAGCATCGAAGTTCCGTTTCATCCAGATGTACCCCATGGGCTGCGATCAGGTGGGAATCCAGCAGGCCCAGATGATCCAGATAGTGGGCCGGCCTCTTGCCGTGGATCTTCAGTATTTCAGACACTTCCATTAAGGTTTCCGAAAGATGGATTTGAAGGGGTGCACCGTATTCTTGTGATAATTCCTGTGATCGGCGCAGGGTTTTTTCACAACAGGTTACAGGGCTGTGGCAAAACAGGCCCGGTGTGATCCGGTCAGAGAAATGATGCCATTTTTCCAGGAAGTCCTGCCCCATAGAAATATTTTCTTTCGGGTCAGGAACGCCGGGGGCCGGAAAATCGATGATGCCTTGGGCCAGCAGTGCTCTGAGCCCCGACTCGTGTACGGCACGGACGGTTTGATCCTGAAAGAAATAACCATCCGCCAGGCAGGTGGTTCCCGAGGTGATCATTTCAACGCATCCCAGAAGGGCTCCCCAGTAAACCGTTTCCGGTGAAAGAAGCTTGGCCTCTGCCGGAAATATTTTCTCAAAGAGCCATTTTTCGAGCGGAAGGTCGTCTGCGAAACCGCGAAAAAGGGTCATGGCCGTGTGAGCATGGGCATTCACCAGACCGGGCATGATGATGGCGTCTTTTGCATCAACTGTTTCTACGGGAAACCCTTGCGGTATGGGTATTTCAGCGGATGGACCGATTTCCATGATGCGGTCTTTTCCAATGAGGATGCGTGCATCGGTGATCGGCTGTTGACCCGGTACCATGGTAACAGCCGTACCGCCCTGGATGACGAGGTCGACGGGTTTTTTCGAGGTTCGGCGAAGGTTGAGATCTGGATTGTTGGATTTCATAAAGCGTCCTCTTCGAAATACCTTGACATAGCACACATTTCGTGAAAATTTGACCGATTATTTTGTTTGTTTATCCGCATGTCAAGGAGTAATCCATGTTAACCATAGCGCCATTCAGGGGCTTAACCTACAACTACCGCGAAAGAAAAGACCTTTCGGTGCTCGTTGCTCCCCCCTATGATGTCATTTCCGAGGAAGAACAGCAGGCATACTACCAGGCTGACCCGCACAATGTCATCCGATTAATTTTAGGCGAAAAGAGAACCGGTGATTCGGACTGGGATAACCGGTACACACGGGCCGCAGACATCTTTCAGCGATGGCAGTCCAACCGGCACCTGATAAGGTCCGCCCGTCCCTGTATTTATCTGACGGCCATGACCTATGACCCGGGAAATGGTATGGACATGCGGACCCGGTGGGGAATTATTTCGCTGGTGCGGATTGAAGATGAGGGGTCTGGCGTTATCCTTCCCCACGAAAGAACTTTTTCCGCCCACAAAGAAGATCGTTTGAAGCTTTACAGGGCCTGCGGCGCACAATTCAGCCAGATTTTCGGGCTCTATGATGACCGTGAAAATGTTGTTTTAAATGCCTGCCGTGCGTCTGCGGACCTAACCCCACAGATGGATTTTCAGTTGTTGGATGGAACGCGACACCGTCTCTGGATTCTGGAAGATCAACTGCTGTTCAAACAGGTGGCGGATGCCATGCGGGCGAAGGCCATCTTTATCGCCGACGGGCATCACCGCTATGAAACGTCCCGCAATTACAGAAACCTCCTACGTTCAAGGCATGGCCGAAAGCCTGCGGACAAGTCCTACGAGTTTGTCATGATGTATCTGTCTAATATGCGGGACGAAGGCCTCACCATCCTGCCTTCCCACAGGATGGTCAAACGGGTGCCCGGTTTTCAGGAGGCATCTTTTTTTGAGAAGGCGGAAAAATATTTTGATATCCAATCGTTTCCCAGCTCATCGGGTGGCATGGTCGATCAATATGAAACCTACAAGGATGCTTTGCAGGAGGCCGGATTGAACAGAACATCATTTGCTTTTTTTCACCATGGCGCCGACCGGTGGTGCCTTCTTTCACTGAAAGAGGATGCACATGACGAAATGGGAGATGATCTTCATGCTTCCCTCAAAAAGCTTGACGTGGTTGTTTTGTCCCGGTTGGTTTTTCAGAAATGTTTGGGGTTTACCAAAGAAGGGCTGGATGATGATGAGATCTTTCATTATCAGAGCAATACACCACAGGCCCTTTCGAGTGTGGCATCGGGAGAATATCAGATGATGTTCATGTTGAATGCCACCAAAATCGAGCATGTGACCGAGGTGGCGGAAAACGGTCTTGTGATGCCGAGGAAATCCACCTATTTTTATCCCAAAGTACTGACAGGCATGGTATTCAACAAAATTGACCCCAAAGAAGTCATATCGGTCCCCTGAGGTCATCCTGGGTCCTGACGAGGGGCTGGACCTTTTCCTGGACGGTCGGTTGAAACTCATTCAGCCCAGGGACGGCTACAGGTTCTCTATTGATGCCGTCCTGCTTTCCCAGTTCGCAACCATACGCTCCGGCGATGTGGTGATTGACCTGGGCACGGGTTGTGGGGTAATTCCCTTGATCCTGCTGCTCACAAAACCGGTGGGGCATGTTTTTGGGCTGGAGGTTCAGGAAGGGTTGATCAGCCAGGCGGCCCGAAATGCGCGGCTCAACGGGCTTCAGGAAAGGATGGATGTGGTCAGGGGCGACTTTCGTCATCTACCCTTTGATTCCGGATTCGCCAACCTTGTGGTTTGTAACCCGCCATACCGGAAAATCAAAAGCGGACGTATCAACCCTGACCCTCAAAAGGCCATTGCCAGGCACGAAATTCTGGCTTCTCTGGATGATCTCCTACGTTCTGCCGCAGCGCTGCTCACAAAAAAAGGACGGTTTGCGCTGGTTTATCCGGCGGCACGCCTGGTTGAGGTGTTTGTCCGTATGCGACGGTTCAACCTGGAACCCAAACGGGTCAGGGTCCACTACCCGGATCTTGAATCGAATGCCAAGCTTGCCTTGATCGAGGCAACGCTGGGTGGTAGGCCCGGATTGGAGATTCTTCCACCACTTCTGGGCCAGGGAGATTTTGCTATCGGGGGCCAACCCTGATATTTATACCGTCAACCGCTTTTCTACCGAGTTTTAGGTTGAGTTTTTCAAGGATGGTTTCTTTGTAAAAGGTCAACTCCTGGAGCCAGATGGAATCTGCAACCGTTACCGTCAACTGTTTCTTCCGAATCTTTGAAGGTTGGGCATTTTCAGCATAGGTTTGACCGACCACCTCTTTCCACACCCGCCAGATTTCAACGTCATCAGGTCTGTAAGGGAGGGTGCCGTCGGTCATAAGGGAGGCGATGACGTCCCTGACGGGTATCAAGTCACTCTTGGGTCTTTTTTTTAGAGGTTTTTTGGTTCGTCGCATCATGTGCTCCACGACGTCAACATACAGTCACCATCCGAACGCTATGATTTCCCTTCCTGGACCCATTGGGACAAGGCCGGAAGTTCTTCACCGGACCATTCCGGGGAGATTCGGAGTTTGATGAATTCGGCATAAATGTTATCCACGGCCGATACCGCCGCTTCGATGAGGAACATTTTTTCGTAAAAGAGGCCGTCCGGGTCGTCTTTTTTATCCTGTATGACTTTGGGCGTTTTGAAGGTCTTGAAATTTAACCAGAGGGAGTCCAGAACGAACGTCCACTGGTTGTCGTCCATGCTGAATACCAGGGTGGCTTGAACCACCTCTTTGTTTTCTGCTAAAGCGAAACGGGCCTCTTTCATGTTCCGGCTTTCACCGCTGCATGTAATGGTTTCAAGGCCTCTTTCATTTTCGCCTTGGAGGGTGATTTTACCATCGAACCAGATTTCGATGGCTTTGTCGCCCAGCTTGAAGTGGCCTCTTTCCGTTTCCGTTCTGAACCACAGCCAGGCCAGAAATTCCCTTCCAAGGAATTCCGTCACCTCCCAGATATTTGAAGGGACGAGACCGTCAATGAGATTAGGGGAATCACCCTTTTTTTCAAGAAATCCACTGCCCAGGGTATAGGGGCACATGGCCAGAAGATGAAAATTAAAGGTTTTGAGAAAGATCTCCTGGAATTCGTCGCAGAGTTTGGTGTTGGTACCGCCGAAAATAACATCGCCGGTAGGGTAGTTCCAGACCATGTCGTAAACTTTTGAACCGGGAATGGTCCGTTTCAGAAGCCTCAGTTTAACGGCTTCCTTGATGTCCGCCCGCCGCCTTTTCGGCAAAAAATCCAGATTTTCAGCACCTTTGATTTTTTCTTCAGCTTCCAGGCAGTGCTGTTTAATGGCTGTTGCGGGGGTCTTTCTTTCATCCACTCTCAGGGACATGGCAATGTAGGGTTCTTTGAGAAACTGAAGTTCCGCAAAACGGTTGTCAAACATGTCCATGATATTGACCCAACCTGCCGAGCGTTCCTGGGTGGAATCTTCAGTCAGGTTTCGAAAGGTATGCCGAGCGATCCTCTCAGACAGACCTTCCAGAAAATCCTCTGCGGGTTTACCCTTTACCCGGTACCGGGTAAAACTTCCCGAGCCGCTTATGAGACCCATTGGTTTCCTTTCTATCTTTTCTGGATATTACGATGTTTTTGTTGTTGTTGATTCCTCTCGGGAGGCCGAAATTTCCCGTGCTGCACAATAAATCTTTGCTCCGATTTCCAGGCTCATATGAGAAAGGCCGCACCCTATCAGATTTAGAACATAAGTGTCAACGATGGAGAAAAATGCGGCGGATTTGCGAGAGCGAGTTTCAGCTGTGACTTGTTTGTTTGACATTAAGACATGATGTAATTACAGTGGTTCTATTGATATGTGATTACAAATTTTCAACCGGGAGTTGCGACATGGAAAATATCAGCGTGGGCATTCGGGATGCAAAGATTCACCTCAGCCGATTCATTCAAATTGTGAAGAACGGCGGCGAAGTGATACTGACGGATCGTGGGAAACCTGTAGGAAAAATTGTACCTTTTTTGCAGGTGGAATTGCCGTTGTCCGAACGTGTGAAAAATCTTGAAAACAAAGGGATCATAGCGCCGCGAATCGGCAAGGACAGCATAAAACTTTACACTCCGATCCCCATACCAGAGGATATGGCGCAGAAGTTTCTGAGAGAGGATCGTGAAGATGGGGTCTGATTTTTCGGTGATTTATTGGGATGCATCAGCCATTTTATCGGTTCTTTTCAAAGATTCGCACAGTTCAGCCGCTCTCAAATGGGCTGAGGCGGAAGGTATTCATTTCATGTCCACCCTTGCCTGGTCCGAAGTGTGCGCTGTTATCGCCCGAATGAAAAGGGAGCGAATTATTTCCGAACTGCTTGAAGCGACCGGTTATGAGGCACTTCGCCAGGGACCGTGGAGACGGATGTCAGCTTTTCCTGACTGGGAAGTCACCAGAAGTTTGAGCCGGAAATGGCCCTTGCGTGGTGCAGATTTGTGGCATCTTGCCACAGCCAAAAGTTTGCAAAACGAACTGCCTGAGTTGGTCCTGTTGACCTTTGATTCAAGGCTTGAACAATCTGCCGGAGGAGAGGGTATGGCGTGCAACGCGGATTCCCATTGACAAACAATCTCTTTGACCTGTAAATTTATAACAAAAATCGTTTGTATGCGAAATCAAGGAGGTAGAATGCGAAATATATCAAGACGGAAACTTACAAAACATCAGTTAATTGTTTCAACCATGGCGCTCTTTTTCACCTTTCTTTTTGTATCGGCGGTCTGGGTGGAGTATTCAGAGGCCAGAAGCAGGGGCGGCGGGCGCTCTTTCAGCCGTAGTAAGCCTTCTTACAACAGAACGCCGAGCCGGACCGCTCCCAGAACGAACGCAAATACGCCTCGGAGAAGTTCAAGTTTCATGAGAGGTCTGGGCGGTGGGCTTCTCGGGGGAGCCATTGGGAGTATGTTGTTCGGCGGCGTGGGTCATGGCGCCGGCATGGGTGGCGGAGGTGTCGGCGGTAGCGGCATCGGGCTTTTCGAGATTTTGATCATCGGAGGGTTGATTTACTTTCTTTACAGGAAGTTTTCAAAGAAGTCTCGGTCAAATTCCAATAGATCCTCTTTTTCGTCGCCCGATGCGGGATATGCCTCCGGCGGTGGATATGAAGATGTTCCCGTTCCGCCATCCCGGCCCCCGGATATGGCATCAGGCAATATTCCCGACATGGCATCGGGGGACCCTGTTGGGGAAGAACTGAATACGGTTAGACATTACGATCCGGGATTTGATCCCGAGGGTTTCAAGGAATTTGTTCAGGATGTGTTTTTCAAGGTCCAGGCGGCCTGGACCCGCAGGGATATTTCCGTGATGAAGCAGTATCTGGGGACTCAGCTCCTGAGCGAATATGAACAGCACTTTGCGGATTTGAAAGCCAAGGGGCAGGAAAACCGCCTCGAAAACATTGCAGTTCGCAAGGTGGACATTGTGGATATGGGGGAGATGGGCGGGGAACCCTTTGTCATCATCCAGTTTCGAGCTAACCTACTGGATTATACCGTGGATGAGGCCACTGGAAAGGTTATTGAGGGAAGTTCATCGGAGCCGGTGAAGTTCCTGGAACGGTGGGCTTTTTCCAAATCCGGTTCTTCCGACTGGAAACTGGAGGGTATTCAGGAATAGAATCTCACCGAGCGCCGACCCCGTAAGTTGGCGTTCGAGAGAGGGGATTGTTATTCAATGACGTTTTTCGAGACGCGGAAACCATGACCGCCGTGGCCCGGATGAGTTTTGAATTCGGATTCGAATCGACTGCCCTGCCGCTTTTGTCCGGGCCGTCCGCGAATACCGAAAGGAATAAAACAATATTCCCTTATCACATGAGACCTCAAAGAGCACAGGTGTTTCACCTGGCGGCTTTTTCCAATTCATTTTTGATGGCGATACCGATTTCTCTTAGACTGTACGGCTTTTTGATGTAATGGCCAGCCCCCAATGCCTGGGAACGTTCCACGTCTTCTGTTTTGGCATACCCACTGGCGATAATCGCCTTCTGAGCGGGGTGAATTTTCAATATGGCCTCATAAGTTTCCCGGCCGTTGATGCCCTTGGGCATGACCATATCCAGGAGAATAAGATCCGCCGGGTGCTGCTTGACGTGTTCAATGGCTGCTTCACCGCTGGGAACTGATTGAGCGCTGTAACCCAGTCTTTTGAGCATGCCACAGGCAATCTCCCGTTGCTGTTCTTCATCATCCACCACCAGTATGCTCTCTCCATGACCCTGGCAGTCCGAAAGACCGAAATCTTCCTTTTCATCCGGCGTGGCATCCCGGTTCACGGGAAAATAGAGTTCAAACACGGTTCCTTTTTCGGTGGAATGGATGTTGATGTACCCGTTGTGGTCTTGAACCGTGTTCCACACCACCGCCAGCCCCAATCCGGTACCGCTTCTTCCCATCACCTTCTTGGTATAAAACGGCTCGAAAATTCTTCCAAGGTCCTCAGGCGATATGCCCGAACCGTCATCGGATATGGTGAGCATGACATATTCACCCCTGTGCACATCTTCATAACCTTTCAATGGTTCATCCAGATAGCGGTTTAAAGTGGATATGGCCACAGTGCCGCCGCCTTCAATGGCTTCCGAAGCATTGATGACCAGGTTCATCAAGACTTTTTTCATGTGGATGGGGGAACCGCTCATGTTCAACAGCCCAGGGGCCAGGTCCCGGGTGAAATGGACAAACGCGTGGGTTTTTTCAAGTTTCAGGAACTCGGGGGATTCCAGATATTCATTGACAATGGTGTTTAAATTCAGCCCCTTTTTTTCCGTGGCGACCCCCCTGGCCATGGTCAGCAGGTCAGCAACCACATCGGCGGCCCGCTTGCCGGCTTCATGAATGGTCTTGATGGGTTTATGAAGGGGGCTGTTTTCGGGCAGATCCATCAGGAGTAATTCAGGATAACTGACGATTCCCGACAGGATGTTGTTCAGGTCATGGGCCACACCGCCGGCCATGAGGCCGATGGCTTCCATTTTCTGAGACTGAACAATCTGGCCCTGAAGCCGCTTGATCTCTCTCTGTGACAGTATCCGCTCCGTGACATCCCTCCCAGAACCGCTGATATAGGGCTCCCCGTCGTCAGGAACCACAAGAGAATTCCGATATTCAATGTAGACTTTTCTTCCATCTTTGGTGAAATAGCTTGTAACGCCGTCAGCGAAACCTTCGGTTTTGATTTTTTCCAGGTATTCACGCTTGAAAAAGGGCCTTATTTCCGGTTTCATAAAATCCGAGGTGCGGGCTCCGATCAACTCATTTCTTTCATAGCCGAATAAGTCAATGACCGGTTGATTGACGGAGGTGAAACGGCCATCAAGATCCTGGCTGAAAATGAGGTCTGTTATGGAATTAAACAGGATTTTTTCCTTATGATGGCTGGAGACAAGTCCTTTCAAGAGAATGGATATGGAAACGGCAGTGATTATATTCAACAGGGTAAAATTGATACCCGCCGCCAGTATGGCTTCCCATGTGTTGAAAAAGGGAAATACCCGGCTGACCTGGCTGATACCGGAGAGCCAGGCAAACACCGATATCGTTGCGGTGTTCAGGGCGATTGCAAAAATTGCCGCTCTTGATCCCATCAGAACACCCGCAAGGACCGCAAAGGTGAACAGCCATACGGGACCGCCACTCAACGGTCCCACAGCCAAAATAACCGCCAGGCCTATGGCATAGGCCAACAGCAACGAAATTAACGCCCGGATCTTAAATTTGAGGGAGCCAAACGCAAGGCCGAAAGAAATTACCGGAGCCGCTCCATCCATGATCGCCAGGCACCACAGCTTTTCCCTGATCAACAAAGGGATTGTCAGGATGAGTACAAAAAGACTCAACACCAACCCGGTGAACAAAATGGCCAAAAGAATACGCGCACGCCAGTAGAGAAGCGGGTCTTTCTCCGCCTCGTCGAAAGGAATCATCCTGTTCATTGCAAAGTGCTGAAACCTCTGAAAGTACTCTTGAAAATAATTGAACAGTTTCATGGGGGCTGCCTTTTGGATGTGGGCTGCAACCTTCCTAAATTCAGGCCAAGCCGAAACATTTGATATTAATTGAAGTTTTTGTTTTTTACACGTTCATACTACCCGTGTTTCAACGGCGAGGTCAATTTATTTCTGGTGAAGCCAGGGATGCCCGAACAAAATGCTCCGTTCAGGAACCCATGAATTTTGTGGAAAATAAGTGGAAAAATTTGATGGGGTTTGCCTGTTTTTCATACCGCTTGACACACAAAATCCGCTTCGTTATAGTTTCGCACTGAGGAGATGATAGTTGTCACACGGAAAACTCTATGACATATCTGTTTTGCTGGGCGATGAATCCATCGATTTCCCGGGAGATACACCGTATCAACGGAAAATGGTCCAGACCCTCAAAGATGGTGGTGCATGCAATCTCTCCGAAATCACCATGAGCGCCCATGCCGGGACGCACATGGATGCGCCTTCCCATTTCTTTTCAGACGGAAAAACCATTGACCGGTTCCCGGTGGAAAAATTTGTTCTTTCGGCGCTTGTGGTCCATGTTCAAAATGAGGTGTCAATTGAGCCCGGGGAGCTCGATAGTGTGAATGTTCTGCCCGGTGAGGCCATCCTCTTCAAAACCAGAAATTCAACGGAAGGCCGAATTGAAAATGGTGTGTTTGAAGAGAACTTTGTTTATCTCAGTGAAAATGGAGCGGATTGGTGTCTGCAAAAAGGGATCGGGCTGGTCGGTCTTGATTATATTACCATTGAAAAATATGGCAGCAAAGGGTCTCCTGTACACCGCAAGATTCTCGGCAGGGGTATTCCGATCCTGGAAGGGATTAATCTGAAAAGTGTCCCCGTGGGAAAATATACCCTGTACTGTTTTCCCCTGAAGATCGGGGGCGGGGAGGGGTCTCCGGTTCGAGCAGTCTTGATGGATTGAATTTTCGTTCAGACGCTATTCAGGTTTTTTTCTATATCCTCCAAGGACAATTCAAGATCGAGGGGTTCAATATTCTTGTCTGAAAAGAGATTCACATCCTCTTTTCCGTGAGTATTGTCTTTCGGGGAAGCATCCTTTTCTTCGGTTGTGGCTTCTTTAAGGTCGAGGGCAGCCAGTTGATTTTTTATTGCGTCAGAATTCCAGAAACCCTCTTCATCAGGGGGTTCTTTTTCAGCAGGCGCGCTTTCTTGCTTGGATGTCTCTTCCAGTTCAAATACAATCTCATCTTCTTCTGCGCTGTCGGGTTCATCTGTCAGGAAAAGATCCACTTCATGGGCTTTCTCCGGTATTTCCTCCACATCAACGGTGATCCGGTTTTCATTCGGCCCCTCAAC
>JGI24023J19991_10001812_pt1 | contig 16061 bp, 14 predicted proteins | sample Cruoilmetagenom1_FD_19991 | JGI IMG/M metagenome (IMG submission 19991) | reverse complement strand
TTTGTACAGCCGGATGTTCAAGTAATAATTAATCCTGACGGACGCAGCGATATCGATGATGCCCTAGTAATTGGGTTTGGTATCGGCACTGTCCTGTAATACAACTATTCTCTCTAAATTCGTGGATTTCCACTTCATATAATGGCATATAATACACCTCCCTGTTTGACATATATAATGCGATATTAACAACAAGTTGTACTATATAGAACTCCGTGCTCTTAAAGGGGTAAGTTGGAAACGGCTTACCCCCTTTTTTATTGCTCTAGGGTACTATTATCAAATTTAGAAACAATAAGGATATAACTACTAAGGATTGGCTTTTTTATAGTCAGTTATGAAACTTTCCAGCATTGGATCAATAGATGCCTGAACAGTAGCAACTAAGTCTTCTGGTAGCGACCCGCCGGTTGTTAGAACTGTCCAAGTTGGAGAAACTGAGGTGAGGCCTTTATTTCTTTCAAGAAGTACAATCTGAGTAAGATCCAAAGTCGTTGTAAATATATATATAGGACCAGGTTGCTTTATCGAATTAATATTAAGCACTAACTTAGGTTGGCCACTGACGGTTCTTAGTTCCAGATCTGTTAATACCTTAACTCCGGATTTTTTTAATTTTTGGGTAATTAACTGTAACAGCTTATCCTTATTAAGACCTTCTGCCACAGCATCCGCATCTATATCTTCAACACTTACACCAATACCTTTTATGCCTTTTAAAGTATTGATTTCTGCTTGATTACTTTGTGAAAACGAGGCATGGGAAATCATTAATAAAGATATAGAAAACACTAATACTGCAATAATCGAGTATCTAAACACTTTAAGCACCCCTCAAAACAGAATAAATTTGTTTGATTTTATAAAACAGTTACTCAGCTTAGCTGACTTTTGTGAAGATTATATTAAGACATTAGCTTTAATAGATAAAAGAATTCTGTCTAAGATGTTAGGGGAGTGAAGCAAAACTGATTAACTCTTAGTACTCCTTATCTCTTTGAAGAACGGGATTAGGGATGAGGCGCCCAATTGTGGATTCAGGGGTCCTTTTCCCGTTGCTATGAAGAATTGATAGAAATCCGGTATATAGAAATCCAAACTGGATAATAACTAGAAATGGAATCCATCCATAGTAGCCTTTATAAATTGCAAAAAGTGTTTGGAGAAAGAACAATATACCAAAGGTGATTTCAATTAGTGCCGTTATTTCCTTTGATGAAACATAGCTTTTTCTTGTGCGCCAGTTGTCACGATTGGAAGTCACCGCAAATTTAGGCGTACGCCTAAACTCTGATTTTTGGCCTAAAAATGCCTCAAGTACAGCTTTGCTGTTATTAATTGCAATTCCTGCGCCCACTGAAATTGCGACCGGTACATATTTAAGATAGCTAAGCCAGTTCTTTCCATATCTTTCTCTCACAGTCAGAGCATAGAAGAATGCAAAACTCAGAGTGCCTGCAGAGATTGCGAACAGGTTAAACAGTACTAACTGATGCCAGTCTATAGATTGCCAAAAAAATCCCATTGGAAACATCAATAATAAGAGAACTAATAATAGTAAGTAGGAAATATTACCAAATAGGTGAAAAAATGCCTCGGATTTAACTTTAAAAGGCAAATCTTTTCTCTTAAAAACTTGAGGAAGAATCTTAAATGCAGTTTGTACCCCGCCCTTAGCCCATCTATGCTGTTGTGATTTGAAAGCGTTCATATCAACCGGGAGCTCAGCATCTGCAATTGTGTCTTTTAAATAAACAAGCTTCCATCCGGCAAGCTGCGCTCTATAACTGAGATCCAAGTCTTCTGTAAGAGTATCGTGCTGCCAACCACCAGAGGACTCAATACATTCTTTCCTGATTAATCCGGCTGTTCCGTTAAAGTTAAAGAACATGCCATTATTGAAACGAGATGTCTGCTCAATGATAAAATGTCCATCTAGTAGAATTGACTGACATTTTGTTAGAGTAGAGTAGTCCTGATTTACATGACCCCATCTAACCTGCACCATGCCAACCTCAGAATCTACAAAAAAATCGATAGTCTTTCTCAGAAATTCTTTAGGTGGCATGAAGTCGGCATCAAAAATAGCAATAAACTCCCCTTTTGCCGACTTAAGGCCTTCTCTTAGAGCTCCAGCCTTATACCCCTCTCTGTCCTTTCTATGAAGACAACTGATATTGAAACCCTTTTCTCGGAAGTGATCAACGCACTGAAGAGCAATTTCAGTTGTTTTATCTGTTGAATCATCTAAAACTTGAATCTCTAACAAATCTTTTGGATAGTCAATTTCGCAAACACTGGAGATAAGCCTTTCAACTACATACATCTCATTGTATACCGGAAGCTGAATCGTCACAATTGGAAGGTTTTTAAAATTACCATTAGGAACTGGAACATTATTTTTCTTTTTGCTGTACAAATAGGACAAGTAATACCTATGGATACCAAAAGTACAGAGTAGTAAAAGGGAGAAACCATAAACAACCGTTGTAACAATTTTAGAAGTTAATATAAAATAGTCCAATTCATTTTCCTGTAGTTACTTTTACAAGCTTAAAACTTGGTTTCTTTTAACCTTTGTACAGCCTGGATTATTCTCTCAGTGCTAAAAGTTGTTGAAACTCTGGCGTACCCTTCCCCGTATTTACCAAATCCATTACCAGGTGTAACAACTATTCCTGATTCAGATAGGAGTTTTGATGAAAATTCTTTAGAAGTAACCCCTTGAGGTACATCAAACCATACGTAGAATGTTGCTTTTGGGAGATAATAATTGAAACCCGCTTCATCAAGCCCCTTGCAAAATATATCACGTCTTTCCTGAAAAATCTTGATTCTGTCTTGAAGCCCATTCTTATAATTCTGAAGTGCTACGATTCCAGCATATTGAATAGCTTGAAATGCGCCTGAATCTATATTGGTTTTAATTTTCCCGATACCGGCTATTGCTTTTTTATTACCTACGGCAAAAGCAATCCTCCAACCAGTCATGTTGAATGTTTTAGATAAAGAATGAAATTCAATTCCCACGTCTTTAGCTCCCTCGGTCTGCAGAAAGCTTGGCGGATTGTATCCATCATATGCTATTTCCGTATAGGCAGCATCATGACAAATAAGAATATTGTTCTTAGCACCGAAATCGACTAAATCTTTAAAAAATCCCTCGTCTGCAACTGCAGTTGTAGGATTATTGGGATAGTTCAAGAATAAAAGCTGAGCTTTCTTTCTGATGTCTTCCGGGATTGCATTTAGATCAGGCAAAAAATCATTTTCTTTATATAGTGGGACAGCATAAGGAGTTCCTCCCGCAAAACTAATAGATGTTGGATATACCGGATACCCAGGATCGGTATATAAACCTACATCTCCCGGATCTATAAATGCCAAAGGCGCATGTGCGATGCCTTCCTTGGAACCTATTAGAGCAACAACCTCTGTATCTGGGTCAATATCGACATTAAATCTCTCTTTATACCACTGAGCAACAGCAACCCTAAAGGACCTCATGCCTTGGTATGAGGGATATCTATGATTTTCCGGATCCTCTGCCCCAACTTTTAGAGCGTCAATAATGAAATCCGGCGTTGGGAGATCNGGATCACCAACTCCTAGATCTATTACATCAACCCCTTTTTTTATTAGTTCATTTTTTTTTGCGTCTATTTCAGCAAATAANTATGGTGGTAACTCAGCAATTCGACTTGCCCATTTAACATCCATTTTTATATCTCCTTAGTTAGTTATATATCCTTAGTTCTGCTTTTGGAAGTTTGTATGATAACTAACCCACCTAATGAGAGCAAGATATAGCACCAATGCGCTCTATATCTAAATTTTATAACATATAACTATGTTTAAACCTATTGTTTGTTCCCAAGTCCTTTTTTAAATATTTACATAAGCAGTGCTGATTTTATCATATGTTATTTGAGATAATTCTTTTCGTGTCATCTTGGGATTTACTTCTATTTCTTCAAGAGCTTCCAAATCAACTTCAATATTCTTTATTTTTAATAATCTGAAAAAATGTTCAAAGAAAGAAATGTCCTCGTAATAAAAAATTAGGTTCTTATTATCCCTCTTTACAGACTCTTCATTTATCTTCTTATAATTTATACAAAGCGGAAGCACATTTGTACCTGTATTTATTGCAGATTTTAAGAATGGGGCTTTAAAAGGTGCCACATTTTCCCCATTGGAAGTCGTTCCTTCTGGAAAAAGCACTATATTCAAACCCATATCTAATACATTGGAAATATTATTCATATCATCTAATAATCTTGACCGATTCCTTCTTTCTACAAAAACTCCCCCGCCATACTTAGTAACTGCTCCTAGGGGGAACTCTCCCTCAAGCTCTGAATTTGCAACAAAGACAGATGGAATAACCGAATAAATAACAAAGATATCTAGATAGGAAAGATGATTGCAGACAATCATAAAATTACTGTCCGATTTTAAATATCCATCCAGGTTTTTCAGATTAATTTTAACTCCTAGTAATATGAGACACGTTTTCCCCGAAAAAGATGCAATTCGGGAAAAACAAATCAGCTTTTTCTTTCTATCTCTTACAATCAGATCAATTAAAAAAGAAACCAAGAGGAAAATCACCACAATAAGAAAGAAAAATAAGATTTTAATTGGCTGTCTTATAAAATTCATAGTTCCCCTGATACAAAATCTACTACAGAAAATCTGTTAGATTATATAAGTCAGATATAATTTACTCAAGTTAGATGACATTAAATATAGTTGAACCATGAATAATCCAACACAGACAATTAAATCACAAATCAGGGATTATGGCCCTATCACCTTTGCTGAATTTATGGAGACGGCACTCTATCATCCAGTTTATGGCTATTATTCATCTATAAATAACCCTATAGGAAGAGAAGGGGATTTTTACACGAGCCCACATGTTCATAAGGCTTTTGGAAGTGTTATTGGCAATTTTATAATAAAATCTTTTAATTTTATGGATGAAGAGGGGCTATCTATAATAGAACTTGGTGCAGGAAGAGGAATACTTGCGCTTGATATCCTAAATCATATCAAAACTAATAATCCCAAGCAATATGCCCGAACCAATTACTATCTGGTAGAACAAAGTAATGATTCTAGAAACGAATCAAAAAAAATATTAGTAGACCATTTAGAGAAAGTTCGTTGGTTTTCAACATTGAGCGAAATAGATAACAAAAATATCAGTGGAGTTATAATTTCCAATGAACTGTTTGACGCACTTCCGTTTCATAGACTAAAGATTACTAATGGAAATTTATCCGAAAGTTATACCACGCTTGATGACCATGGAAACCTGTCTGATATTACAGACAACCCTAGTTGCAAAGAGTTAACCGACTACTTCAATAAGATAGATATGGATTTCGCAGAAGATCAGGAATTTGAGATTAGCCTCAAAGCGAGAACATTGCTAAATGAGATTGATAGAGTACTGAGAAAAGGATTTATACTCACTATAGATTATGGGTATTTGGCTCAGGAGCTTTTCAATCCTGAGAGAATGAAAGGGACTTTTAAATGCATACATAAGCATACTATAAACGAAACCCCTTATATAAATATTGGACAGCAGGATATAACAGCCCATGTAGACTTTAGCAATCTGATTAGAGCAGGAGAGTCTTTGAACATAAAGAAAGTTAAGTACACAACCCAGGGACAATTTCTTATAGACTGGGGAATACTAGATCTAATAGGTAACGACTTAGAGGAAAACGACAAGCTAAAAAATTCTTCAGCAAAAGATATACAAGCTATGAAAAGTTTATTTCTTCCAGAGCTTATGGGAGATAAATTCAAAGTGCTTGTTCAGGAAAAGAATCTAAGCGAGAAGATTAACAACTTCTATCCACAATCACCCTTTAAAATAAGCTTCAAAGTGCTTTAATTGAAATTCGGAACACAAGAATTTCACCAGAAGAAATCCAATCGCTCACAACATACCAATTTAATCTTAAAGAAATTATTTACTTGACAACCTTTTTACGGCAGTCTATTATTAGGACCAACTAGTCAGTCCTAATAACAAGTGAGGGCATATAAATTGAGCACAAGCAAAGAGAAGGTTATAGATAGCGCACAAAAACTTTTTCATTTAAACGGTTTTCAGAATACCTCTATAGACGACATTCTAGAAAGCACGGGGGTAACCAAAAGCAATCTGTATTATCATTTCAAATCTAAAGAAGAATTAGGATTACTGATACTCGAGAAAAGAATTAGGGAATACGAAAACAAGTTTTTTTCAGACACGCTGGAAAACAATTCGATATCGCCCGAAAAAAGACTGAAGAAGTATTATAAGAGGGTCATCGCCTATCACGAGAATCTCAATTGTAAAAACGGCTGCCCCTTTGGCAACCTTGCTCTGGAGATGAGCAATACAAACGAAAAGTTCAGATCACGCCTTTCTGAATTCTTTAACCACTGGCAAAAAATCATAGAGTTATGCATAAAAGATGGAATAAAACAAAAACAGTTTAGAAGCGATATATCACCGAAAATCATTTCACAGTTGATCTTGTCACACCTGGAAGGAGCGATTTTAATGACAAAAACGCATAAATCCATCACTCCACTAAGTTCAGGATGCAAGACAATAATGAAACTAATAAAAGCAAATTAAATACTTACACACAAGGAGAGTTAGTATGTCAGAGTATCTTTTTAAAACCAATATATCTAAGGATATGGCCCTTCTCAACGAAATAAATCCTGAGCTGCATCAGGCATGGAGGACTTATCACGACGGCGTATTTAAAGACGGGGCGCTTAGCAAGATGGAGAAAGAGCTTATCGCAGTAGCGGGCGCTCACATTACGTCATGCCCTTACTGTATTAGATCCAGAGTAAGAAGCTCAAAAAACAGCGGAGCTACGGATCAACAAGTTGTAGAGTCAATTTATGTTGCTATGCGTTTTGCTATGGGGGGTCCATTTGCGTTCTCAAGCATAGCTTTTGAGGCTCATGATGCTCTAGATAACGATATTCCACTTACTGACGGGCATTTTTTCAAGAAAAATGTACTAAAGGAAATAAATGAATTTCATGAGTGTAGTGGTGAAAACTCCACGGCATTTAAAAATTTCACAAAGCAAGTATTTGCTGATGGAGCACTAACAAAGGATTTCAAACGCGGACTGGTAGGACTTGCTTGCGCGCATATGACAAAATGCCCATATTGCATTAGAGGCTGTGTTAAAGATGCAAGAGCCGCCAGCTACACAAAGGAGCAGATGGCTGAAGCAATCAATGTAGCTATGGTAATGTCTGCCGGGGCGTGCTATGCACATACTAGCCTTGCCATGGAAACCATTTCGGAGCTCAACGAGAAAGAAAAAGCCAGGGCCTCTGGATAATACTTAGAAATCCACTAGCACCAATTTTTCAAATACAAATTGTCGAATAAAGAAGGGAGGTTACAAGCCTTCTTTCTTTTCGATATTACGAATAAATATCTAAAACCACCATCAAATCCATCCTTTAATTAGAAACTTACTCAAAATTCTTTATAATAGTTCCTAAATTCTTATAATTCTATAAAGTGCATATGATAGAAAATAGACCATACAATGATGAGACTATCGCAGCAATTGCTACCGCTCAAGGAGACGGAGGAATAGCTGTAATAAGAATCAGCGGCGAAAAAACTTTGGAGATAATAAAGGACATTTTTTCTCGAGACGGAAAGAACCCTCAGCCACCGGAAATGGAACCACATCATATGTATCACGGCCATATATTAGACCCCGCAAGCGATAAAATAGTAGACGAAGTACTTTGCGTTCAAATGGAATCGCCTAATTCTTACACAGGTGAGGATATGGCAGAGATCCACTCTCACGGAGGACATCTGGTTCCTAAAAAGATATTAGACCTTCTATTTAAAACAGGCGCAAGGCCCGCAAACCCGGGAGAGTTCACACTAAGAGCATATTTAAATGGCAAAATGGACCTTGCACAGGCAGAAGCGGTAACAGACGTAGTAAACGCTCAGACTGAAGAAGGCTTAAAACAAGCCGAATTGCAGCTAGAAGGAGCCTTATCAGATAGAATCGGTCAATATAAAGACCGTTTAGCTGATATTTTAGCAGAAATTGAGGCTCAAGTAGACTTTCCGGAAGAAGATATTGACCCAATTATCAAAAATCGGCTAATAGATAGCACAAATAATCTAACAATCAAAATAAATATACTGCTTAAGACCTACGAAGAGGGAAGAATAATAAAACACGGTGTTACAACAGCTATCCTAGGAAAACCCAACGTAGGCAAATCGAGCCTTCTAAACCAGCTTATAATGAAAGAGCGGGCTATTGTAAGCGCACAACCAGGGACAACTAGGGATTTCATCGAGGAAAGCATAGATATTAGAGGAATAGCCCTAAAATTGACCGATACCGCCGGCATAAGAGCAACCACAGACGAAATTGAAGGGATTGGTGTTGAACTAGCAAAAAGAAAAGGTCAGGAAGCTGAATTGATCATAGCTGTGATAGATTCTAGCAATGACCTAGACAGCGACGATTTAGAGGTTTTAGGACGAATCAAAGACTCGAAAGCGGTAATAGCCCTCAATAAAGCAGATATTAACTCCAAAATCGGCGAAGACAACCTAGCTACATACATACAACCAAATAGGATAACAAAGACCTCCGCAAAGCTTGGCACAGGAATTGAAGAACTAAAAGATAACATTCACGAGCTTATCATACAGAACAAGAATCTATCAGAAAGCAACGAATTTGTGCTAAGCGAATTGAGGCACAAGCTCGCACTCGAAAGATGCACCAACAGCCTTCAATCATTCCTACATGCGATTCTGGCCAACGAATCACCGGAGTTTTTGGCTTTAGATCTTAGGCTTGCACTTGATGCGCTAGGAGAGATAACAGGGGAAGTAACAACTGAAGATATTTTAGGTAGAATTTTCAGCAAGTTTTGCATAGGAAAATAGAAAACAAGAAATGTTTCACGTGAAACATTCACAAGTGTGGATAGAATTCCACACAATTATTAAGAATATGTTAACGCACTTTATTCAACAATATCAGCCAGTTAAGACTTTCTCATGCTTTAATTCCCCGAATTTGTCCACAATTCGTCCACTTTTTCTAAATTTCGTTTAATATCAAGGGGTTGGATCAAACAGGCGTTAGAACCATACTAAAAAATGTCATGCAATTGCTTAAACTATGGACATTTTAGAGCCCAGCTATACCCATTTAAGCTTTTCAAAAAGTGTATTTTGTATCTTTATGAAGAAGGGATGTTCTACACTAAAGGAATCCCCCTCTATGGCATAAACAGGTGCACAGCCGATTAAAGAATTTGTAATAAACACAAAATCAGCCCCTATCAAGTCATCTAATAAAAATTCGCCCTCTATTAGATTGATATCATAATCAGCTATAAATCTTAGAACTAAGGCCCTAGTAGTGCCATTGAGAAGACCGCAGTCTTTAGATGGCGCAAAGAGAGTTCCACGCCTAAACCAGAATATGTTACTTGCACCACACTCCGTCACTACTCCCTTTTCATTAAGAAAGAGGGCTTCATCAAAACCTGAGGACAATGCGGCTCTTCTAGCTAGAATGTTTTCTAAGTAGTTTGTTGACTTAATTTTCGCCAATGGGGAGCTCGAGATCCTTCTAAACGAATTGATTTTTAGCTTTATTGACTTCTTAGGATTAGTATATTTCTTAACAATTACAAGGAGTTGGGACATATCTGCAGCTTCAAAGAAACTAGATTGTCCTTGGGAGAGTAGACATATCTTTATATATGCATCAGAAATGCCAGATTCCGAAATTGCCTTATGAATGAGTTCTATTATATATTCTCTGTCTGGAAATGGGATTTTTAACAAACTAGCCCCCTTTTCCATACGCTCGAAATGCTTCTCTAATAAGACTGGCGGCCTTCCTTTATATCTGAAAGTCTCAAAAAGACCCTCTCCATAAAACAAAGATCTCAGCGGAATTGCGCTTTCAGCTCTAATGCCATCGATAAATAGATATTCTTTCATAATAACAGTCAAATATACAATAATACCGGGGTGTTAAGTCGCATTATGGGATATATCCATAGCTTTCGTTATTGCTTGAGATTTAAGCAATGTCTCCTCAAACTCTTTCTGTGGATCAGAATCCCATACAATTCCTCCACCTACGAAAAAAGTTGCTTTTCCGAGCTTTGTTAGCACAATTCTGATACCAACACTAAGTGTAAAATCTCCATTTGGATAAAATATACCTATTGCTCCACAGTAAGGACCCCTTAAATGTGGCTCAAGCTCATCAATCACCTCTAAGGTCCTTTTTTTAGGAGCTCCGGTGACAGAACCCGGCGGAAAGACGCTCCTAACTATCTGAGATACTTGAACATTCCCATCAACTTGCGATTCAACTTCAGATACCATTTGGTGAAGAGTTGAATAGGTTTCAACCTCAAAAAGCTTATTAACTTTAACTGATCCCGGTTTAGAAACTCTTCCCAGGTCATTTCTCATCAAGTCAACAATCATAAGGTTCTCAGCCCTCTCCTTTTCGCTGCTGATCAGTTTAGCCTTCAATATGGTATCAATCTCCTGAGTTCTCCCCCTCTTAGTAGTGCCCTTAATAGGATTGGTTGTTAGTTTATTTCCGTTTTTTCGCAAAAACAATTCCATGGAACCACTTAGTAGTTGAAAATCGCCAAAATTTATATAACTAGCAAATGGCACAGGCTGAACAGTATAAAATTTCAAAAAGTATTCTAGAGGATCAATGCTCAATTGAGCTATCATTCTTTGCGATAGATTTACCTGATATATATCCCCTTGTTCAATATAGGACTTGCCTCTATTTACCATATCGAGATATTGGTATATGGACATATTCGGACATAAGTGAGAAGGTGATTTCTTTGGTGCATTTATACGGGATTCTTTTTTAATTACAGGTAGTTGCAAGCTAGATATCAAATCTTTGTAGCCACCTGAGACGATGCTTTCAGGATCGTACAGCAAAAAGTTAACGTCGGGAAACTTATCGCCCTCTTTCTCATGTGAGGGGCAAAAGCTCTCCATAGTATGCTCTGAATATTCATAACCAATATAGCCCACCGCTACATATCCTTGCCCCAGATAATCGTCTAATACTTCTAGCGGGTCAGCAGAAATCACATTGGTGCTTCCGTGAGATTTGATTGTGACTTCTTGAGCAATGGAAGAGAAAGATATTTTAGGTTTCGTAAAGACTAAACATGAAGGAGTTGCCCTATCATTACTTAACCAGCCATTTCCTGAATCTAAGAGTATGGAAGAATATTTTTCAGAAACTTTCATTTCGAAGAAAAGCTTAACTTCATTANNGATATTTACAAGAAGCAAGAAGTGGATTTATATCTATAAAATTAAGCATAAAAACATATGACTCTATTTTAAAGATTATAATTACTAAGTTGTTTTTTGATTAAGCATGAGAAAAATTAGANCAGTAACTCACTTTGTTCATTGAACATTTTAGTCCTGCGGTTTGTTATCAAGTTCAACAGATTCTCTTAGAATAACTGAGAGATCCTTAATTTGAAGATCTTCATTACCGGCTTGCTTAGCCGCATCCTCAAACATGGTATCACAGAAATAGCATGCTACAGCTAGAGTATCCGGCTTTTTAGACTCCACTTCTTCAAACCTGTTCCAGTTTACCCTTGGGGCTTCTTCCTCCATCCAGATCTTCCCACCGCCGGCGCCACAGCAGAAACTTTTCTCGCGGTTTCTGTCAAGCTCTATAAGCTTTAAACCAGGTATGGATTTCAGTACCTTACGTGGAGCATCAAACACTCGGTTATAACGCCCTAAATAGCATGGATCATGATAGGCAACATCCTCATTTATCTCTTTAGTAGGCTTGAGTTTTCCCTGTTCAACAAGATCACTCAGTAATTGGGTGTGATTGATTACTTCGAAATTCCCACCAAACTGCGGGTACTCGTTCTTAATTGTATTGAAACAATGCGGGCAATTTGCTATAACCTTTTTGACCTTCAGGTTATTTAAATTTTCAATGTTTTCAGTAGCTAACATCTGATATAGCGCTTCCTCACCCAACCTTCTTGCAGGGTCCCCGGTGCACTTCTCTTTAGGACCAAGCACAGCGAACTTAACACCCGCTTGGGTTAAAAGGCTTACTACCGATTTCGCTATATTCTGTCCTCTAGGGTCATATCCGCCATAACATCCCATCCAGTAGACAAAATCAAACTCTGTGGCGTCCTCAACCCCGTCTTCACCTAATACATTAAGTCCCTCTACTTCTGACACCCATTTTGCTCGGTCAGACTCGCTGAATCCCCACGGATTCCCCTGCTGCTGGAGCTTCTGTAAGGTTTTACCCGCAGGTCCGGTGAGTCTTCCTTCAAGAGTGAGAAAACGTCTCATTTCCATTATTTTGCCCATTTGATCGATAAACAGTGGGCACTGTTCAACACAAGCGTTACAACTAGTACAAGCCCATAGCTCCTCCTCTGTTACCCACTCTGGACCTGGTATATCCTGAAGCTCCGCACCGTTTGCGGCGTCTCCGTTTAAATACTGAGTTCCCTCACTTGAAGCGTAATGCCTTAGTTTTACTACAATTTCTCTGGGTGAAAGAGGTTTTTCTGTATGCCAGGCGGGGCAGTTGTCGGTGCATCTGCCGCATTCTGTGCATGTATAAGCATCTAAAAGATCTTTCCATGTAAAATCCTCTAGTTTTCCGGCACCAAAATGGTCTATATCGTCCGGTACATTTTCAAAATCAATCGGATTCAGGGCGCCTCTGGGCTTTAGATTCTGGAAAAAGACATTAGGGATTGCAGTAAATACATGGCTGTGTTTGGAATAAGGAAGATAATTTAAGAATCCTAAGACTATAAGTATGTGGAACCACCAGAAGAATTCTTTTGAGAAAAGTAATCCGTTCTCGCTCATCCCATTAAAAAATAGAGATGCAAATACAGAGGATACTGGTTGCCATGAAGGCTCTCCAGTGCCCATTGCAATTGCAGATCCGGTTACTCCGAAGGCTGTGACCATTAGGCCAAAAATCAAACCTAGTACAACTACCGCATCTAGCCCGTTAACCTCTCTTCTTTTGGCAATTGTCGTTCTATTGATAATTCCCATTATAATGGCTACTAAAACTAAAAGCTGAACTATATCCAGTATAAATTCATACACGCTGTGCGCCTCACCTGGAATAAGTCTAAATCCAGGGAATACACCGCCTACGAGCATCTCTATGGTTCCGATAGTAATAATTACGAAACCCCAAAATATCATAAAATGAGCTACTCCTGCAAAAGTGTAATTCTTAACCAGTCTTTTTTGGCCGAAGACATATATGATCACCTTTTTGATTCTTTCAGGAATGTTATCAAGTCTCATTTCGTATTTTCCAATACGAAGAACCTTGATAAGTGTGTATATGTTGTAAAGGAAAAACCCGAAGGCGAAAATTATCAAAAACGCCATAATAATAGGTTTCATACAATGCCTCCTAAATCAGCCAATAGTCTTATTTATTATACCGGAACAACCAATATCTTAATCAATAAGCGATATATTAGTCAATATAAATAAGCCTAATTTTTGAGTATTTTTCAATGTTCTGCGCTATAAAAGAGATTATGTACTTATTATCAAGTCTTAATAATGTTAATATATGATATGTGTTATATATATGTTTTTTCGGCCTTTCTTTAGTTGTTGTATTTAAAGTATATTTATATAAAATGCAGTGGGTATTACAATGGTTAAAAAAATTAAACATATACTGGCTTTACCTTTTGAGGATTTCTTCTCAGGACTTGAGAGCTGCCTTGCAAAATTATCATATTTTAAGCTATTGCTGATGATATTATGTTTTGTTATATCATGGTGGGTTTACGTACCCCTACATGAACTCGGCCACGCTTTTGGTTGTATCTTAGGTGGAGGAAGCGTAAGCGAGCTTCAAATTAGCCCGATGTATGGGGCAGCATTTCTTAAAACGATATTCCCGTTTGTTTCAGTTGGGTCTGAATACGCTGGACAGCTAACCGGTTTTGACACAAAAGGGAGCGACTTAATTTATCTTCTCACTGATTTCTTTCCGTTTTTATTAACAATCTTTATTGGAGTACCATTACTTAGATCAGCCGCCGGATCAAAACCTCTTTCGGCTGCAATAAAACTTGGTTTCGGGTTACCGATAGCATTTGCACCATTTATTTCCTTTTCGGGCGACTATTATGAAATGGGGTCTATTATAGTCTCTGGCGTTGCAAATTTCATTTCTGCCACTTCCCAATTCACCATATGGAGAAGTGACGATGTGTTTAAGTTAGCTGGAGAGCTCTTTTTTAGCGGAAACCCATACGGGTTTATTGATATAGCAGGCGTAGCATTATCATTTATACTCGGCCTAATTCTGATTTACGCAACTTATATGCTAGGGGTATTATGGAGCGATATAATTCTAAGACCTAAAAGTAATCTTGTTAAGTAATTTAAGATTATCTATCTTTTTCTCTTTGGTTTTTTCTTTGTATAAACAGACTTTTGTTTTGGAACTTTCTCAGGTTCAACTTTTTTAACCGTCTCTCTATTTCTCATAAAGAAGAGATAGGCGCCAATTAAAAATGGCTCGAACCTAACAACCATATTATCTACAAAGCCCCAGAGGAATTCCCAAAATATTTGGGTAACACGGCTTGGGTCTTCATAACCATGAATCGCTAGAATCAGAGTGAGCTTCTGCCCTTCAAGACTGAAAACGAAAAGGAAGTGAACAAAAACCAAAATAGCCAAGGCTTCCAAATATATCCATTTAGATTTAATAAAAGGGTAAAAAGCGGACATTATTGCTAAGGAGAGTGGAACGTTAAAAGAATAGTTCGATGTGGGTATCTCTATTATAGTTTGAATAACCTGAGATAAGCCCGTATTAGCTGGAATTAATCCGACAGTAATAATATCTTTATTTCTTACAATTTCTGTTATCTCAACATCTTTAACTATGGAGATACAATAAGAGGCTATTTTGGCAATTACCATTCCGTAATAGCTATTTACAAAAAATAACCAAGGTATAAGAAAAACGATGAAGGAAACGACAAAAATTATTGTCGCTTTTATGATATTACTTTTAAGTTGTGGCTTGCTGATGTTTTGGTTGTTCATGGCTTAGATATGATAAATATAGCACGAAAGTACCAAGAGCAACTGCTATCATAACCCCTTGGGCAACATATATGTGAATTAAATCGAAAAGATCTCTATGATATACGCCTGCATAAGCAAGGCCTACAATTCTGATCAAATTTAAAACTTGTATAACCAAAAAACCGGCGACAAAACCGATTAATCTATTTTTCCATGTGGCAGGGAAAGTCAATACAGCCACTGCATAAATCATAACAGCCTCAAGACCGTTACAACCAAACTCAACATCGAGAGAAATTGATGGAAGGTTTATCAAGGTGCCCTGATAAGTAATAGGTTCTACGCCAAATATTCCGAGTATTTTTGCAGTCAGGATAACTATGGCATTTGAATAACCACCGTTAATATCCAAAACATCCTGAACAGGTTTTAGACCTATAAGAAGAAAAAAAACTCCCATTAATACTACATAAGTCACAACAAAGCGAATAATACTAAGAGATTCTGATTTCTTTTCGACTTTAGGATCTATATTCTTATCAGTCATTGCCCTTCCTATTATTTAGTAATCGAGAAAATCGTTTTAAAGAGTATAACTATATTGCAATAAAGAGGATTTTAATATACCCGATTTTATAGTGGTCTATAAAGCGTTAAAAGTTACTCTAGGAAAGATAATTTATCAAACCTTTTGAGTTTGAAGCGATTTGATATCATAAGGACAACAAACTTAATTTAATGAGAACACTGCTCGATAAAAATCGTATTTTCTGCGCTTTATTTATTTTGTCACCTACGAATCCTAGTATCCTGCTCATAAACTTAAAAATATTTTTCTGACTTTTATTTTGAGAAGACAAAGAGC